>JAEAME010000964.1_pt1 | contig 23439 bp, 17 predicted proteins | sample 8958731 | NCBI WGS metagenome assembly JAEAME01 (sample SAMN16933194, study PRJNA681113) | bioreactor sludge metagenome | isolation source: anerobic bioreactor sludge (Control) | place: India:Bengaluru | collected 2018-10-24 | reverse complement strand
CTTGTAAGATGGCCTGCATTCCCAGATCATGTGGTAAGCATCCGAAAAAGGATCTTTCAGCAGATCATTGAAACCTGCATGCACAAAGAAACAATCCCCGATGCTATGATAAAATCCCAGGCCTGAAAAAAAATCCAAATACTTCTTTTTTAGTTCCCTGATATCGCTGATCCCAAAACTCATCAGCGTAGTATCTCCGTTGTTCATGAGCCATAAATATAACTCCTCCTGATCATTGTATGCATCGAGGAGCATTTGCTCGTGATTTCCTCTGAGGGCAATAATATCGAATCCCTTTTCGGTCAGGTCAATTATGAAATCAATAACTTCCCTGCTCTGCTCTCCCCTGTCTATATAATCACCCAGAAGTATAAGCTTGTCTGTCCTTTTCAGATCAAGTGTCCTGACAATAAGCTCATAAAATGTAAGGAAACATCCGTGAATGTCGCTTACAACAAAAAGACGGTTCATTTGATAAAAAAATATTTATCTGCAAACGGTCTCGATCTCCTCAACAGTTTTCGGGATCGGAGTACCCAGAACTTTGTGTCCCTTTTCAGTAATAAGAATATTATCTTCTATTCTGATCCCTCCCAGGGATCTGTATTTGCCTATTTTGCTGTAGTTAATGAAATCTCTGCATTTTTTTTCAGCCTCCCACTTCTGAATAAGTTCAGGTATAAAATAGATGCCGGGTTCAATTGTAAAAACATGTCCCGGTTTATATGGCAGTGCGAATCTAAGAAAGGCCAGTCCAAACTGGTCGCTGCGTTTTACATTTTCGTTATACCCTACAAAGTTCTCTCCAAGGGCCTCCATATCATGGACGTCGAGTCCCAGCATATGACCTATGCCGTGGGGCATAAAAAGTGCGTGAGCCCCTTCGGATACCGCATCTGCTTCGTTTCCTTTCATCAGGCCAAGATCCTTAAGGCCGGAAGCTATAACAGTACATGCTTTTATGTGCACATCCCTGTTTGATAATCCCGGACGGGCAGCCTTGATCGATTCAGTGTTTGCCTTAAGAACAATCTCATAGATATCTTTCTGCAGAGCGTTGAATTTTCCTCCCACCGGTGTGGTCCTTGTAATATCTGAAGCATAGTGCAACATAGATTCGGCGCCGGCATCAGTTACAATCATCCGGCCTTTTTTCAGAATATTACCATGGTCATGATTATGGAGAGTCTGTCCGTTCACACTTAGTATTATCGGGAACGAAGTGCCTCTGCCCCTGGCATATGCAATACCCTCGATCTTCCCGAATATTTCCTGCTCAGATATCCCTGGCCGGCACATCTTCATTGCTGTAACATGCATATCGTAAGCAATATCGACGGCTTTCGCGATTTCCTTTATTTCATCTTTTTCCTTTATCGACCTTAGTGATACAACCGCGCTTATCAGTTCCCGTGAAGCAAGTGTTTTCATCTGACAGGGGTTCTCCCTGAGAAGCGCACCAAGAGTCATCCGGGTCTCTCCCCTGTAAGGAGGGAGAAAATGAATTTTTCTTTTCTTAGATACAGCCTTTTTTACTGCATCATCGAGTTTAGTCAGGGGAAAAGTTTTCAGAATTCCGCATCTCAGAGCGAGATCCCTAACCGATGGCTGCGGACCCATCCATATTATGTCATCCATATCAAAATCATTCCCGAACAGTATATCATCTCCGGAATCAAAATCAATTATTGCAGCCAATCCCGGAATATCAAGCCCGAAAAAATACAGAAAATCACTGTCCTGCCTGAAATGATAAGTGTTCGCCGGATAGTTCATTGGTGATTCAGTGTTACCAATGAATATCGCTAACCCTGATTTAACCTTATTGTGAAGGGCCTCTCGTCTTTTTAAATATACATCGCTTCCAAACATGGCTTATAGCTGTTTAATTAACAAACTTCTAAGTTAATCCATTTAAAATATGAAACAATGAGGAAAAATCATTCGTAAAATTAAATAATGGGGTTATCAACAACATTAATCCTGACACACTTTAGTTGAATAATTTAATTATCAGTACTGATCTGATGCGAATGGCAATACTTATTAATATAATTTGATTATATTCGCTGCAGTTATGAACATTTTATAAACACGTTTTCAAGCATGCCTTACCGTAGATTACCAAACACAGATTCGGCGCGTATCAGAGCAATGAAAAAAGCTCTTGAGAAGGGAAAGGAAATACCTCCGTCAAGCATGGCTTATTCAGCAAAAAACCTGATAAGGCTACAGAAATTCCTTCCGCTTTTTGAGCATAATATTCAACTTCATAAACTGGCTCTTGCCTCCCGGAATGCAAAAAGTAAAATTTACAATGAAGCTTTTCAGAAAGCTAAAATTTACATTACCCACTTTTTAAGGGTAATGAATATGGCTGTTTTCAGAGGCGATCTGCCCGTTGAAACAAGGGTTTATTACGGATTGCCGACAAATGAACTCAAGGTCCCGCTTATAAATACTGAAAATGAGCTTATGACCTGGGGAAGAAGAATAATTGAGGGTGAAGAGCTCAGACTGCAGAAAGGAGGAAGCCCGGTCACAAATCCAACGATCGCTGTTGCCAAAGTCAGGTTTGAAAACTTTCTCGAAGTAAATAATTTACGTCAGGTCCTTATAAAAAAAGCAAAGGACTTCAGTGAGAGGACTTCAGATATGAGAAGGGAAGCCGATGAAATAATCCTACAGATATGGAATGAGGTTGAAGAACATTTCATTACTCTGCCCGATTATGCGAGAAAAAAAGAGTGTGAGGAGTACGGCCTTGTATATATTGTAAGAAAAGGTGAGTCAATAAAAGTTCCAGCTGAGACAGTCGATGATAACACTCCAAAGTAACTATTCCGTATTTATCGCTGATACAAACTAAAACCTGCTGATTTGACTATTGGTAATATATTGTTGCCTGACAGGCCCTTATTTCTTGCGCCGATGGAGGACATAACTGATCCTTCTTTCAGGATGGTATGCAAGCAGTATGGCGCCGATTTTATGTACACCGAATTCATATCTTCCGACGGCCTGATTAGGAATGGCGATAAGAGTGTCAGAAAGCTCGATATATATGAATTCGAGAGACCAATAGGCATACAGCTCTATGGTCACCTCATAGATGCGATGACTGAAGCAGCAATTATTGCAGAAGAAGAGAAGCCTGAACTTATTGATATCAATTTCGGGTGTCCTGTAAAAAAGATAGCAAACAGAGGTGCCGGCGCCGGAATGCTGCGCAATCTGCCACTGATGATTGAAATGACTTCGGCAATCGTAAAATCAGTAAAATTGCCTGTAACAGTTAAAACAAGATTAGGCTGGGATGAAGACAATAAAAACATCATGGAGGTAGCTGAAAGACTTCAGGATACAGGCATTCAGGCTATCACTATCCATGGACGCACAAGGGCCCAGCTTTACAAAGGCAGCGCTGACTGGACCCTCATTGGTGCAGTAAAGAACAATCCCGCTATCAAGATCCCCGTGATAGGTAACGGAGATATTGATTCACCGGTTAAGGCCGGAGATATGTTTGACCGCTATGGAGTTGACGGCATTATGATCGGAAGAGCTGCAGTCGGGAGACCCTGGATTTTCAGGGATATCCGTCACTACCTGAATACCGGGGAATTACTTCCCGAACCGACTGTAAAAGAAAAAGCCGATCTGGCTCTGTACCATTTCAACCGGTCGCTTGAATATAAGGAAGGGAAAAAAGCTATCTTCGAAATGCGTCGCCATTTTTCGAATTACTTCAAGGGATTGCCAAATTTCAAAGAGACCCGGCTTCGTCTTCTGACATGCCAGGAAGAGGAAGATATAAAATCAATAATAATTGAAATAGCTCAAAAATGGGGAGATTACAGGAGCGAGGATAAAACAGCTGTCTACACAATCTGATCTGTGCTTAAGCCAGGTTCGACTCTGGCAAACAAGGCCGGGAATGTCTTCCACCTGAAGATTATCTTCATGATTATTATTACCAGGATACCCATTATCAGCAGCGCCGTGAATTCAGTCCACGGATATATGTTGTGTTGCCTGAAAAGTGCATCCGACTGCAATGCAGATGATTCGTTGGTATTCATGACAATTAAGAAAATATTATTAGCCGTATGAGCTCCCATTGCTGCCTCAATCCCGTCATCAAGAACAGTAATTATTCCAAATATCAATCCAAATAATATATACTGAGGCATCATTGTCCAGAAACCAAAAGTTTCAACCTCCGGATTCAGCCCGTGCATCAGTCCGAATAAAACTGATGTAATGACAAGGGAGAAGAGCCTGCTCCTCAGTAGAACCGTAAAGCCCTGCATAAGATATCCCCTGAAAAGTATCTCTTCAAATGAGGCCTGAAAAGGTATCAGCACAAATGCAACAATTATCAGAGGCACCAGAGTAAGAGTTGCATTATTAAGAGAAAAGTTTGCAGGATCGATCCTGATGCAAACAAACAGATAGATAGCGGAAAGGATAAGCCAGATCAGGGCAGAGCTGACGAACCTGTTCCATCTGAAAGAGCTGGTTCCGTTTACTACACTTTTTATTGTCCTGTTATTCAGAGGCTTAATTAGCACAAGAAAAGCAAGTAATCCGATTATGAATGGGAATACTGTAAGTATCAGATCGACATTCTGATCAAGGCCAAGCGGAGCCAGACTGGAAGGATCAGCCGAGATTTCAGTAATTATATCAGGGTCAGAGACAGCTTTAATTCCTATTGCCAGAAGCAGAGGCAGGGCTCCAATAGTATTTGTTGCAGCAAAAATAACTATTACCATTATCAGATATCTCCAGAAGGCATTTTTCCCGGAGAATGATGATTCAAGATGATTCATATTTCAGTGTTTAATGTTCGAGATCGACCGGGCTGACGGGAGGCAAATGTTTTATATTTGCCCTTTTGGGATAGTCGATTGAATAATGCAGCCCGATACTTTCTTTGCGGTTCATTGCATGTTTAATTATAATATATCCGACATTAATTATGTTCCTCAGCTCACATATTTTTTTGGAAATAAGAGAACGTTTATAAAGACTTTCAGTCTCCTGATAGAGGATCTCCATTCTAACAAGTGCCCTTTCCAGTCGCAGGTTGGACCTTACTATTCCTACATAATTGCTCATAATCATCTGAACCTCTTTAATGCTCTGTGTTATGAGAACCATTTCCTCAAGGTGAGTGGTGCCCTTATAATCCCAGCTTGGTATTTTTTCTTCGAAAGAAAGTCCGGAAAGCCTTTTGCCGGAGTGGAGCGCTGCTCTGTGAGCATATACAACAGCTTCAATAAGTGAATTGGAGGCCAGTCGATTAGCGCCATGAAGACCACTTGATGCTACTTCCCCGAGAGCATACAGCCTGTCAATATTACTCTGACCATCAATATCAACCTTGATACCTCCGCATGAATAATGCTGTACAGGAACCACAGGTATCATATCCTTTGTTATGTCAATCCCTCTCGTAAGGCAGTGTTCAAATACATTTGGAAAATGATCTTTCAGGCCCTCCGGGCTCAGATGAGTACAGTCAAGCCAGACATGGTCATCGCCCCAGATCTTCATTTCATTATCTATTGCCCGGGTTACTATATCCCTTGGAGCAAGTGATCCCCTGCTGTCGTACCTTTTCATAAAATCTTCACCTGCCATGTTTTTCAGAACAGCACCATAGCCGCGAAGGGCTTCAGTTATAAGAAATGACGGCCTTGCTCCGGGATCATAGAGTGATGTAGGATGAAACTGGACAAATTCCATATTCTCCACCGTCCCCTTAGCCCTGTAAACCATTGCAATTCCATCTCCGGTTGCAATTTCCGGATTGGTGGTTGTGAGATATACGTTACCAATTCCACCCGTAGCCACAATAGTGATCTTTGAAAGAAAAACAATTACTTTCTTGTTTACAAGGTCTGCTACATAGGCGCCGAAACATTTTATTCCCGGGTAGTTTTTCTTGACTACCTCTCCAAGATGATGCTGGGTAAGCAGTTCAATTGCGAAATGTTGCTCACAAATCTCAATATTCGGATCTTTTCTCACCCTGTGCATAAGAGTTTTCTGTATGGCTTCTCCTGTCTTATCCTTATGATGGAGTATCCTGTGTTCCGAATGGCCTCCTTCCTTAGCCAGATCATATGTCCCATCTTCCTTCTTATCAAACGGCACGCCCAGCTTTATCAGATCCTTGATCCTTTCAGGGGCTTCACTGACTACCATCCTGACAACATTTTCATTGCAGCATCCGTCGCCGGCTATGAGAGTATCGCTGATGTGTTTTTCGAAGTTGTCCGGTTCGCGGAATACAGCAGCTATACCGCCCTGGGCATAGCGTGTATTTGTGTCATCAAGGCTTGCTTTTGTTACAATAGCAACTTTGCCGAACTTAGAAGCTTTGAGCGCAAAGGTGAGTCCGGCAATACCGGAACCGATAACAAGAAAATCAGTTCTTTTCTTCATAACTGAATATTTAGGGAATACCGGGTAAAGATACAAATAGAAATGATCGCTAAATAACTTAGGCTTGTTTAAAAGGTTTCCTTTCAGGTAAGGGTCTGTACAAAGAAAAGCCCTGTTCCACAGCACCAAAGAATTGTAAAACCAAAGTTTTTAATTTACTTTTGCCTTCCGTTAATTACAAACTAATAATAATTATATGGCCCAGGAGGATATTTTCAAGAAGCTTGTAGCTCACTGTAAGGAATATGGATATATTTTCCCTTCCAGCGAAATATATGACGGATTAAGTGCAGTATACGATTACGGGCAATATGGTGTTGAACTAAAGAACAACATAAAGAAATACTGGTGGGACAGCATGGTCCTGCTTAATGAGAATATAGTCGGTATCGATTCTGCCATTTTCATGCACCCGACAATCTGGAAAGCTTCCGGCCATGTGGATGCTTTTAACGATCCTCTTATCGATAACAGGGATTCAAAAAAAAGATACAGGGCTGATGTTCTTATTGAGGAGCACATTGCGAAAATAGAAGAAAAGATAAGCAAGGAGGTTGAGAAAGCGCGTGAAAAATTCGGAGAGGCTTTCGATGAAACTAAATTCCGGCTGACAAATCAAAGGGTACTGACGAATCAGTCTAAACTTGATGAGATCAATGCACGGTATTCCTTAGCCATGAATGCCACTGATCTGAATGAACTGAGGCAGATCATTCTCGACAATGAGATCGTTTGCCCGATCTCAGGCACCCGGAACTGGACAGAAGTAAGACAGTTCAATCTCATGTTTGCAACGGAGATGGGATCCACTTCAGAAGGAGCTTCTAAGGTTTATCTTCGGCCGGAGACAGCACAGGGTATTTTTGTAAATTTTCTCAATGTTCAGAAAACCGGAAGAATGAAGATCCCCTTCGGGATTGCTCAGATAGGCAAGGCATTCCGCAATGAGATAGTTGCCCGCCAGTTCATCTTCAGGATGAGGGAGTTTGAGCAGATGGAAATGCAGTTTTTTGTTCAACCGGGTTCAGAGCTCGACTGGTTCAGGCACTGGAAAGAGATACGCATGAAATGGCATACTTCCCTTGGCTTCGGAGAAGAAAACTACCGGTTTCACGATCACACGAAGCTTGCACATTATGCCAACGCGGCAACAGATATTGAATTCAGGTTCCCCTTCGGATTCAAGGAAGTTGAAGGGATACATTCCCGAACCGACTTTGACCTGAAACAGCATCAGAATTTCAGCGGTAAAAAGATGCAGTATTTCGATCCAGAAAAAGGTGAATCATACATACCATACGTTATAGAAACATCAATCGGGGTTGACAGGATGTTTCTTCAAATAGTCTCAGCAGCTCTTCAGGAAGAAGAGTTGAAAAAGGAGGACGGGACACTGGATACACGGGTTGTTATGAGGCTCCCTTCATTTCTTGCTCCCGTTAAGCTTGCAGTTATGCCGCTTGTAAAGAAGGACGGGCTGCCTGAGATAGCTGAGAAGATAATTCAAAATCTGAGATTCGATTTCAACTGCCAGTATGACGATAAAGATTCAATAGGAAGACGATACAGAAGACAGGATGCTATTGGAACCCCCTACTGTATCACAATTGATCATCAGACAATTGATGACAACTATGTCACTATAAGGTATCGCGATTCCATGGAACAGGAAAGAGTAAAAATATCACAGTTAAAAGATATTATTGCTGAAAAGGTCAGCATAGCAGGCTTGTTAAAAAAGCTTTGAAATGAATAAAGTTCTCATCGTGACTTACTACTGGCCTCCGGCCGGAGGAGCAGGTGTGCAGAGATGGTTAAAATTTTCAAAGTATCTGCCCGGGTCTGGTTGGGAACCAGTGATCCTTACAGTTGATCCGCATTACGCTACATATCCTGCACTCGATAATACACTTGAAAAGGATATTCCCCGGGGATTAAAGATTTACAGGACAAAATCGACCGACTGGTTCAGATTATATAAAAGAGACAAGTCAAGGATCCCTTCGGCAGGATTCGCGAGTAACAGTGACAGATCAATAAAGGGTCTGTTATCACGTTTCATAAGAGGCAATTTTTTCATCCCCGATCCGAGAAGAGGATGGAACCGCCATGCATTGAAAGAGGCTGTTTCAATTATACTAAAAGAAAGAATCAGTGCAGTCATTACTACAAGTCCGCCACACTCGTCCCAGCTGATAGGCCTGAAGCTGAAGCAGATCTTTCCCGGTATAATATGGATAAGCGACTTCAGGGATGCCTGGACCGATATCTATTATTACGAACTATTTTATCCTACATGCATCTCAAGAAGAATTGACAGGCGGTATGAAAAAAATGTTCTGAAAAATGCTGATAAAATAATCGCTGTCGGATACAACCTCGCCGAGAATTTCATTTCAAAGTTAAGTGCTGCAGCAGGCAAGATATCAATATTGCCAAACGGCTATGATGAGGAGGATTTCAAATATGTTAAACGTGAGCTGCCGTCGCGGTTCACACTGAATTACACCGGTACGCTTTCTGAATCATATCCCGTTGATGCATTACTATCTGCTCTCGATTCTGTAAAGAGATCGGGCAGGGATTTCCTTCTCCAGTTTGTCGGATATGTGCCGGAAAATATTAAAAGCAAAATAGTGAATATCCTGGGATCTGACAATACTGATTTCATACAATACACTGATCACAGGAAGGCTATAGGATATATGTGCAAGTCTTCGATGCTTCTTCTTATTATTCCGGAAAATAAGAATAACAAAGCAATCACTCCCGGGAAAGTATTTGAATATATTGCGGCAGAAAAACCTGTACTTTATATCGGTCCGGCAGGTGGCGATGCTGCTTATCATCTTGAATCAAGCAGGCCCGGCGGATTGTTTGAAGCACATGATTTTAACGGAATAACTCAATACATAAGCGGAGAAATGAGCAAGCCCGGATCTTTATCCGGGGATCCTCATCCGGAGTATTCAAGAAGAGCTCTTGCCCGGAAATTAAGTGAAATCCTGAATGATAACAAGTAACATATCTTCAGATCAGAAAGATGAGCTATAGTCATTTTCTCATTACACGATTCAATCTGAAGTTTCCTGAAAAACCGGGAGAGAAAAACAATCCGGCAGCCCGGGTCCCGGATAACGAATGGCTTGATAAAAGAACAGAGCTCTTCATTAACTATTGTTTGCCTTCCGTCCTCAACCAGACTGCAAGGAATTTCAGATGGCTTATATATTTTGATATTTCAACAAACAGGGATTCCATTCAGAAATTCTACGAGCTTGAGAAGCAAAATCAGGATATAATTAAGATTTTACTCGCTGATGGATATCCGGACTTTCTGGAGCGTTACACTAAGGATGTGCTTGCTTTATGCGATCAGAAGAGCAAATACATAATTACAACAAGACTCGATAATGACGATATTATTCATAAAGATTTCATAGCGAAGATCCGGGAGAACTTTCATGAACAGGAATTCATGGCAGTTAACTATGTGAAAATATTGATGTTAAATCCTGAAAATAATAAGAAACTGCATATCGATTACAGCTTCTCGAATCATTTTATAAGCCTCATTGAAAGGATTGAGAATGGTATTATAAGAGGATGCTACAGCAAAGGCGACAGGGAATGGAATCAGAGAAATAAAATAATACACATTAGCAGCAGATCTTATTGTATCGAAGTAATCTCAGGGACAAATCTTCTGAACCGTTTCAGAGGAATGCCAGTTATTAAAAATACGGATCTTTCTGATTTTTCACTAACCGGAAAACAGTTCAGAAATTCGCTTTTTGATCCGTATAATTTCATGATCTGGAGAATGAGCTGGAGAAAATTCTTCATGTACCTCATTAAAAAATCTGGTTTCATAAAACAATAATTTCAGCGTTCAAGCTCCTCCTTTTCCGGATTCTTTCATCGACGGAATCGGCCGGAAAGAGTTATATTTGAAATCATATTTGAAATTGAATATGGAGATCCTGATGATCCTTGACAGTGAGTTCCCTCCCGACGACAGGGTAGAGAAAGAGGCATTGACTCTGATCAGGGAGGGGAACAATGTCTCGATGCTATGCCTTAATTATGGAAATCATAAAGAGCAGGAAGTTCGCAAGGGTATCAGGATAAAACGACTGAGCATCAATAAAAAAATAAGGAACAAGATTATGGCCACTTATCTTGTTCTGCCTTTTTACAGATGGTTTTGGAAAAATGCTGTAAATAAATTCATCAAAGAAAATCACATAGATGTAATACATATTCATGATCTGCCCCTGTCTGATATTGCAGTCGATACAGGGAGAAAACACAGAATCCGGGTTGTCTGCGATCAGCATGAGTATTATAGTAACTGGATTATTAATACGGCTCATTACAATACCTTCATAGGGAAGATAGTCAAATCCTTAAGCAACTGGAAAAAATACGAGGTCAGGAATCTGACCCGAGCGGATATTGTAATAACTGTTGAAGAGCCTTTAAAGTCAATCTATATTGCTGAAACCGGGATAAAGGAAGATAAAATAGCAGTACTGCCAAATACGCCGCTTGCTTCAGTATTTGATAATACTAAAAGAAAAAGTGAATTAACTGAAAAATACAGGGACAAATTCGTGATATTCTATGCCGGGCATATCGATATCCTGAGAGGTCTTAATACAATAATAGGATCCCTGCCCCTGCTGAGGGATCGCATTCCTGAACTGAGGTTTGTCTTTGCCGGGCACTATACGGAGAAATACTATGATCCATTTAAGTACATTGATGAGCTTGGGGTCAGGGATCTTACTGAATATCCTGGATTTGTACCACTGGAGGAACTTCCGTACCTGATAGCCGAAAGCAAGGTTTGCATTCATGTCCCTCCGGCTATTTCGCGCGAAGTAAACAGCTCAATCGCAACGAAGATATACCAGTATCTGCTTATGAATAAACCTATAATTGTCGGACAGGCGAAGATGATGAAAGAATTTGTTGAAGGGAACAAAATCGGATTATCAATAAAAGATTCTGATCCCGCCGATCTTGCTGAAAAGATACTCCTGTTATATTCTTCCCCATCCCTGATTGCAGAATTTACTGATAATTGCCGGAAGATTTCACATAAGTATTGCTGGGAAGAGACTTCAAAACAATTAATTGAATATTATCAAAAACTAAGACAATGAATTCAGAATTTTCTAAGATCCTTGTCCTTGCCCCTCACACAGACGACGGAGAATTCGGATGCGGAGGCAGTATTGCCAAATTCATCGAAAAGGGAAGTGACATTTTCTATGCGGCATTTTCTCTGGCTGAAGAATCTGTGCCTCCTCCTTTTCCAAAGAATATACTCGAAACAGAAGTGAAAGCTGCAACTAAAATACTTGGGATTAAACCAGAAAATCTTCTTTTATATAAATACCAGGTCCGCCATTTCGCTACCCACCGACAGGAGATCCTTGAAGATCTCGTGAAGCTGAATCAAGACCTGAAGCCGGATCTTGTCCTGATGCCAAGTTTAAACGACCTGCACCAGGATCACAGCACAATATCACTTGAGGGACTCAGGGCATTTAAGAAGACCTCGATCCTTGCTTATGAAATGCCATGGAATAACCTCAATTTTGCCACTCAGTCTTTCATTAAACTCTCGGAAGCACACATCATAAAAAAAGTCCGGGCGCTTGATTGCTACAATTCCCAGAAATCGAAAGATTACGTTTCAGAAGAGTTTATTATGAGCCTTGCCCGTACCAGGGGAACCCAGATTGGAGTAAAATATGCTGAGGTTTTTGAAGTCATCCGATGGATATTCTGATAACTGAACTGACTGAAGAATTTTTAAAATCAAGAGTTTCGGAATTCGTTGAAATACTTGAGGATTATCCCCATGAATATTGGAGAGAGGAGCATTTCTTAGCTAAGAAGGACCAGAAATATGACCTTAGTGTTGTCGCTCTGAAAGAAGAAGAAATCACAGGATACATAATTGCATCGTTAAAGAATAAGGAGCCTTACGTTCATAAATTCTTTGTGAAAAAAGAATTCCGAAACAGATCAATCGGAGAAAAGATGCTGCTGTTCTTTGAGAATAGAATCAGGGAAAAAGGATACCGGACAACTAAGCTTGCCGTAAGGGAAGATAATGAACATGCTATAAGATTCTACCTGAGGAATGAATTTAAAGTTACCGGGAAAAGGCCTGATTCGGCAGATAACTCCAATCTTCTTATCATGACACGGGAAGTTCCAGACAGGTTATAACTCCTGGCAACTCCCGAGAATTTCGCGTGTTTTATCCCCGCAGTTAAAGAGCAGATCTATTATTGACAGATCAGGAATAAAGGGGCCCCATAACTGAGGATATTCCGGGCTTGCAAAATGCTGCCATTCTATCTTGATGTTTTCAAGGGAAAATCTGTCTTCATCAATATATCTTCTGGAACCTGCGCCGCTACCTGATACATAAACTGTAGCCTTAAGGTTTTTAAGAATTGAAAGTATCTTGTCTTCAGCAGAAATATTATTACCTAAATTCATTTCTGAGGAAAATCTGAAGGCGGTCTTTATTCCTGCCTGACCGGCAATATACCTTATCAAAGCAACATTCAGATCAATAAGCCGGTCATAGGGAGCCAGGAAAACCTCTGAAAAACTCTCTCTGTATCTGTCAAAAAAAGCACTTTTGGCATAGGCAAGCTCTATTGTCTTGAGGATCTTGCGCTGCCACGGTATTGTATTGTTTATCAAAATGGCATTAAAATGAGTAAGATCGCCTTTTGCCAGTACCGGAACAGTTATCCATGATTCTCCGTTGTTGGTTTTTATCTTTACCCTGTTACCGAATGTTTTGCCCCGGGGGAACTGTACATCATCAAAAAAAACAAAGCAATCGACAAGGCTAATCTTATGGAAATAACCCAGCCATGGCAGAAAGTTTGGCTGATGTATGGCAATTCTTGACATTTTTTTAATAGATCCTTGTCAAATTGCGATAAAGGTAAAGTAATTTAATTTCTTCGCAATATCGTGGATAATCAGTAATATTTCTTCCTTTTAGCTTGGTGGCGAATGGCAATTCGACTGATATAATTAAATTTGACAGATCATTTATCGTTTGATGGATAGAGTAAAACTGAGCAGGTTCGGCAGAACGCTTCGCTTCATGCAAAAACACCTCAATAAAGAAGAAATTATCCTTGACCTGGGAGAAAGGAATGAATTATCTGATTTTATAAGGCAGCAAGGGAGCTTTAATATCCAGAATACTACAGGTCAGGACCTTGATATTGATTTCTCTGTTGTTAAGGATTTCAGAAATATTACGGCATTTGAGATCTTTGAACATATGTTTGCCCCATTCAATCTGCTTAACGAGTCGAAAGGAAAACTGATTGCTTCAGTCCCGTTAAGATTATGGTTTGCTCCTGAATACTGGAACTACAATGACAGGTATGATTGTCATTATCATGAATTCTCGGTAAGGCAGTTCAATCATCTTCTTGAAAGGACAGGATGGAAAATAAAAGACAGTGAATTATGGAAATCCTATGACAGGAAAATCGGGATCAGACCCTTATTGAGAAGAATATATCCAAGATATTATATTGTATATGCCGAAAAATAGAACCATTTGCTTTTCACAATAAAGGAAGGGACAAGATCTGTAATCGAATGTTATAATGGCGGCTTTGCTAAACTCAATAAAACAAACATCAAAGGATACAATAATTTATGGTCTGGGTAATATTGCCGTCAAGATCATAGGGTTTGTGCTTATCCCCCTCTATACAAATCCGGAATTCTTTTCAGTCGACGATTTCGGAGTTATGGCAATTCTTGATATAACCGGGCTTGTAATGATCTCGGTGATGGCATCAGGGCTGCCGCAGAGCCTTATGAGATGGTACTGGGATAAAAAACATACAAATAACCAGAAAGGGATCTTCTTCATGTCCCTTATAATCCAGCTTGTTGTAAGTCTTGTATTCTGCCTGCTGCTTATTCCTCTCACAGGTCAGATGTCATCTGCTATTTTCAATACAGCAGACTGGAGCGGAACCCTTAAATTAATAATTGCAGCCTCGGCACTACAGGCACTGAACAATATAATAAATACATTAATGCGCCTGCAGGCCAGATCTGCAATGTTCACAATAACTAATCTGTCAAAGCTGCTTATAGTTCTGACTTTAACAATATATTTCATTGTATTCCGCCATACAGGAGTTAAAGGTATTTATCAGGCGCAGGTCATTGGCAACTCCCTTCTTATCCTTTTTGTATTGCCTTATACAATAAGGAATTGCAGGGTATATTTTGATTTTTTTGTGACAAGGGCAATGAGCCGCTATGGATTCCCGATATTGCTTGCCAATTTTGCTGCAGCAGCTCTAAATGTAATTGACAGGTTCTCCCTCAATTCTTTAGCTGCTTTGAAATATGTTGCAATATACACCCTTGCTTATAAAATATCCTCTGTCCTCAAGCTTGTGATTGCAGACTCAATAAAGATGGCTGTCACCCCGCTGGTACTGCAGAAAATGGAAGCACCCGACAATAAAAGGTTTTATTCAAAAACACTACTCTATTCCTCCTATGTGCTGATGCTGGGAATAATTGTTATTTCACTTTTTTCATTTGAAATAATAAAACTGATTACAGGTTCGAAAGAATACTGGGAATCATTTTATGTGGTGCCTTTACTGTCATTGTCAGTCTTCTTCCTGAATCTGCGCGAAACAAGCAGCTATGCATTGATAATCAAAAAGAAAACAAGGATCATCGGATTAAATGTTGTTTTCTCCTGCATTCTGAATGTTGCCCTGAATATTTTGCTTATCCCAAAACTTGATATACTGGGTGCTGCACTTGCAACTTTAATAACCCAGCTCTGTTACTGGCTGATGAATTTTTATTTCTCACAAAAAGAATATTATATTCCCTATGAGCTCAGGAAAGTAACAATTCTTTTTGTCACCGGAGGACTGATCTCTTTTTCAGGATTGCTGATGACTGATTTTCCCTTATTATCAAGGATCATTATCAAAACAGGGTGCCTGGCGGCTTTCCCCTTCATTCTGTATCTCTTTGGATTCTATGAACCGGCTGAACTGACGGCGATAAGGGGATTTATTTCCAAATGGATAAATATCAGGAATTTACCGGAAAACCTTAAATCATTGCGAAAAATTCAAAGCGACAGGGAACCAGATATTAAATGATCTCTTTTAATTATCTGTTGTAATTAAATACATTTGTTACCAATGAGACTAACCTAATAGTTTAGTATATGGAATTTAAAAATAAAGTTCAGTCAGCTCTGCCGCATATAATAGCTATTGTGATATTTGCTGTAATCTCCTTTCTCTATTTCTACCCTGTCCTTGAAGGCAAAGTATTGCGGGCCAACGATTCAATGGTCTCGGTAATAAGCAGCAGGGAGATAATGGATTACAGGGAGGCAACCGGTAAAGAAGCACTTTGGACAAATACAATGTTCAGCGGAATGCCGGCTTTCCTGATATCGACGAAATATCCCGGGAATCTTTTTAAAAAACTTGATCTTGCTCTTAGGGTATTCAGGATGCCGGTCGCTGCAATCTTCATCTCAATGTTAGGATTTTATCTTCTGCTTCTTATTTTCGGAGTCGAACCATGGCTTGCAATTGTCGGTTCACTGGCTTTCGGGTTATCTTCCTTCCTCTTCCAGATCATTGCTGCAGGGCATAATACTCAGGCTGTTGCACTTGCATACATGGCGCCGGTTATTGGGGGGGTATATTATTCCTATCGCCGCGATGTGATCGCCGGGGCTCTCTTCACCGCAGTTTTTCTTACCCTTGAGATGACTGCAAATCACCCTCAGATAACATATTATACTATGATCTGTATCCTGATTTTCATTATAACTGAATTTATTTTTTCTGTCAGGGAAAAGCAGATCATGAAATTCATTAAAACATCCCTGATCCTTATAATTCCTGTAATTCTGGCAGTAGGGATTAATTTCGGATCACTCTATACTACATATGAATATGGCAAGTACTCTATGAGAGGCCGGTCAGAATTGTCAGTCGATAATAAGAATCAAACATCAGGATTGGATCGTGATTACATTACGCAATGGAGTTATGGGATTGGTGAAACAATGAATCTCCTTATTCCAAACTTCAAGGGCGGCTCTACAGCTCCTTTTGACAGGGATTCTGAAACAGTAAGAGCATTAAGGCAGAACAATGCTGCTGCTGCTGCAAACCAGGTGATGAAATACTGGGGGCCCCAGATGAGCACTGAAGGGCCTCATTATCTTGGAGCTGTTACAATATTTCTTTTCATCCTGGGATTGATATTAATTAAAGGCCGGGAGAAATGGTGGCTCCTTATTGCAACAATCCTGGCAATACTCCTTTCCTGGGGAAAACATTTCATGCCCTTTACAAATCTGTTCATTGATTTTTTCCCCGGCTACAATAAATTCAGGGCAGTGACAATGATCCTTGTGATCGCCCAGTTCTGTGTCCCTTTGCTTGGGATCCTTGCAATAAAGGATATAATGTCGGATAAAATCTCCCGTAAGGAACTGATAAATGGATTGAGGCTGGCGACGATTATCACGGGCGGAATACTTCTTTTGGTTTTGATTTTCCCCGGCATAGCAGGATCATTTCTCAATGATTATGAAAATGCCTACCCCGCCTGGCTTAAAAGCGCCATGGTTGCTGACAGGAAAGGTTTACTAAGAACAGATGCCCTGAGATCACTTATCTTAATACTATTGGCTTCAGCAGTACTTTTTGGAGTTATCTATGAAAAATTAAAGAAACAGTACTTTTTGATAATAATTGGCGCTTTGATAGTGATTGACCTATGGACGGCCGATAAGAGATATCTGAATTCCGATCGTTTCGAAAAACCTGCATCAATCCAGAAATTATTGACTCCATCAATAGCAGATAAAGCAATTATGGAAGACCCTTCCCATAAAAGAGTCCTCAATCTGGCTGCATCGACTTTTAATGATAATAGTCCTACATCTTATTTCCATTTTTCAGTTGGAGGTTATCACGGGGCAAAATTAAGAAGGTATCAGGATCTGATTGATTCAACCCTTTACAGAGAGTGCTCCCTTCTTGGATCAGCACTTGAGAAAGCTACTTCGCTAGACGAATTGGCTCCGATATTAAGTGTCACAAAAACACTTAATATGCTTAATGCCAGATATATTATTTATAGCCCTGATGCTCCTCCCCTTGAAAATAGCAATGCACTTGGCAATGCATGGTTTGTTGAAAAACCTGTTATTGTTGCAGACGCAAACAGCGAAATAACAACTTTCAAGACGATTGATCCGAAAGCAGAGGCTGTTGTCGATCAGAGATTCAGTGAACAGATAGGCAAAGATCTGTATCCGATAGCTGAAGGAGAAAGTATCTGGCTGGACTCATATAAACCTGATGAACTGATATATAAATCTTCGGTCCAAAATGAAAAACTTGCGGTGTTCTCTGAAATATATTATCCGGCCGGGTGGAAGTGTTTTATTGATGGAAATGAATCTGAGTATTTCAGGGTAAATTATGTTCTGAGGGGAATGATAGTTCCTGCCGGTGAACATGAAATAAAGTTTTCCTTTGAGCCTGACTCATACTATACCAGCAATAAAGTATCACTTGCCAGCTCAATTCTATTAATCCTGCTGCTTGCAGGTTCTGTAGTTTGGAAACTTAAGAATAAATAGTGTGAGACTTGTACATTATGATAAGTGTCCATTGTGCCTGTCCGAAAAAACAGGCAGATACCTAAGATTAAAAGACCATTTCCTCAGCAAAGAGGAATTCGATGTTTTCAGATGTATTGATTGCGGTTTCATTTTTACACAGGACCATCCTGATGAAGAAAATATCCCGGGCTATTACAAATCAGAAGACTATCTCTCTCATAATGATGATGTAAAGAGCTTATCTGCTTACCTTTACAGGATCGCAAGGGAGCTCATGCTTAAAAGAAAACTAAGGATAATCAGGAAAACCTCAGGTTTAAGTACCGGGGTTCTGCTTGACATAGGAAGCGGATCGGGGCACTTTGCAGCTTTTATGAAAAAGCATGGATGGAGGGTAAACGGAATTGAAATAAATGAGACTGTAAGGGAAAGATCCTCAACGGAATATGATTTCCCTGTCTTTGCCCCGGATCACTTATCATCTTTACAATCGGAAAGCTTTGATTGTATAACACTATGGCATTCACTTGAGCATTTTCAGGATCCCTTCAAATACACTGATGAAATAAAGCGGCTTTTGAAGCCTGGTGGCACATGCATACTTGCCTTACCTAACTCCTCATCCTGCGATGCCGAATACTACAGGGAATTCTGGGGTGCATGGGATGTTCCAAGGCATCTATGGCATTTCACGCCTGAGACAGTTAGGAAATTTTCTGAAAAGTCAGCTTTCGCTGTAAGCGGTATCCTCAGGTTGCCATTTGATGTATATTATGTATCAATACTTAGCGAAAAATACCGCTCAGCAGTATTACCTATGGTCTCAGGATTAATAAAAGCTTTATGGTTTTCCCTGCTGTCATTTTTCAGGATAAACAGGAGCAGTTCATTGATATATATCCTGAAAAAATAAAATTGTTGTCAATATCTGTCAAGCCAGCGGTATTTCCTGGAATTATCACCGAATTTCAGGGCTACTGTTAATTCATGTGTTCCATAGGTTATCCTTTGTATTTCCTGGAGGGTAAAGTCAAATGCATATCCAATGAAGATATTCGTGTATCTTATTCCCACATTTGCAATTATGGCTCCGCTTGTTCGGTAAGCCAGACCTGCCCAGAAACCCTGGGTATAGTTGTATGTGAGGCCTATATCAGCCTGGGGTTTAAGCTGATCAGACATCATGAAGATAAAAGACGGTTCAATATCCATTCTGGTATTCAAAACAAAATTATACGAACCGAAAAGGTAATAGTGCCTGTAAAGCTTGAAATTCTTATATGCATCATCTCCGATTTTTGCTGACGCCTCGAACAGCTGGTCAGCAGAGAAACCGAAACTATATTTAGGATTAAGAAGATAAACCCCGAAAATTGCGTCAGGGACAAAGATCCCTACCCGAAGGTCGCTGTTAAGCCATGGCTCATTTGGATCCTCAAAATTCAGCTGCGTTTCATCTATCTTGTAGTGATAGGCTGTAAATGCCAGTCCCATTGACAGTTGTGTTGTATTCCTAAGCCACAGATGATATGCATACGATGCCTGTACCCCGGTTCTGTTGACAAGTCCGTTTCTGTCACTGAAAACATACCCGCCAAGCCCTACCCTGCCGTCGGTCTTAGGCCTGTAAATCTGTCTCCTTGCATTTGTTTGTTTCAGTATATAGCTTCTTTTCAGCATCCTGGTCTGAAGGCTGAATGAAAAAGTCCGTGGAGCACCTTCATAACCAACCCATTGCTCCCTGGCTGTAAGATTAACACTTGTATAACCATCGCTTCCGGCGACAGCAGGATTTATAAGGAACTTATTATAAAGATACTGACTGTAAAGAGGCAGTTGCTGCCCCTGAGCAGTCATGCAGTAAGTAATTAACAAACCTATGTAAACAATCCTTTTCACAGGTCTTAAATGTATTGAATTATTATCTCACAATAGTCACAGTACCCAAAATAGGCTTCTTTCCGTTATGAAGATCTATAATATAATGATACGAATCAATAGGAAGCGAAGTACCTCTGCTCCTCCCATCCCATGGATCAGGATATCCTTTGGCCGATCTCCAGATCTCTTCCCCCCATCTGTTAAATATCTTGATCTCTATCTCCGGATAAAGGTCTTTTAACCCTATGTTCCAGTAATCATTAATCAGGTCGCCATTGGGAGAAATAGCATTCGGTATTATTAAACACAACTCTTGTATTGGTTCAACAAAAACAGAATCTCTTGCACTGCAACCGTTCAAATCAGTCACCAGGACTGAATACCATCCGCTTGCTATCGCAGTCAGATCTTTACTTGTAGAATTATCCGACCACAGGTAATTATAATCGGCCCCCGGCACTCCCCCTGTAACAATAAGCTCTATGGAACCTTCCGGCATATCAGTACACCAGGGCTGAGTTACATTAAACTCGATCTTTATTGAATCGGGAGCTGTTAATTGTAAAGTAGTGTCGGCATGACATCCATTTGAATCGGTTATTATCAGTTCGTACATGCCTTCCGGAAGTCCTGTTCTCAGCGCAGAGGTATTTCCATCGGACCAGAGATATGTCACTGCGCCTGCCTGGTTAACAGGAATAACTTCAATAGAACCTGTACTGCTTCCGGCACAATCTATCTGATAATCTCCTGCAAAGCTTGAAGAAATTGTAACATCAATTCCAAGCCTGCCTGGCTCAGTAAGTACTATTGTATCGTATGCAGTACAGAGATTTGCATCAGTTATCGACAGGATATACTCCCCTGCTTTTAATCCTGATATTTCTTCATCTGAAGATGTAAAACCATCCGGACCTGACCAGTTAATAAGATAAGGAGCCAGACCGCTTGTAAGTGAAATATCGATAGCCCCGTCTGAATACCCGTAACAACTTACATTGTATCCGTTACGATCCGAGGGAGTTGTTGTGAAAGTTATTGGCGGAGGAAGCTCAATATGAGCAGAATCAATATGAACACAATTATTCGCATCTGTAATGGTGACATAGTAAGTGCCCTCGCCCAGGTTTGAAATATCCTCTTCTGTTGAGCTGAATGAAGCTGAATCTGTCCAGAAATATGTATAAGGACCCGCCCCTCCTGTTACAGACAGTTCGATGGAGCCATTATCAAGCCCGACTGCTCCACAAGTGATATTAGTAGGAATCGCAACAGATGATATTTCATCAGGCTCAGTCAGAATTGTATCATAGACTGCAATACAGCCATACATATCTTCTACATCGAGATGATATCTGCCAGCGGTTAGAGAGGCCTGATCTTCCTGTCCATCAACGATCCCCGAGCCCCCTTCAGATGCACTCCAATTATACTGGTACATTCCTTCGCTGCCACCAGTCACTGAAATATCAATTGATCCTGTGCCGCCGTTACAACTGATGTTGAAGGGACCTGCAGGAGAGGCTGACAAAACCGAAGTGATATTCAAAGGTGCAGGTTCTGTCAGAGTAAATGCAGGTAAAGTGGAAGAAGGCTGCAGCCTTAATATACATCCGTTGAAATCTTTTATTTCACAAACATAAGTCCCGGCCGAAAGATTGTCAATATCCTGGGTTGTCTTACTGAATGAAGCTGAATCCGTCCAGAGATATGTATAATTTCCTGAACCACCGGTTATTGTTATATCAATGCTGCCGTCATTGCCTCCATTACATGAAATATTGAAGAGTGAATCGGATGTAAAAGACAAATTAAACTCTGCCAGGTTCATTCCATCAGGCTGGGTCAGTGTTACACTATCTACTTTTGTGCAATATCTGTCCGTTGTCAGGAGATAATAAGTTCCTGCAGGAACATTGTCAAGCCTGTCAAGGGTATCCGGGCCTGTTATTAATCCGTCATAGGTATACCATTTATACTTATAGCCGCCAGGATTACCTCCTGTTACAGAACTGATCCAGACCTGACCGTCATTATACCCTCTGCATGAAACGTTGTATCCGCCTTCAAATACTTTCTTATTGAATAGTACTGAAATAACTTCCGGTTCTGTAACAGTTATCTCCGGATAAAGTCCGTTATAACAATTATTTATATCTTTTATGAACAACTTGTATTGACCGGCGGCCATATTATTTGCATAATAGATACTCCCTTTTGTCCAGATTGTATCATGAAGTACTGTGTCAGCACCATTCAGGACTAACCAGAATTCAAACGGAGGAGTAGCTGTGGAAGAGATGTCCTCCATTATCCGAATTGTGCCATCACTTACCCCCGGACATGTCACGCTATAACCTGTAGGATAATCAGCTGTAGATAGATTAGATGCGAAAATAGCGCCGGAAACAAATGCATCTTCCAATATATTATAATCAACCCAATCATAACTGCATTTGAGACTATCGTAAACAGTCACCCAATAGTACCCTGCATAACGGATATTAAGCTCTGTGCTGTTTGCTGATGTCATGTATGTTGTATCTCCCAGGAATGAAGGTCTGTGCCAGTGAATACTATCAGGCTTGGAACCTCTTGAGAGTACTGCTGTCATTACCCCATCTGTACCACCTGAACATGTAAACGGTGTTGACAGATACATTGTGTCAAGCGGGTGAGGATGCACCCTTACCTGATGCAGACTTGCATCCCCTGCAGCACATGTAAGCACATTATTTCTGGGCACTATGGAGAAGTAAACAGAATAAATCGTATCTGCTTTATTTGTATATGTACGGGCAATTGTCTGTCCTTCAGTCAGACCAATATCCGTATTAGTATCTCCTCCTATACTTGAACCACCAGTGGTAGTTACAGTATAGTCGTATACAATATTCCCCTTTGTCATCACAGTAGGCGATTCAAGGATTATCTGAGTGGTCCCTCCGTAGCATATTGCAGGAGATATGTTTCGTGGAATAGCTCGCGGTGTGGGATTGACCCATACTCTTATTGTATCGTTTATGCCCCGGCATTTTTGTGCTCCATAGATATCCGTAGTTGCAGGCCTGATCACATACATTATCATTCTTGCAGTATCGCCTGTATTTATAAGCGTTTCCTCTATGGCGCTTGCAAGTGTGAGATCAGGATTATCAGAATATCCTGAAATTTCAGAATAGGGATTTAAAACATTAACATTGAATCTCAGGCTGCCAGGCCCAAAATATGGTACAGTAGGAGATGATAATGTATATGTTATTAAAGTATTGTTACATATTGTATCATTTGTTACATAACCTATTACCCTCGGAGTAGGCTCAACATGAATTATAATTAAGGTATCCCCTCCCTCGTCGCAGAAGAACCCTCCATGGCCCGGACGGTCATCCCGT
>JAEAME010000963.1_pt1 | contig 23441 bp, 14 predicted proteins | sample 8958731 | NCBI WGS metagenome assembly JAEAME01 (sample SAMN16933194, study PRJNA681113) | bioreactor sludge metagenome | isolation source: anerobic bioreactor sludge (Control) | place: India:Bengaluru | collected 2018-10-24 | reverse complement strand
AAGGATATAGTTGCGATCGATGGCGTAAATTAGCGCTTGCCGCACGCCAGAATTTTTTAAAATGGAATGGTGATTATTATAGGCAATCATTTTTACCTGATTGGGATTTTTATATCGAAAGTGTACTCTGACTGAAGCGGTTGATTTTGCTACTTCTTCAGCTGCAGAATAACTTTCCGTAATGGCGAAATCAACTTCTTCGGTAATGATTGCAGCTATTAAGCTATTTTCGGATTCAAAAAATTTGAAGATAATTTGCTGGGGATGATTAGCAAAGTTGCCTTCTGGATATCGAACCTGATAAATTACCTCTTGTTCTGAATTCTTAACTGGCTCGATGGCTATATTTGAATTACTGCTGAAAACGGGATAATAATTATCTTGCATAAATTTCCAGAGATCCGCCGGATCGACTCTCCCCGACAATTCACCGACGACCAGATCTTGAGAATGTTTTTTCTCTAAAATCTGTGAGACCGCCATGCTGCTGGAGAGCTGAATGAAATTGATTGCTATCAAGAGCCAAAGGCACAGCCGCAAAATAATTGATTTAGAGTTTTTGATTTTCAAAATTCTTCAATTTCCTTAATCGCTTTTTTCCCATTAGGAATTTTATATTACCGTGCCAGATGTTATTAATCTGACAGTCAAGTTTCGATCTGATGTGGTAGTTTTGTAAACTGATATTGTAGCATTTTTATTTTACAATTGCAAGTGAAAAGTTAACTTTCATAAATGTTCTATAAAATTGATAATCTTTAAATTCAGCAAGTTAATAAAAAAAACTTGACATTAATAAAAAATATTTGTTAATTAATTTAGTCCTGATTCTAACATTGTAGAAAATGTGGAGAGGGTCTCATGGGTTCAGCACGCATTTGGATGTTATTTTTTAGCTTGCTTTTTCTTTTTGTCGCTGGCTGTACCGAAGAGCAACCTTATGCTCCTCAAGATCAGTTTGGAAAAATTGTCGGCTTAATAAAACCAGAAAATATCGTCGCTCGGATTGATTTGTACCAGGGGATTTTAATTCAAACCACTTTTTCCGATTCAACTGGGTACTTTAAGATGGAGCGTATCGCTGCTGGAATTTATAATCTTGAATTTTCTGCAGATCACTATGGTCGGCAAGTCTTAAGCGCAGTAACAGTCAACTCAGGGCAAGTTACAACGATACCAGACATTCAATTGCAGTCCTATCCGGAACAGATCTCCAGTTTTATCCCGGTTAATGGGGAGCAGGCTTTCCCTTTGACAGCTCCGATTCAAATTCAATTCAGTTCCCTGATGGACCATAATTCGGTCGAGCATAGTTTTTCGCTTAATCCTGCTGTAAACGGTCGGTTTGCCTGGGAAATTGTTGCTGGGCAAAGTAAATTATCGTTTTATCCCGATGATCAGTACCATTCGAATTATGCCTATGAAATGAAGATAACAACGGATGCAAAAACGAGCTACGGAGATTCTTTATCCTTTTATTTTGAATCATATTTTAAAACTGAGGGCGTGGAAGTGACGTCCACCATTCCTGAGACGGGGGCGACTTTTGTTTCACCGCAGACCGGCCTTTACATAAATTTCAATTCCAGAATGGACCGTCAGAGTGTCGAACAAAGCTTTACGATCACGCCACCCAAAATGGGCGATTTCAAATGGTTTGATTCCCGTCGGATTTGTTTTCAACCTGGCAGCTATCTGGCAAGCAAAACCGCTTATATCATAACTATAAGCTCTATTGCCAAAGATATTTATAACAATTTGCTTGAACAGGAAACGACAGTGAACTTCGAGACTGAGCCATTAAAAATAACTGCCAGCTACCCAGCCAATGGAGCTACCTCGGTCAGTCGCTCCGGACCAATAACGATCACATTTAATACGTTTGTTAACCAGGAGAGAGCACAACAGGCATTTTTTCTTTCGCCAGCAATTGAGGGCTGGAATTTTCAGTGGAGTGATTTGACGCGGTTTCAATACACCGGGGCAACCAAACTGCTCGCCAATACTTTTTATTCGGTTAAAATAGACACGACTTGCAGCGATGCCTGGGGCAATTTATTGCCATCAAATTATAGCTTTATTTTCAAAACTGGGGATTAAAATTTTAAATGTTCACGATATATATTTGCTCGGTCAGGATCGAGCTTGACCAATTTTTCAAATATCGGGCTTTCGTTTGAATCTTTAAATAATTCGACTATTTCAATATGATGCGCTTCTAAGAATTTAGTACATCGTTTATATTTGGAATCTTCAGCCTTGTGAATTTCTTCAAGCATATTAATCGCTTCTTTAATATAGGTTCTGGCTTTTGCAGGATCTTCTTTGGAAAAATACAAGCCATAAAAATAAAAGTCTTTCATCTCGCGGTACTTCTTGGTTTTGTCGTTTAGCAAATCGACAATCAATTCAACTCGAAGATCCCAGCCTTCTATGAACTGCCCCAAACCAAACCTGGCTTGCTCAGCGATTAATTTGGCTTTTTCCAGGTATGGCGTACCTAATAAATGACCATATTTATCCATTTCTTCGGCAATAATAATATTCATATAGAAATCCAACAAGCTGGTCAATGAATCCCAATTATTATCGGTATGAATTGGAATTTCTCCTTTTTGATATGCAAAACGGCAACGTCTATCAGCGTACTGAACATCAGTATTGTTTGTAACCAATAGTTGGGCTTTATAACGATCCTGGTAGCTGGCACTGATATCCTGCAAAACCAATGACCAGTTTATTTTTAATTCGCCGATAAATTCATCTTTAGTCCATTTATAATTATTTAAATAATCTTCCAGCACTTGCTTAAAGTTTTGCAGTTTTACACGATTTTCATCGGGCAGAGCATTCAATTCTAAGTCAACAGTGGCAATAATAGATTGTGCAAATATATTGTGAGGCATCATTATATTTAAAATTAGACATGAAGTAAAAAGCCAAAAGAAGAAATTCAAAAAATACCCGGATTGCTGGTGGCTTCTTTTGGTTATTGATTTTTGATTTACCATGAATCATCTCCTTTGATAGGATTCTACCCGGTCTTTAATCTAAAATATCAGGCAATTTCAATATGAGAATAAAGGAATTAATACTCTCCAGCAATTCTAAAAATTACTTGCCCGTCGCACTCTTTGTTTTCCTGCTGATTCCAATCCATATTTATGCAAGCTTTGAACTATCAGGAAACAGCGCTCGATCTCAAGCCATGGGACAGGCTTACGTTGGACTCGCCAATACTCCTGATGCGATTTTTATGAATTGCAGTGGAGTGGCTCAATTATCCGACATGAATCTTTCGATTTATTATACCCGACCATTTGGCATGAAGGAATTAAATTATGGCTCATTGGCAGCGATTGTTCCAACCTCCATTGCCAGTTTTGGAGCAGGCTTAATTAGCTTTGGCAATGAAACTTATCGTGAACAATCGCTCATTGTTACTATCAATCGATCGGCAAAACAAAATTTTTATTATGGCTTAAATTTACATTATATGAAACTACAAATAAGCGATTATGGTTCAGATTTTTCTTTTGGAATTGATGCCGGGTTCTTGATCAAAATGACTCCGAAATTTAACTGGGGATTCTTTGCGAGTAATCTCAATCGGACGAAAATTGGGCGAGCAAATGACTCGCTACCGCAAACATTTTGTACCGGAATAGCTATTTTTCCGGTGAGTGACTTGATATTAAACCTGGATATTTTCAAAGACTCCATGTTTCCTGTGGAATTGCGCTGCGGCATGGAATATTTGTTATTTAATCGAATCGCGCTTCGAACTGGATTTACCACAGAACCTGCACAATTTTGTGCGGGATTTGGGTTTCTGTTTTCTCTTTCTGAGGTAAATTATGCTGTTACTACCCACCCAAACCTGGGTTTGACCCATCATCTTTCGTTACAATTGCAGCTTAAAAAAAGAAAGGAACCGACAGCAAAGAGCATCGATAAGCTTATAGTCGAACCCGAATTCATTTTAAAATTAAATATCAATACCGCCACACAAAAGCAATTACAGCAGCTTCCAGGAATTGGTGCTGTTCTAGCTCAAAGGATAATCGAATATCGGAACCAGGTTGGAAATTTCAAAACTCTGGAAGAACTGTGTAAAATAAAAGGTTTCAGCAAAGCTAAGCTTCAGCGAATCATGCCTTATATCATTTTAGAATAGGGTGATCGTTCATGATGATGAGGCTCTTTTTTATTATTATCTTTGTTTTTGGTTTTTCCGGCTGGCTAATCGCCCAGGAACCGGAAGTGGAACGCTTGCTGGAACAGCAGGAAGAATATTCCGATATGTCCGACCTATTGGAGATGCTGGCGGAACTGGAACAAAATCCGATTGATTTAAACCAGGCGACAGCTGAACAATTGGCAGTACTCCCCTGGATATCGAATATATTAGCAGCAGAGATTATTAATTATCGTAATCAGATAGGTAGCTTTAATTCTATTGATGAATTAAGCCAGATTGATAGTTTAGATCCCGAGCTAATTCCGGTGCTGCGAAAATATGTGACTGCTTCTCACCTGAAAATCAGAAAGAATTTTTCTTTCATGACTAAAAATCGGCTGGTTCGAAAAATCGATACGAGCATCGCTGGTGAAGATAGCATCTTCTCTCCCTTACCATGCAAATTTTATAATCGGTTCACGCTCAATTATAAAAATAATCTTCGATTCGGTTTGTTATTAGAAAAAGATAGTGGCGAACGTCATTTTGACGATCTGAAAGTCTATTTTTTGAGCTATCATTCTAACACCAATCAGAGTAAGTTAATTATTGGAAATTATCGATTGGAATTTGCTCAGGGCTTAGTTTTTGGCAATCCCTATGGTCATTATAAAGGAAGTGATCCCATCTTTCCGGCGGAACAGCGTGGCAGAGAGTTATTGGGTTATACAATAGTGGACGAAAATGCTTCACTTTACGGCATTTCGGCTCAGGCTTGTTTTAAAATTTACCAGTTTTTTATCTTCTTTTCCAATAATAAATTAGATGCTACATTGAATGATAATGGCACCGTAAAAAATTTTTATACTTCTGGTTATCACCGAACCAGCTCCGAGCTAACTAAAAAAGATTGTTTGACTGAACGGCTGGTGGGGAGTCGAGTTCAAATTAAGCCAGGATCCTATTTGTCGTTTGGGGCGACATATTATCGATCATTCTATAATCCAACGTTCGTTACTCCAGATGAAAATGAGAATCGGTTCCATTTTGACGGGAGTGAAAATCAATTGATTGGCTTTGATTATAATTTCACCCTCGGTCGATGGAATCTATTTGGCGAATTAGCTCGTTCACAGAACAATGGATTGGGAATCTTAGCTGGTATGCTTATGGACAACAGGCAGCTCAAGCTACTCATTCTTGGCAGAGATTACTCTAAAAATTTTATTAGTTTTTATGGAAATAGCTTCAAGGAGCAGGGGGCGCATCCACAAAATGAACAAGGAATTTATTGCGGTTTCCAATTCAAGCCAGTCCAAAATCTCGAATTGGGATTTTACTTTGACCAATATCGATTCCCCTGGCGTACTTATTCAGTGCCAATGCCAGCACATGGAAAAGATTTGCTCTGGCGAGCGGAATGTCGAGCCTTTAAAAATCTGGTGCTATTGCTGCAATATAAATTTGAATCTAAAGAAGATTACGTCAATGAGATTAAACAAGTAATTCTTCGATGCCAAAATAGGCTGAGATTTCAGCTTGAATTCCAGCCGACGGCAGCTCTAAAATTGAGATGTCGCATAGAAAAGAAATGGATAAATTACAAGCGTTACTATCAATTACAATCTCGTTATCCTCATTATTTTGAAGGCATTTTGCTGTATCAAGATATCAATCTAAAAATGAGCCATAAATTTGACGTAGCGGCGCGGCTCGCATTCTTTGATGCTGATGACTATGAAAGTCGCCTATATCAATTTGAGCATGACGTTCCGGGAATGCTGACCAATCAGATGCTTTATGGAATGGGAACGAGAGGCTACATCAGGATTCAATGGCGGCCGGCAGAAACTTTGAACCTGGCGATAAAAGTGGGATCGACGCAGTACCATCGGATTGGGTCCCAGGATTTAAAACCAGAAAAGATATCGAATTCAATAAACTTACAACTGGAAACCAATTGGTAATTTCAATTCAAGCAAGACCGATAAAGTAGGACGAGAACGCTTCAGGTTTTAAAAAGTTTAAATTTTATGTTGACTTATTAGATTAATTATTTTATATTGATGTCCTAAAAATTCCCTTTCACAGATGGATTAAATTAACTATGAATGGTACAATGGAAAAAATTATAATTCCCTTCCTTACAATGACTGCAAATTTCAGGAAGAGTGACCGTGTCGTGGATGTATGCGGTACGTTAGCGGAAGCCCGCTCAATTTTAGTCTGTATGCCGGATGATTTAGAGGATTTTGGTGTTGCTCGAAAATTTATTGAAAAATTGATGGATGATTTCTCAAATGCCAGGTTTCAATTTGTTATGAGAGAGGGCTACCGAAATTTACTCAATGGCGATAAAAAATATGGCACAATATTTGTATCAGACAGAGACGTTAACTTTTGGGGGCTACCTAAAAAAGAACTGGTACGAAAGATAAGTGCAGCAGAGTACGACATAGTTATAGACCTGAATGATGATTTTCATCTCCCCAGCACGTATCTATGTTTAAAAAGCAGGGCTTTATTAAAAATTTGCTTTGATCATGAAAAGCGAGAGCCTTTTTATAACTTTTATTTCAGAGCACGTGAAAATACAACCCTGAGCACGAAGTACAAAAAATTAATTCAATATTTGAACAATGATTTAGTATCAGAAACGGTCGCAGAATAGTTCCTGCTTGAAGTTCTGTTGTTGCCTTATCTTCCGTAATTGCTTTGTCATCTTGCCATTGGTAAACAGGGAGAGATTGGGTTCATGGCAAAAAGTTTTGGCACCTTAAAAGATCAACTTGATGAACTTCAAACAAAATATTCTGAAATAACGATGTCTAACCAGTACCTGAAAAAACGATTTTCTGAGCTTAATTCATTATACCTGATCAGTCTGACGCTTAGCAAAACACTTGATCTGGAAGAAATAATTAAATCAATAAAAAGCTTATTTCAAAAAAAGATTAAAATAAATCATTTTGGAATTTTCTTGCTGGACGAATCCCTTTCTTCACTATATTTGCATACATCATTTGGCTTGCCGAGAAATTCTAATCTCCAATCTGCTTTTAAATTAGGTGAAGATATTTTTGGAAAAGCTATCGAATCAGAAGAAGCGATTTACGTACCGGACATGAGTGTTGCATCACAATTCCAATTTTTTGGCAGTGAGCCAAAAATTGGCTCATTTCTTGTTGTGCCAATTTTGCTCAGAAAAAATCATCCGCTGGGCGTCTTCAGCCTTTCTCGACGCGAGACAAACGCATTCAGCAAAGAAGAGCGAGCTTTCTTTAATAAGATCGGGCTGGAAATAGCCAAGGTGCTTGATAAGTCGCTATTATTTCAACACACCAAAGAGCTATCGATCACCGATGATTTAACTGGTCTTTATAATCGTCGCTATTTCAATCAGCGATTCGATCGAGAAGTTTTGCGTGCCAAAAGATATCGACGCCCGTTATCTATTTTGATGGTCGATATTGATTACTTCAAAAGCTATAATGATATTAATGGTCACCTGTTGGGCGATGATGTTTTGAAAAAAGTTGCTTACCTGATCGAGTCAAATCTTCGTAAAGCGGATATTGTCGCCCGATATGGCGGAGAAGAGTTCGTCATCCTGCTGCCCGAAATTAATAAATCACATGCTGATCAGGTGGCAGAGAAATTACGACGAACTGTCGAGTTGCGACATTTTCCAAAAGAACAATATCTGCCGAACAAAAATCTGACGATTTCAATCGGATTGGCAACATTGCCAGACGATTCAACCAATTCTAGAGAGTTAATCGAATTCGCCGATCGTGCGCTCTATCGAGCCAAGGCGGAAGGTCGGAACCGGGTTGTTATTTATCACGCTTCGATGATTCAGATTAATCAGAATAACATCTTGCACATGGAGCCTAAATCTGCGGTTGTTGGAGAATGAAATATCCGTAATCTGATCAATTTCGATTAAGAGACCAGCGCCTGTGTTTAAGACGCTGGTTTTTTTTTATTCAATAAAAATGATAATATCAAAGGAACACAGCAGGGCAGCGATCAGTAAAAAAATATATTTTGACGAATATGCCAGCAATACAAAATTGAATTCAACGGAACGGCAATTTTGATGAAAAACCATAGAGATAAAAATCTTACCGAAATAATAAATTTCTTCATTATCGTATCGACCACTTTCGCAAATTCAGCTTTGGCATCCTATAACCCTTCGTTCCAGCGGAACTATGATACTCAACATATCAGATTGGAATTAATTATAAATCAGGAGCAGAAATCAATTGCTGGAAAGGCAACAATTACTGTCATCCCCCTAAAAGCTAATTTTTCGTCGCTGGAATTTCACGCCAGAAATATGGAGATTCAGAATGTTAAATTAGTCAATCAAGATGAACTGGCTCTTACTGCTGATTCCGAAACCGTAGCGATTGCGCTGCCGAGCAGCTATGAAATGGAAGATACCGTAACTGTTGTCATCACTTATTTCACCCGACCGACTGAAGGTGTTTATTTTAATGAGCCGACCGAAGATAAGCCGGAAACTCCTTTTCAGATTTACTCACATTCCGAGCCGATTGACGCGCGCTGCTGGTTTCCCTGTTATGACGAACCTGATGACAAATTGACCAGCGAAATTATTGCCACAGTATCGGATAATTTTTTTCTGCTATCGAATGGTAAATTGCTTTCGACTGAACATGATCCAAAAGAGCACACCAAGACATTCCACTGGCTGCAAAGCAAACCTCACTCAACCTACTTAATATCATTTGTTGCTGGTGAATATAGCGAGATTAAGGATAATAGTGACAAGGTGCCATTAAGCTATTACGTTTATAAAAATCAAGTCGAAATTGCTTCCAACTCTTTCGGCAAAACACCCCGAATGATGGAATGCTTTCAGAAGAGATTCGGCTACCCATATCCCTGGGATAAATATGCGCAGATTATCATTTCAGGCTATCAAGCCGCCGGTATGGAACACACTAGCGCTACCTCCCTGTACGACCGAACTATTCATAATGACCGCGCTCATCTGGATATGACCAGCGACGATCTGGTCTCGCATGAGCTCGCGCACCAATGGTTTGGCGATCTGGTCACCTGCCGGGATTGGAGTCATCTCTGGTTGAATGAAGGTTTTGCCACCTATGCTGAAATTCTTTTTAAAGAATATGATGCTGGGATTGACGAAGCTCAATATGCGATCTATCAAGATCAGAAGTTTTACCTTGAAATGGTTGATCCAAAATTCTATCAGCCTATTGTTTATGAAAATTTTATTCATCCGGAAGAGATGTTCAATTACATCGAGTACCAAAAAGCCGGGCTGGTGCTTCATGCGCTCCGCGGTGTTGTGGGGGATTCACTTTTTTTTCTCAGCTTAAAAACTTATTTAAATCGACTTGCTTTTCAATCGGTCGTTACATCTGATTTCCATCAGGTAGTTGAAGAAGTGAGCGGACAAAAGCTGGACTGGTTTTTCAATCAATGGCTTTATCAGGGCGGGCATCCCAAATTAGTCGTTAAATCACAATGGCTGCCTGAAACCCAAATAGTTCAATTATTCGTTCGGCAAATTCAAGAAGATTCGTTGGGCTTGGTTCCAAAAATTTTTCAAATGCCCATCGATCTGGAAATTTTCAGCGACGCAGAACGGCTAAATGAAAAGATTTTTTTGACAGCGCGAGAGGACACCTTCACCTTTGCTTTTCATCATCGACCGGATTTGATACGCTTTGACAAAGAAAATCGGGTCTTGAAGGAGCTAAATTTTATTAAATCTCAGGATGAATGGATTTATCAAATGCTTCACGATCAAAATGTGGCTGCGCGATTGCATGCCATAGCCGAATTACAAAAAGCAACGTTCGACACCCTGAAGACAGCGTTAGCCGCAGAACGAAGTTTGACACTCGATCCTTTCTGGGCGGTGCGACATGATGCTGCTTATCTTCTCATCGACTTTCATCGTCCCGAATCAAAGCAAGTGTTGAGAAAGGCTTGCAAAGATGCTAATCAGCGAGTTCGGGAAGCAGCGATTTCGGCGCTCAGCTATTATTATGATCCAGCTTTGAATCCATTATTCAGAAAGATTGCCCATCATGATTCGAGCTACAAAGTCGTTGCCGAAGTGATCTACGCTTTGTCCAACACGCCAGATGATAGCAGCTTTGCTTTTTTTAGCAAATTTGCGGATGTAGATTCTTATAATGATATCATTCGGACCGCAGCGTTTCATGGACTACGGCAGTTGAAAGATGAACGAGTTATTCCCATTGCGATTCGGTTTGCTCGTGATCCTGACCAGGCTGAATATATTCGCATCAATGCGCTTTCAATTTTAAAAGAAATTAACTCGACTGATTTGGAAGTTGAAGCCATAACGATCAAGCTCCTGGCGGATAAAAACAATTTCATCAAAAAGAAGGCGATAGATTTGTTGGGACAGTTTAAAACAAAAAATTCGCTCGATGCCCTAAAAAAGCTTCAAGACGAAGCCTTGCCAGATGACGTTCGACGCCGCTTGAAAATTTCGATTGAAAAGATCGAACGGAGTTTGGGGAATTAGATAACCATGAAATATGTCAAAACTAAGATCAAAAATCACCCTTCAAAAATATTATGACAGCTTTGCCGAAGGTGAAAGACTTTTCACCGGTCTGGGACAATTAGAATTTGAGCGGACTAAAATCATTCTCAAACGATTTCTTCCCAGGCCATCAGCAAAAGTTCTGGATATCGGCGGGGCGACCGGCGTCTATTCGCTCTGGTTAGCCCGGCAGGGTTTTGAGGTCCACTTGATCGATCAATCTGAAAAATTGATCGAGCAGGCGCGACAGGCTTCGCGGCAACAAGCTGATGCTCCCATTGCAAGCTGTGCTGTGGGCGATGCGCGTAAACTGGATTTTCCTGACCGCTTTTTTGATGTAGTGCTGCTCTTTGGACCTTTATATCACCTTACTGAACTGAAGGATCGGTACCAGGCTTTAAAGGAAGCCTATCGGGTGCTCAAGCCCGGTGGTGTACTGTTCGCTGCGGCAATCTCTCGTTTTGCTTCGGCAATTGATGGCTTGCTGAGCGGATTGATTAACGATCCAATTTTCGCTGACATGGTCCGCCAGGATTTGATTGACGGTCAGCATCGCAATCCGACGGATAATATCAATTATTTTACCGATGCATATTTTCATCGTCCCGCTGACTTGAAAAATGAGATTGAAGCTGTCGGTTTTAAAAATGTCCGGGTACTTCCAGTGGAAGGGATTGCGGCGTTTGCTTCTGATTTTGAAGAAAAGTGGCAGGAGAAAGCAACTCGAAAATATCTATTGGAGGTCATTCAATTAACTGAGAACGAACTAGAAATAATTGGCATTTCTCCACATTTGCTTTGTGTTGCTTTAAAATGAAGCAAATTTAAGGTGTTTGACTATAAGTTCAAGTGCAATTAATCTTATTTTACTACAAATTTCACCTCCGAAGCTCGCCCCTCATCATCCATACACATCAAGTTATGATTACCAATTTTAGGCGTAACAAAAACCTTTTGGGTAGGCGCACCTGAATAGATCAATTTGCCGTTCAGGAACCAAAAAATTTTCTTGCTTCGATTGGAAACCGAAGCATCCAACAAAATCTTTTGATATTTCAACGCTACGGTCGGTCGGATTTTGAATTCAGCGTTATCAGACGGCGAGCGAATAATGGGTTTTTCACCCGACGCCAATTTGGAGCAGCCAGCAAAGTGCTCTGGTATTTTTTCGATGGGATAGCCGTTGCGCGCCAGCCAGGTGGCGATTTCGACCGGCCATTGTTCCACAATTTTTTCTGCATACTTTCTTCCGATGCGACAATGCGAGCACAATCGTTTACCACTTTTTTTATCCACTAAAATCAATTGATGGATATTACATTCTTGATTAGGCGAGATACCGGGAAGATAAAGCTCATCTTTGGCTGAAGCGCAATTCTTAGATAGCGGCATTCCACTCACCGCACAGACCTGTCTTCGACTGACGCTGGTTGGCTGAACAAACCAGCGATCATCCGAAGAATTTTCTAATGCGGTAAACAGCGAGAATAAAATCGGCGCGGCCACTTCGGCGCCGACCAATGCTGGCGCTCCCTTGCCATCAAAATTACCGACCCAGACGCCGATGGTATATTGGGGGGTATAGCCGATGCTCCAGGCATCCCGATGACCATAAGATGTCCCGGTCTTCCAGGCGATTTTAGGCAGGTGCATGGAAAATTCCCAGGAGGCTGGCAGGTCGGGTCGTCGCAATTGACTGAGCATCTCAGAGATGATATAGCAGGCGCCTTCACTTAAAAGCTGCTGTCCCGGTTCTTCGAGCTGTGTCTTTAAAAAACGATAAGAGCGAAATTTCCCGCCATTAGCTAAGCCGGAATAGAGATTGGTCAGCTCCAACAGCGTCACTTCGCAACCGCCAAGAATCAGCGATAGTCCATAATGTTCCTTGGGTTTCGGAAGCGTGGAAATCCAAGCTTCTTTCAAAAAGTAATAGATGCCATTCTCTCCCAACTGGGCCGTGAGATTTACGGCCGGAACATTGAGCGAGCGAATCAACGCATTTTCGACCGTTACTACTCCATGATAGGTTTCATCATAGTTGATAGGACGATAGCCGGAATATTCCACCGGGACATCGTACAGCAGGCTTTGCGGAGCGATGAGACCGTGCTCCATTCCCAACGCGTAAATAAATGGTTTCAAAGCCGAACCGGGCGAGCGGGGCGCTATGGCGCCGTTCACCTGCCCCTGGTTTGGCTCGTCAAAAAAATCGTTAGAGCCAACCATTGCCAGAACCTGTTGATTCTGATTTTCGATGATAACGATGGCTCCATTGTTGATGCCTTGCCGCTGTAATGGCGTCAGATGAGTCTGTAGAATAGCTGTGGCAAGCTGCTGGATTTTTCCATCTATCGTCGTTTCCAGCAGGCTTGCGTGGGGATACATCTGAACCAGTCGGGTCGATAGATGGGGAATCGAAAAAGGTAGATCGAAGCGCCTGTCTGGAATGGGTTCGGATAACGCCTCTTTAAATTGCTGAGAAGAAATTTTTCCAGCCTTGCGAAGCAGACCAAGCACCTTTGCCCGTGCTTTTTGGGTCGAGGACATGTCAATATCAGGTCGATATTGATTGGGCGAATTGGGGATGGTCGCCAGCAGCGCGCATTCCCCCAGGCTTAATTGATCCGGGCTTTTATTGAAATAAAGGTATGACGCCGCTCCAACGCCCACAATATTCCCACCATAAGGCGCCAGGTTGAAATAAAACGTCAGAATTTCATCTTTAGAATAACGTAATTCCAATTGAAGCGCCCGAAACATCTCGATCAATTTATTGGGAATCGTCCGTTCCTTCGGCTCCATCATCCGCGCGACCTGCATGGTCAGGGTCGATCCTCCCTGAACGATTCGCCCGGCTTTGATGTTGGCAATCGTGGCTCGAATAATGGCAACGGGATTGATTCCCCAATGCCATCGAAAATATTTGTCTTCATAGCCGATGACGGCTTTTTTTAAAGTGGGAGAAATCTTGTTCGCTGACACGGGAATTCGCCACATTTCATCCGGAGCAAGAAACACCCGAAGCATTTTGCCGTTACGATCCAGAACAATGGTTGAAGGCGGAGGAGTCAATTTTTCTTTGGGAAAGGGAATGATCCAAATTAATACAATGCATAAAAGAATTGGAAAAACAAAAAATGATAATTTAGGATTTGTTGTTTTAATTTTGTTGAAAATATTTCGTGGAATATTATTCATTTTTGATCATCAAAAAACAAAAATGGTTTTGGAGTTCATTAGGTGATATTCAATCCTTTAATTATCAATCTCGACCAGTCAAAATTAAAAAGAGAAATATTCTTTATCATTGAATTATGATATCTTCATTTACAGAAATTCTTAACCTTAATGAGTGTAGAATCCCACTGAAATGGACGTTTTATTTTTGCTTCTACGGAATTTCATTTCTGTGCCCCAAAAGATTTTGCTCTCTGGGTAAGAGTTAAGCTTTTTAGATCGCAATCGCTCATTTGCTAAATTAAGAACCTAACCCCGTCGCGACACTCGATGGAAGAGACGCAAGGCGTGCCAGAACATCAACGCTACCGAAGCGAATAGGGCAGTGGCTGCAGCAACGTAACGATCGTCCCGATAATTGCGCATAATGCTGGAGGTATCATAAAGAATAGCGGCACCTGCCAGCGCAATCACTCCGATATTGAACCAGATTCCTAAGTTAAAGTGAAATACGATCGCCAGCACAATGAGCATTATTGCAATAAACCCACCCCATCTTAAAAAAGCACGCAGAAAATCAAAATTTTTCCGCGTGCTAAAAGCCACCCCGGTAAGTCCCATGAATCCGATGATCGTAAATAAAGCTGCATGTTGTATGACGCCAGGAATCTCGGAATCGGCAAGGTAGAGGAGCGGCATGATAATAATTGTTTTAGCGACAATATAAATAGCGAGCCCGGCATATTGCGCAATCTTAGATCGGGTGCGATAAGTGATTCGCCGGGCAAGCCAACCAAGCAAATGAAGACCCGCCAGGATGAGCAGCCAGTGCGCTTGCAACATCTTCGCTGAAATTGGCTGAGCAATTCCTGTGCGAAATAGGAGAAATTCAAGAATTACTACAATGACCACAGCACCAAAAAGATGCTTATAAACGCGGGCAATGAAACCAGAGCGGTCGTTGCGCTGATTGTAATTTGTGTTATAAGAGTGAGCGATAATACTATTTTTGTTTTCCATGTTCTTACTGTTTCAATCTTTAAATTCGTTGATATTCATTTAAGGTCGTCCAACAACCACCTTGCCACTCGACGCCACCGAAGCCTTCATTGGCGCATACATCGCCTCGGCCTGAATCGGCGGTAGAATAAACGTCCCCTCGGTCACGGCGCGAAGTCCGTAATAGAATGTTACCTCGCGACCATAAGGCAAATCACCGTATAAAATTAAACGATCGTCTCGAATGTCCATATAAGCTGGCTGGTAGGCTTGTTCTCCAATCCAGTCCACACCCTTGCGGGATTGTAGTCGCGGATTTTCGATCTCCAGACCAGCCGGGAGCATATCGACGATCGCCACATTGTCCAAATTTTCAGTGATCGCTTTAATTGTAATTTTACCGATGATCAGATCGCCCTGTTTGAAGCTGGTGTAGTCAACAGGAATCCCTTGCTCATTTAAATAGTGGCGGCGAACCATCAGATCGTTGTCGAATTCATCGATGTTTAATTTTGAAGAAATGCCATCGGCTCGCCAGGAGAAATAGCAGGTTCCATCGCCCTGAATTTCGATGGTGACTTTCTTGCCCGCCCAATTTTTATCTGATAAATTAAGATTCTGGGCGTCGAATTTGGTGTAAAGTTTTCCATCGATGGCGGCGGTGCCGGCGTAATTTCCACCCGACTGTTTTTTCAACATTTTTCCCAGGGCAAGAAAAGCGTAAGCATTCTCTTGCGTGGTGTACCAGCGGCCAGTTTTTGAGGCAGCCTCGGTGAGGCTTTCAACTAATATCGGCACGTTCGGATTATTAGGATCGACCTCGGCTAAAATATCGAGCATGATTGCCCGAGCGCGAGTCGCTGAGTTGAAATTTTCACCGGATTCCCACTGGTCTGTTTTGACTGGTGTAACCATTTTAGGAAGCAACGAACGCGCGGTCTGAAGATCACCCGCCAGAGCATAGGCACCAGCTAACTGGAAGCGAGAATAATCGCTGAGTTTATCCAGCACATTATTTTTCAAATAGAGCATGGTGCTTTTATCCGGCTCCCCGGCCAGCGCCAGCACATAGCAGGCATAGATCGGCGTCTGGTAGCTAGAATAATCTTCGCCGCGATAATCCCGCACCTGGGAGCGAAGCGCTTTCAAGGTTCGATTATAAACGCGATCGGAAACGACATAACCGGCTTTGCGGGCTTCCACCAGAAAGTGCGAAGCATAAACTGAGCTCCAGTTGTTGATGTAATCGCCTTGCGGCCAATAGGAAAATGCCCCAGAAGATTGTTGCAGATTTTCCAATTTTGCGATTCCTTCTTCGATATAATAATCCGCGCTATTGGTTTTGAATAACGCGGGCTCAGCGATCTTCGCCAGATCATTGAAATATAATAACGGAAAAACTTTAGACGTGGTCTGCTCGATGCAGCCGTGGGGATAGCTCAATAAAAATTGCAGGCTATTGGCAAATTTAACAGCCGGAAACGAAGATAAGGATAATGAAAAATCAGTCGTGCCAGCGATCCAATCTGATGGAAAAGTGAAGGTGGCTGGCTTTCCGGCTAAAACCGATCCTCGACCGGAGAGCGTAATAAAAGGAACGGGAGGGCGAAGCGGGACTTCGACGGTCATGTCAGTCTGCTCTCCTCCTCCTTTGGCTGAAAGCTGAAATTCCAGCTTGCCCATAGTTGGTTCGGCTTGCAGTTGGAAATAGACCTGGCCTTCTTTGCCTTGCTCGACAGTCACCATTTTAGTTCTGTCATCAATTAGATTGACGTGACCTTTGGTTTTGAGCTCGACTTCAAAATCGGCTGTTTTTCCAGTCGCATTATAAATATTGACTGGCACGATGAGCTGATCGCCGCTAGCAAGGAAGCGTGGGAAAGTCGGTGTCAGCACGATCGGCTCGCGCACGAACATTTTCTTTTCCAAATTGCCAAAGTTGCTGCCAGCAAAAGCAACCGCCATCACTCTCAACGTACCATTGAATTGCGGAACATCGAAACTGGCTCGACCCCGTCCTCTACCATCGGCTTTGATCAAGCCAGACCAGAACGCCACGGGCTTGACGCGGGTGACACTGACGGGCGTAATCCGCCGCTTTCTTCCCGCTTCGACATCGCCAGCGGCTGACGATCGAGTCGCCTGAATTTCCGGCAATACCACGCCGTAAATGTCGTACGTTTCGATAGCCAGTCGCTTCCTGCCAAAGAAATAGCCGTGGGCGTCCGGGCTGGGAAAATCGGTTAATTGGAGAATGCCTTCGTCAATCGCAGCGATGGTGACATAAGTCTGTCCAGCGCTTTGCCCGGCAACCTTGAAATCGACATTCAATTTGGTCTTCGGTCGAATTTCATCGGGTACAGTCAATTCGACATCGAGCCGATTGGCGCGATTATCCAATTGCAGCGGCACGACGCCAAAAGCTCGAACTGGCGTATCCCGTTCCAGCGATTCAGTGGAACGAATCAAATGGGCTGAAACATAAACGTTCGGTTTGTATTCGGCCAGGACCGGGATTTCTATTTTGGCGGTGTTTTCAGCCAGCGTCACCACACGATGGCTGAGTATTTTGTCACGCTCAATCGTCAACAGCAGCTTGCCAGCGAAAGGCGCGCGCACCTGAACGGTCGCTTTTTCGCCCGGCAGGTAAGATGCCTTGTCCAGGTCCAACTCGATGCGATCAGGATTATCCATGGCCCAGGGCGAATAGCCCCAGCCGCTGGCGTAAAACCAGATCGATGCAGTTGCCCCTGACGCCACATCTTTTGCCACCACTCGATATTCGCCATAATCCTGCGGAGTGACGGTGAAGCTATTATTTTGAGCAGAGGAAACGACCGAAAATTTTTCGACCAGGTCTTCCACTTTTTCGGACACATAACGATAGCGCCCCTGGGCATCGATTTTTTTGAGAATGCTGTGCCAATAGACATGATAGAACGTTATCGCCACATTGCGATTGGCAATCGCTTCACCTTCTGGATCGACAACCACAAATTCAATTTCAGTTTTCTGATTCGGCTCAGCATAACCTGCCTTTGCCGGTCGGAGTCCCACATAAGCTTCATAAGGATGAATGACGACGGCGCGATAAGCGCTTACACCTCGGCCACCGGGCTCGAGCACAGTAGCTGAAATTATGCCGCGCAGCGATGACGGCGCCTCCAGTGGTTCTGGAATTTCAAAGCTATATTTATAGTGTCCATTGTCATCCAATACCTGGTCGCCCAGGTCAGTTCTAATTTTTGTAAAAGTCTTTTTGTCATCCTCGAATGTAAAAGACTTCCATCGGGCGGGTGAAAAAGCCAGCGACTCAATTTCAATATCCGCCTGCACACGACGTCCCGAAGCTGGCGGACCGAAGAGGGTCATCGCGTCCACATTAATATCAATAGTCTCGCCAGCTCGAAAGGCATCTTTGTCGGTGGTTAGATGTACTTTCATTCGATCCGGGATAAATTCTTCGACATTGAAATCAGTCCGGCCAATCTCCTCGTTTTCACCGATCATTAGCGCCGCCGTGTATTTGCCGGTCATGGCATAAGCTGGAATCGTAACAGCGAATTCCAACCCACCCTGCTCATTCAATGTGGCTTTCTGCTCTTCCAAAATTTTTTCATCAGGACCTTTAACCTGAAAGATGACGGGAAACGGAACTGGCACCGATAAAGTTTCACCTCGAACGATTCCAGCGAGATGGGCGGTTTCGCCAGGACGATAAACGCCGCGCTCATTATAAAGATAAGCTTCGTAGCCATGCTCCAGGAACGAAGCGCCGCCGACATTAAAATCTGAGGTCGCGATTTGGTGCCGCGTCAACTCCAGAAACGAAAAATCATTACCGGCCGAAGCGGTGATCAAGAACGGCACCAACTGCTCTTGCTCAAAGCGATTGTAAGATTCCAGAACGGCAATGCCTTCGGCATTGGTATTGGTCGTTAACAAAGTTTGATTATTCTGACTGATCAGCTTGATCTCGGCATTCGGAATCGGCGTCAACGAAGTCAACGAGTTGACCCAGATCCAGAGATCGTCGCCCGCTTTTTTAGCAAGGATGCCCAGGTCAGTGGCTAACACCCATTTGCTGGTTTGCTCCCAGCGTCGCTCCGTGAATCGTGCAGTAATATTGAAAATTCCCAAACGCTCGTCAGCCAGAAATTCCTTGATATTGATCGGGGTAACCACTTCTTCATTGTAGGTCTTTTGGACGACGAGGTCGGAAGAATGCACCTGCTTGCCCAGCGTCCTTTTATCGTACCAGTAATAGTCGTTGCCACCTGCCAGGTCGTTTTGATTGAGCAGATAAACTAAATTATTAACATAAATCTTATCGATCTCGATGGTCACTTTATCGACGTTGATGGTCGAAAGGCCGATATTCAAATGGCCGCTTTTGGTGAGATAAAATCCCTCACCGACAAAATCAAGCTGGGGTGGAATATCTTCTTTTCGAAAATTTACAGTGCTGGAAAAATCTTTTTTAAGCTGAGAGCCATCGATCGCCCGCAATCCTTTTCTGATCGAAACCTGGTAGGCTGACCCAATTTTGAAATCGCCGCGCAGGTCAAGATAGGTGTGAGAAGCAGTGGCTTGATATTTGGTCATCGGCTCAAGGGTGATGAATTGAGCTGCATTTTTCAAATCCACCGGGAGATTGAATTGGATTTGAATATATGCTGCGGTCGGCGTATCCTGTCGGGGGGATACTCTTTCGATCTTCAAGTCCTGCTGTCCCGGCATTGAAATTGGCTGGATAAAATCGCCGGATAGTCCCAAATTTCCGCCAATAGGAAGCAAGCCTTCACCGATTTTTAATTGGATTTCTTTTTCGTTTTCACTGCGCTCCACTTTTTCTGCTTCCAGCTCGATAATTTTCCCCGGCTTCGAGGTGATCAATTTGAACGGAATCAGGCCGCCATCTTTATATTGGATCGAAATTTTTTTAACCGCCTCCTCGGGAGTCACATCATAATTGAATTCAATAGTGGCTTTGAGTTTCGCCTCTTTATCGGTATCTGGAATGAATTCGAATGTCAATAACGCACTGTTGGCTTTAAATCGCGGCGTGTAAAATTTGAAAGGACGATTTCCTTTGAGAGAATAGCCATATTCTGAAACCAATCGTGGCGAAATATTGGCAGTGTACTCTGTCGAAGGCTTGAGCAAAACATCCGGATAAAAGCGAATTTTATTTCGGTCGATCCATTGAAATTTCCCAGGAATGGCGGGATCAAACGAGATCGGCGTCTTAGTCAGCCAGACGCTTACCAATGAATCATCGACAATTTCTTTTGAAAGAGTGATCGTAAAATTGGTTGTTTGCTGAACTTCATCAACGGGAGTAAAAGACTGGATATTCACTGATTCATGCTTACCTTTGATGCAGAACAGCATCAGGCTGAAAACAATAATTCCGACCAGAACTGCGATGATGATATACAGCCTCGTAACTGAAATTTGATTGGCTGCTGAGCGATTATCTCTTTTGGGAGAAGCATCAAGATTTTCTCGGTTATTCATCTCTCTACCTCATATATATTGATTCTAAATTTACCAGAAAGATTGAAAATTTTAATTTCAGGCTGGAGTGGAAACTTCATGGCTGGTTTTGTTCGGAGAAATATAAGCAAATATTTCGGAAAAGTCAAGAGAGAGTTATCGAGGAACTGGTGATTAACTGTATATTGCAATGGCGCTGATTCTTAACAACGAAGATTTAGAATCAGCCGAATAAAACTTTTTCATCCCGACGATAGTCTAACCAATAGAACGCACTGAATGTAAATACGGCCGAGGATTCATGACTGACACGCAAATCATCAATCTCATTCTGAATGGTGATCGATCGAGATTCAATTCACTCATCTGGCGTTGGGAAAAACCGATCTATAATTTCATTTTTCGATATTTGGGAGATAAAGAATTAGCTCGGGACGTCACGCAACGGACTTTTATTCGGGTCTATAAAAATTTAACGAGATTAAGGGATCCAGCAAAATTTTCTTCCTGGATTTATCAAATCGCTTCGAATTTATGTAAAGATGAAATAAAAAAAATGAGTCACCGAGATGTTATTTCACTGGACCTGATCCAGGAAAATAATGAAAACGAGGGACATCGTTTGCCTGAACAGCTTTGTGATTCCCTGCGAGCTTTGCCAGATGAAAAATTGAATCAAAAGCAGGTGAGCAGCATCGTGCAGAAAGCGTTGCGGCAGTTGCCAGAGGAACAAAGAGTGGTGATTATTATGAAAGAATACCAGGGGCTTAAATTCAAAGAAATAGCTGAGTCATTGAACCAGCCGTTGAATACCATAAAATCTCGGATGTATTACGGCTTGAACGGCTTGCGAAAAATTTTTGAGCAATGGCAGATTACCGAGGAGGTGTTGAATTATGAAATGTAGCGATCTGAAACCATTACTTATGGATTATTGTTACGATGAAATTTCGAATGAGGATCGGAGCCTGTTCTTAGCGCACCTTGCCGAGTGTCAGTCATGCCAGCAGGAGTTAGAGGCATTGAAACGAACGTCAAGCATTTTGCAATGCTGGGAAAATGTTGATCCTGATTTCAATGTTGTTCTGGTAACTGAAAAAGCGCCCTGGTTCGGTCAGCTTAAAGAACGGCTGGCACATATAATTCCAAAACCGAAAAAAGTCGCTTTCGGGCTGGCTGCTTTTGCCCTGGGAATATTCGTTTTTTTAGCGATTGCGAATACTGAAATTTCCTATCGTCAGGGGGAGTTCAAAATGAGCATGGGATTGTTTTCAAAATCTTCAGAACAAGCAGCTGACAATAACCTGTTGACTCAGCAATTCATTGAAAAATTACAGCAGGAAAATTATTACCTGACGAACTCGTTAATTCAGCAAAGCGAACTGCGGCAAAGAAAAGAGCTCGCTGCTAATATTTTGAAGCTTAAACAGGATTTCGAACGCCGACGCGTAGAAGATTTGAACCTGGTCGGTTTTGGGCTGGATAATATCGAAAAAAAGACCTATCGTCAAATTGAAAGGACAGATAAATCTTTAAACGAAATCATTCAATTGATAAATGCTCAGCCCAAATGAAGGTCTGCTAAAATAGGAGAAAGAAAATGCGAAAAATTGTTTTTATAAATGCTTGCCTAATTCTATTTTCTCACTTTTTGTATTTTGATGTTGAAACTATTTTTGCCCAACAATCGGTTCCAGATCAGACGCTATTAAGAGATATCGAAATAATGGAGACGGTTCTCGATAGATTGATCACGCCAGAATCTGATCGTTTTCATTTTTTTGGACCAGCGAATACCCGGGGATATTATTTAGCAAATTATGGAGTTATTTTTAATGTGAATTATTCGTTATTCAATCAAGCGAGGCTATCTTTTGACATCGATAAAAGGTTTAGAGTAGGAGAAGATAACATAATTTATATTGATACTGATGAAAAACCTCAGGAGACTCCAAATGAATTTGAAAAGGAGTTGGATAAAATAAAAGAGTCAATTGCCAGGTTTCTGGGGTCATGGACGTCTGCCCTGGCAGAGTTAAAACCCGATGAAAAAATAACGGTGATTGTTGATTTTAATGGTTTCTTTTCAAATTTTGTAATTCAATCAGCTTCGAATTTACGTCAGCTCGTTGCCACGGTGCCGATCACGGATATTAAAGCATATCGAAAAGATAATATTAATGAAAAGGAATTTGTCAAACGAATAAATTTTAATGAAGTCATGTCAAACGATGAAGATATTTCGATTCTCTCGAATATCATCGAAACTTCGCTTGCTAACGAAAATAGCAGGAATGAACTGGGTTTGTCTGGTCATGTCAAGGGAATTCATTTTAAAGGATATGGGGCAATTTTCTTTACCGAAATTTCTTCTGGAGCAAATTTTTACACCCGCGCCTGGTCGATTTACACAGATGCTGCTAAAAAAGGGAGTGGGCGCACAGTAACCATAAAAAATCTTCCAGATGAACTAAAAGATACAAACAAAGATATTGAAAAAGTCGAACAAAAGCTAATTCATCTCATTTCCAATTATGGCCATAATTTAAGAAATTTGCAGCCAGATGAATGGGTGGAAATCGCCATCGATTTCAAGGGAGTACCAGTTAAAAATAACTATTCCAGAACTGTTTTAAAAGTGCAAAAAAAGATCATAGATGATTATAAGCGGGATAATATCAAATTTGATGACTTTAAAAAAAGGGTGAATATAATTTATTACTGATTAAAGTTTTTGTTTCATCTGATCAATTTTTTCCTGAAGCCTGGTGGTGGTTACTCGGAGTTTTCGATAGTGTTTTATGTAGTCATAAATTAAATTCTTAAGATCGGAATCATTTCGCAATTCAATAATAATTTCTTCGATTTGACTGTCAGGCTCGAGATCTCTTACCGCATTTAAATTTTTTTCTCCCGAAATAGAATAATTGACTGGGGAGAGGAATATGCTGCCTTTCCCAGTAAGCAACCAATTAATATTCACATCATATAGCTCGGTTAGTT
>JAEAME010000960.1_pt1 | contig 23557 bp, 14 predicted proteins | sample 8958731 | NCBI WGS metagenome assembly JAEAME01 (sample SAMN16933194, study PRJNA681113) | bioreactor sludge metagenome | isolation source: anerobic bioreactor sludge (Control) | place: India:Bengaluru | collected 2018-10-24 | reverse complement strand
TTTTTGGAGGGTTATCTCAACTTATCGCTGGTTTTCAGGAGTTTCGTACCGGAAATAGTTTTGGTTCGGCTGCATTCGTGACATATGGTGCGTTTTGGATTGCATTGGGTGGGATATTTCTATCAACCCAACTTAATTTATTTGGTATAACGGGAACAGATATTGGCTGGTTTTTAGTAGTGTTTACTGGCTTAACAGCGATTTATTTCATAGGTTCGATACGGCAAAATGGGGCAATCGCCGTTGTCTTTCTTTCTCTTCTTATTGGCTTTATCCTGCTTGATATCGGCCACTTGGTTCCAAATGCCGGAATCTTTAATAAAGTAGCAGCGGTTGAACTAATTTTTTGTGCTCTTTCTGCATGGTATCTAATGGCTCATGTCATTCTAACACCACTAAAAATCAATGTACCCGTTGGTGCAGCCTGGTTAAAATAAGTAATTAATTCCTTAACATAAAAGGAGGTTAGGAATGGAAAAAAGGATATTAGTGCCGTTAGATGGTACTGAAGCTGGTGAGGCGGTCCTTTCTAAACTCGAAAACCTGGTACTCAAAGGGGTCCCTAATGCCGTAGTTGAACTTACACTTCTTAAAGTGAATCAAATTGTTAATTTTAATGTATTGACTACCGATAAGAGAGCTCAACTACCATACTCCGAAGATGATCAGAAACAAATGAATAACGAGGCCATTTCGTATCTTGATAAGGTAGCTGAAAAAATGAGTAAGCAAGGTTTTCAAGTAAAGACGATGGTAAGAACTGGTGCAGCTGCCGAAGAGATCGTAAAAGCAGCCAATGAGACGAATGCCAGCCTCATTGCCATGTCTACCCGTGGCCGTAGTGGTATCATCCGGTGGGCGATCGGGAGTGTTACCGATAAGGTAATCAGATTGGAAGGAAAAATTCCTGTCCTGGCGGTCCACGCAAATCAGAAAGCCGAAGAGAATTCGGTATTACCTATCGGTTCGCTTCAGAGTTTACTCAAACACAGTTAAGTTTATTTCGTACCGACGTTTAAATAGCAATACCCCCTTCAGCAAGGGGTATTGCTATTTTTTCAGATAGGATGACGATGACATTGGGTGCCTAAAGGTCGTCGTGTAATATTGATTATGATTTTCCCGGGGGTAAAGCTCGAACAGTTAAAACAGGAATCTTACTTTCATGGAGCACTTTGTCAGTGATACTACCTAAGGCCCATCGCCGGAATCCGGAACGTCCGTGAGAAGACATAGCAATCAAATCAGCTTTAGTATCCTGGGCAGCTTTAATGATTTCTTCCGCAGCATTGCCTTCAGTAATTATTGTCGAAGTAACGATTCCTTTATCTTTTAGAGGTTGGGCGATTTTGTCAAGATATCCCTGAACACTTTTTTTGATATTGTTAATGTCATTGGCACTATAAGGCAACTGAGCTGCTATTGAATCGGTTAGCATATCGAATGTAAGGTCAGAGACAACCTGTAGTAGAATGATTTCAACTTTCGTAGTCGGAGATAGTTTCGTTACTAGATCTTCCACATTGCGTAAGGCGGTTTCGCCTACTTTCGATCCGTCTAATGGTACCAGAATCCTTTCATCCATTGTTTTTTCTCCTGTTTACAGCGTTCGCGATTAATTACGACAACCGACGTTTAAATTAGCTTTCATAATAACTATCGTATTAAACTATTGTCAATAACAGTATTAGGACATGAAAACAGGTCGACCTTACATCATAGAGAAAAGATGTGATTATTGTGCAGGTGTTACTAAAGAAGGTATTCCATATCGAAATGAGATTGGAGTATTTTAATTCCATCCATTACATCTACAAAATAGGTTAGGGTAAATATGGAAAAAATACGTATCGTGATAGCGGATGACCATGATGTGGTGAGAGAAGGGACCAGAACCCTCTTGGAAAGAGAGAGTGATATGCAAGTAGTTGGTGAAGCCAGAAATGGTGAAGAAGCGATAAAACTGATTGAAAAATTAAACCCTGATGTCGTTATTCTCGATATTTCTATGCCTAAACTTAGTGGGATCGAAGTTACCCGGCAAATTAAGCCTCGTTTTCCAACCATTGCGGTTCTTATTTTGTCAGCATACGATAATGATGAATATGTTTTTTCTTCGTTGGAAGCGGGTGCAGCAGGGTATTTACTTAAAGATGTTCACAGTCATGAAATTGTTGAAGCCGTCAGGTCGGTCTATTCCGGTGAATCAGTACTCTACCCATCTATTGCGACGAAAGTGATACAGCGAGCAATAACAAGTACTTCAAAACAAGCAGAACCTAAAATAATAACGGATTTAACTGACCGTGAGATAGAAGTACTTCGTCTGGCTTCTAAAGGCGCCAGCAATCGGGATATCGCTGATTCATTATGTATCAGTATTCGTACGGTACAAGGTCACATTAACAGTATTTTTAGGAAATTAAGTGCCGATTCGAGAACGGCGGCTGTTTTTCAAGCGGTGAAAAAGGGACTAATTTCATTTGAAGACGTAAACGAGTCTAGCGAATGATGGTTCTTTTAATTGCGGAGGGCAATGTAGGAAAATGAAAGCCGTGTTGTCCTGGTCATACTGGAATATCGCAACAAAGATATTGTTATTATTCCTCGGAATTTCGGTGTTGTCCATGGGGGTTCTCGGTACATTCGCAATCATTAGCCTGAGGAATCTTGGAAATTATGCCCTGGAAACAAGTAGTGCATTGGGTGAACGGGCGATTTCCAACAGTACTGAACACCTTAACAAACTAGGAGAGAACCTGGTAAACCAAAAAGCAGTTGACGTTGCCAAACAAATCGAGATGTACCTTGATGGTCAACCTAGAATGACCTATCTGGGAATGAGGTCTGATTTCGAACTCCGAAAAATCGTTGTCCAATCTGTTGGGACGTCCGGGTATACAACATTGATCGATCCGGTTGAAAAAGTGATTATTATCCACAAATTTCCGGAACAGGAAAAGAACCTGATATCGCTATCTGAGAAGATTCCCACATTTTGGACATTATTGCAATCTTCGGTTGTCAATGCGCAGTCTTCTGGATATTACGATTGGGTTGAAATAGATGGTTCAATCAGTGAAAAATATGCCAGCATTGTTTCTATCAATAATCCGGAAATGCCAAACTTAACTCTATGGGCGACAACATATATCAACGAATTTTCAATTCCGGCGCTGCAAACAGAAGGAGAAATAAATGGGGCAATTGCAGAAAGCAGGGAGTACATTAACTCTAACTTTATCGGTCTCAGGGATTTTTATGTAATTATTTTCACGTTATTGGTGATATTCGTAGTCATAATTACCCTACTTTTGTCAAAAGTGATTACGAGTCCTATTCAAGCTTTAAAATACGGAGCGGCACAGATAAGTCGTGGTAATCTGGAACATAAAATAAGAGTAAAAAGTAAAGATGAACTTGGTAAATTAGCGGATTCTTTTAATGATATGGCAGTAGTGCTGTATCAAGAGAGAGAAAAAGCAAAAAAAATAGCTGATGAGAATATTGATAAAGAAAGAAAGATTCAAGAGAATCTACGGCTATATGTACAAAAAATCAGTGAAGCTCAAGAATCTGAGAGGAAGCGCGTAGCCAGAGAATTACACGATCAGACAGTGCAAGATCTTGTAGTAGTAACTCGTCAACTTGACGATCTTAGTTCTGGTAATTCGAAATTAAGTGCTCAGGATATTCGTGCAGAAGTTCAAAAAATATTGCAGGGAGTGCGGAATTTTGGCCAGGAATTGAGGCCATCTATCTTGGATGACTTAGGACTGATCCCGGCAGTTAACTGGTTGGCATCGCTTATCAATAAAGAGAATGTAATCTCGGTTGAGACAGAAATCATCGGTACTCACCCCAAGCTTTCTCCAGAAACGGATTTAATGCTATTTCGTATTATTCAGGAAGCTTTAACGAATGTGAGAAAACACTCCGGGGCTAAAAAAGTACTGGTCAAAATAGATTTCACTGAAAAACTGATCAACATTCTGGTACAGGATGACGGCGTTGGATTTAGCATCCCTTCAAGGATAGCTGACTTTACCAGAACTGGTAAACTTGGTCTTGTCGGAATAATGGAGCGAGTTCAATTGCTCGGCGGTAAAATCAGCATTAGTAGTAAACCTAATAATGGTGTAATGATAAAAATACAAATTCCGAAAATATAGTATCAAATTTCTATTATTCAGACATTAAACCTATTCCACCAACATGCCGTCACTCATACGGTGGGTAACAGTGGCAAATTTAGTTGCTGATATATCATGGGTGACCACGATGACCCCGACGGTCTCGCTTTCGACCACCTGCCTGAGTAAATTCAGTATCGTTGTGCCGGTAGTTGTATCCAACTCCCCAGTCGGTTCATCTGCCATGAGGAGACTGGGCCGGTGAGAGATTGCCCGGGCAATGGCTACCCGCTGCCGCTCTCCCCCTGATAGTTCGTAAGGGCGGTGGCCGGAGCGCCGGTCCAGGCCAACCATTTTAAGGCATTCCAGCACCCGTTTATCACGTTCGTACCGTGTCCAACCGGCGATTCTTAAAGGTAGTTCCACGTTTTCATAGGCGGATAATAAGGGTAGTAAGCCGAAGGATTGGAAAACAAAGCCGATTTTTCGTCTCCGCAACTCGACTAGCTCCCGGTCATCAAGCCGGTTGGTATCCTGGCTTTCTATAAAGACACTCCCGCTTGAAGGACGGTCGAGTCCGGCTAATAAGTTGAGTAGCGTGGTTTTTCCCGAGCCAGACCTGCCGGTGATCATCATCATTTGTCCGGGATATACGTCGAGCGTTACCTCCCTTACTGCCTGTATCCGGCTGCTGCCGAATGTGAAAACCCGGGAGACTTGCCTGGCTGAGACCAGTGATGATGTGTTCACGGGTTATTCTCCTTGCGGTTTTGTTCGGGAACAATCATGATATGGTCTCCGGCCAATTCGACTTTCACCCTCTCGTTGAGACTCAATTTCCGCATGTAGTCATTGGGGAGTTGCAGCCGCCCCGCCCGGTCTACCACCACATATTCATCAAGCATCTCCGTTGGTTCCGGGGGAGGTTGATATGTAGGTACCCGGATAGCTTCCAGGCTGGACCGGCCGTCACGAATGGTAATAACACGGTCGACCTTCTGGGTAATACTTAAGTCATGGGTTACGATAATGATCGTGATACCGTAACGTTCATTAAGGGTATGGAAAGCGTCAAGAATGGTACTGGCGGTCTGGCTGTCCAATTCCCCGGTTGGTTCGTCGGCCAGCAGTAGGGGTGGATTATGAGACATCGCTACGGCAATCGCCACCCGCTGCTGTTCTCCCCCGGAAAGGCGGTCGGGCTTATGATGGGCACGGTCGGCAAGTCCGATCGCGGTTAAAAGTTCCAGCGCCCGGTAGTGGCGCTTGGCAGGCGACCATCCTAATAATTGAAGTGGTAATTCAACGTTTTGCAGGGCAGTTAAATATGGAATCAGGTTGCGTCCGCCTTGCTGCCAGACAAATCCCACGTCCTTCCGCCGGTAAGCGACCAGATCTTGTGTTGACACGTCCAGTAAGTCCCGTTTGCCGACAATTACTTTTCCTGCCGACGGTGTTTCCAGCCCCCCGAGGATATTGAGCAGAGTCGATTTTCCACTGCCGCTGGCACCGATGATCGCCATTAATTCGCCTCTGCGCACCTTTAGATCGAGGCCGCGCAAGGCAACGACTTCAAGATCGGCGATCTTGTAAATCTTAAACAGGTCTTCGCAAACTATATAGTTGTCACCATTAAGTTCAATCATGGCTATTCTTCACCCATTCTCAAAGCCCGGTGTAATGCAACTCTGGAGAAGAAAAGGACGACCAGCGACATCGTGACGATAAAGGCGATGGTTAAAATGATATAAGCAATACTGATGGTGGACCAATCTGTGACAATGGCAAAGGGAGGTATTACCGTCTCCCCTTTTTCAGTGAGTTGGAGGAACGGCATCATGATCCTGCTCAGGCGGCTGCCCAGTAATGTCCCGATACCCATGCCCAGTCCGATGACTAATACCTGCTCAAGGCTGACTAGGCTGATGATCTGTTTCCAGGAAAAACCGAGAGTCCGCAGTACTGCGAATTCCAGGTGGCGGCTGCGGGCGGCCAGGTAAGCATACACAATAAAGCCCAGACCACTGACCAGGACTACCCCGACAAACGATATCAGCAAAATACCCGCCCAGCCGGCAGCAACTAATGGGTCTGATTTTTGTTCTTCAAGTAAGGCTTGCCTGTCGTAAAAGTTATCAGCCCGGTATCCCCCGGTCTTCAAAGTCGCGATTGCTTGCGCTCTTTCCTTAGTGTCATTAACCAGGCTTAGCCATACCTCATTGGGATAAATACGGTTATTATTACCCAAACCTGCATAGGCCAACCGGTCATAATTCATGATCAGGAAAGGCTTTACTTCCGGGTATAAGGTTGGGAAATATTCAACTTTCGCCTTGATTTCAGTAGGAACGAACTGGCCGGGAATCCGGATCGTTAACCAGTCGCCGACATTAACACCGACCGCATCGAGGAATGATTGACTGGCAACGGCGGCAAGGGGGCGGTCATCATAATAAGGGAAAATACCCTGGAATGTATTTCTCCCGTTCCAGGTATACCTGGCAGCGTATTCACCGCTGTGAACCACAGTTCGCTGTTTGGCCAGGGTTTCCGAGCTTGTTGCCTGATTGACGGCACTGCCCTGTGCTTCGGACCGGGAAGTCCATTCGCTGATATCATCAAAATCCTCGATTATCTCCGGTTCTGCGGGAGGCGGCCCCCGGACTTGCAGGTCATCAAGATAGACCCCCTGCAGCCCGGACAACCCGGTTGCCGACAGGTAAATACAATGAAGCCTGATGGGGAACGTCGGCAGTTGATCGAGGGAATCATAAAGCTCTGCTTCGAGTAACTGCCATTCGCTGTATTGCGGCGACCCGAGGGTGATGTCATGATAAACCCCGCGGCCATCCTCGATCCGGGCGATCAGTGTTAGTTTGGCACTATCGGAAGTACGTGCCGGAAAGGCATATTGTGTACTGGTGGCGTATACCGGTGAAACCCAGATACCGATGGCTTCGATCCCGTCCGGAAGCAGGATCCCTGATTTTTCTATCTTATCATTATCCAGTATCGTCATCAGGTCCGGGACGGATAATTCGGAAAAATCATCACGGTACCAGACTAATTCGCCGAGCGTAGAAGGATCCACGGCCAGGATGTTGGCGTCTGTCTGGGTGAATGTGCCTACCGTCGCCGAGGTCCGGTAAGCGGTACTGAAGCTTTCGACCCCGGATACCTTGGAGTATTGATTGATCAGGTCTTGTTTCCCTTTACCGTAGGCGGTCAATTTTTCCAGTCTTACTTCGCTGCCGGTTAAATAATCTACCCGCTCATTATAGCTGCGGTTAAGTGTCCCCAGGAAGCTGGCGGAAAACATGCCGACACTGGCGGCCATCATCAGCAGGAGTATCAGCCGGCTGTAATGGATGGGGTTTCGGGCCATGTACCGGAGCGTAAGAGTAATCACGGAACTGGTGATATACCGGCTTAGTTTGGAAGCCAGACTAACCAGTATCGGGAAAAGACGGAGGAAAACGATGGCGACCGCCAGCATGAATAACAAAGGTGTGACCAACATCAGCGGGTCAACCCCGAGGTCGCCAAACATCTTCTGGGTTAATAGGCTTCCCCGCGATCGTAATTCATAATACAAACCTCCGCCGGCAACCAGAAAGATAATGTCGAGATAAAACCGCTGCCAGATCGGGGCGCGTGGGGGGCGGGCGATCATCTGGCGGTGGTGCAGGATACTGCGCCGGGAAGCTTGAATGGCGGGAATCATGAAGGCCAGCAGACACAGGCTGGCAGCTACCCCTGCCAGGACGAAAACCATGGGCGAGAACCGGATCGGCAGCAGCCCTCCTCCTGTCAGGGGTAAGAAAGGTCCGGTTTTCCCCAGTAAACCAAAAATAAAGGCACCTAGCAGGGGCCCGACTATCCCGCCAAAGGCACTGATAATGACTCCTTCGATCAGGAAGATCCCGAATATCTGGAAAGTGCTGGCTCCCCGGCTGCGTAATAATGCGATTTCCCCGGTCTGTTGCTCGATAACCATACTGGCAACCGTGGCGATATAATAAAAGATGATCGCTGCTATCTGGAAAACCAGCAGATACAGAGGAACCTGGGTATATAGTTGTTTTTTCAGATATTCAATTATCGTGGTATCCAGGCTGGTGAAAACGGTCCCGTTGATGACCTGGGTAGTAATACCTGAATCAACCACATCGATCAATTGCGCAATATGCCTGGCATTGGTTGAATCGATGCGCGCCGTATCGGTGTAGAAGTACCAGTGATAACTGATCCGTGTTTTTGGCGATAACGGCCCGATGATTCCGAAAACGGTCTCCTGGGTCACAAATAACGGGACGATGACATTTTCATCAGAAGGAACATCAAATACTTTTTTGTTAAGGAACCAGAATTCGTCATCGATATCCAGCGGTTCGATCAGCCCTACCAGATGAATGTATATAGTTGTCGGATCAAGCCCGCTGCCTTCTTTATAAAAGATGATCCGGTCACCCACTTGCGCATGAAGTAATTCCGCTGTTTTGGGGCTGATCATGCCTTCGATTTCGATGTCCGGATGGGTCAGGTCTTCCGGCATCAACGTACCGTTAGCGGCCGCAGAAGCACTTTGTAGCGCTATCAGCTGTTGAGCAGTGGGGACTGCGCCGCTGTATTTGGGAAACCGGCCATCGACTAGTCTTACGTGTTTTTCGAGGTTGGTATATGCCTGGAAGTAACCGGTGGGCCGGCTGGAATCGGTCGGAATAGTCTCGCCGGCGATCATCGCATTGAAGTCCTGGCTCAGGATGTAAGATTCTTCCTGGCGGATCAGGTTGCCGATATACGTATCAACCTGTTGTTTGACAAATGCACTCGTGCTGTTAAACTCATCACGGTCGATCGGATTGTTGGAGGAATACACGTCGATGTCCAGCATTGGTGCTGGTTGTTGATCTAACGTATGCCTGAGGCCAAGATCATTCAGGGCATTCGAATAGAGGGGGGTACTGGCTAAAATCGCTACCGCTACCACTACCCCGATAACGATACTGGAAAGCAGTTTCCAGTGAGCCTGGGTTCGTTTTATTACCAGTTGTAAAGCATTAAATAATTGTATCATCTAGCGGTAAACCGTAACTCCAATTTCAATAAGATCCGGGATATAGGATTCTATTGATAACGTGTTCAAGGGGTTCCAACGGAGGTCAATGATGTCTCCGGAAGAAATACCGGCGTTTTCCAACAAAGACGAAACATCGGATATCTGGTTGTATTGCAGGTCTATCCGGGCAATCAAGGGTATCGATTTTAAGGCAGTGATATCGGTAATTGCATTGCCGGCCAGATACAGCGTATTCAACCTGGTAAGGTAACTGAGGTCTGAAATATCTTTAATATTGTTATATGATAGATCAATCCCGGCAAGGTTTGGAATGAATTTGAGCGGAGAGACGTCTGTAACGAGATTACCCTTCAGCCAGATCCAATTCAGCCGGGTTAAGCGGGCCAGGGCCGTGATATTGGATACCTGGTTATTCTCCAACCATAATTTGGTCAGGCTTGTCAATTGGACCAGGGGTTCAATCGAACTGATTCGGTTATTGTTCAAGGAAAGCGACGAGAGGCGTTTCAACGATCCCAACGGTATGATACTGGAGATATCATTAGCGTCGAGTGACAGCGTTGTCAGATTGCCGAGGGGAGATAACGGCACAAGATTAGAAATAGTGTTGTTCGATAAACTCAACATTACCAGGTTGGTGCAGTTCTGTATCCCGCTGAGATCCGAGATGCCCAATCCGCTGGCTGAAAGTGAAGTCAGTCCTTTCACATCGGAAACATAGAGCAGCCCTTCTGGTTTACTGATCGCTTTTCTCACGGCTGCTTCCAGGGCCGGGTCTTTGAATTCAGCCAGGGTGGTATCGATTTCCTTTGATATCCAGACTACGGTAATTCCCTTGGCTGTTAATTGGGGCAGGGAATCTTCGATCGCACTTACCGTCAGGGGATTATCTCTTAAATCGACCAGGTCGTTTTGGCCGAGTCCACTATTTTCGAGTAGTGGGCTAATGCCGGAGAGCATATTTCCGTGGATATCTAGACGGGAGAGCCCGTTAATTGTCCCGAGAGGGCTGATATCTGAGATATGATTATAAGCCAGGGATAAATCAGTTAGGCTGGCCAGTACTGCCATATCGGATATATCCTGGATGTCGTTGTTCTCGAGAGAAAGAGTGGCTAAATTAGACAAAGCGGATAGGGCGGATATGTCTTGAATGTTGTTGAAATCAAGGTAAAGCCGGTTAAGCGAGGTAAGGGTAGCCAGCGTTGAGATATCGGTTATCTGGTTGTTCTTTAGCGCAAGGCTAACTAATTTTTGCAGGGTACCGATCACTTTGATATCTGAGAGGGAGTTGTCATTGGCCGATAAGTATTCTAATTCGTAAAGCGGCTCTATCAAAGAGAGGTCGCTGATACCAGTACGGTCAAGCGATAAACTGGTCAAATTTTCCATGGTCGATAAAGGAGTGAGATCGTTAATCAGGTTGCCGTTAAGAGAACATGTCGTTAACTGCCGCAGGGTTGCCAGGGCGCTGATGTCAGAAATACGGTTCTCATCTAAGGCCAGGTAACGCAGGTTGATCAATGCCGATACCGGGGATAGGTCGGTTATTTGATTTGTACTAAGGTTAAGGCTGATGAGATTACTTGCGTATTCCAATCCGGAAAGACTGGCAATCCCGTAACTTTGCGCATCCAGGACTCTTAGTCTGGACATGTCTGTGTTAGTAATTGCTCCGGTTACCACCCCGGTTGCTTCCCGTAATGCAAACAGCAGGCCGGTATCCGGGATCAAGACTGCAAATTTCTCAACTTCGCTTTCATTCCAGCTGATATTGATGCCCCTTTCCATCAGCTTTGGGATATGAATATCGACTGCTTCTGAGCTAAGCGGGTTTCCTGTCAGGTTGACCGAATCATTTTTCCCCAGCCCTCGGTTCAGGACCAGCGGGTTGATATTACCCACCCGGTTATTACTGAGGTCCAGGTAAGATAGGGTGATCAGGGAACCAAGCGAGGTTATATCTTCGACATAATTGTTACTTAATGTGAATCTGCTCAGGCTTGCCAGTGTATTCAATGGCGTTACATTATTGATCTGATTCCCTGACAACATGAGAGTATTCAACTTGTTCAGTGAAGTTAAGGGCGAGATATCGCTGATACGGTTATTTTCCAGGGAAAGGTTAACCATCATGTTAAGCGAAGTCAATGAGTTTATGGAGCTGATTTTGTTATTGTTTGCCGATAGATACCGGAGTTCCTTGCACTTTGCCAGAACGTTTATGTCGCTGATCTCATTGTCATCAACCGATAATGATGTCAAAGCGGTCAAGGCAGCCAGCGGGGTGATATCACTGATATCGTTGTCATTCAGTGAAAGCTCCAGCAACCCGGTGCACCCTTCGATGCCGCTCAGGTCGGATATCTCCGCGGAATCGATGATCAGTGATTCGATATCTTCCAGAAGCGACACATATATCGTTCCTTCCGGTTTGTTGAGTGCTGTCCGGACGGCTTTTTCTATATTTTCGTCAGCAAAAGTGGCGATTGTTGACGAAGCTGCCGCGGTTGACCAGTTGACCGTTATACCGCTGCGCTGCAGCTTCGGAATATATGATGTCGTCGAACCATTATCCAGGGGATTATTCTTCAAATTGATGGTTGTCTTGTTGGTTAATCCGGCATTTAACAACGGTAATACACTCTCGATCTGGTTGCTGTTGAATTCCAGTTTTGTCAGATAGGTAAGGGCACTAATATCAGGGATGAGGCTAACCCGGTTATTGTTTAAACTGGCTGATTCCAGGTGGCCTAAATTACCGAGCGGGGAAGCATCAATGATATTGTTGTTTTGCAGCGAAAGGAACACCAGGTTATCCAGTGTTGAAATCGGCGTGATATCGGTGATCTCGTTATCGTCCAGGCGTAGTGAAGTCAGGAGAAGCAAGTCGGCGAGAGGGGATATGTCCACGATATTATTCTCACTCAGGTCTACCTGTTGTAAGTTCGTGCAATATTCCAGGCCGGATATGTCGGTTATTTCCCGGTTGACCGCAGATATGGACTCGAGTTTAGCACAGTCTGACACAAATAAAGTACCTTCCGGTTTATCGACGGCATTTCTGATCACGGCTTCCATATTCGGGTCGAAGAAATAAACCGGCATCGTTTCATCGGGCTGCGTGGTCCAATGGACGTTGACTTTCCGTGCCTTCAGTTGTGCTACATAAGTATCCAGTGACGCGGCATTCAGGGGATTATCCCTGATGTCAATGGTATCGCCGTCGGCCAGGCCTTTATTCATGATCAGGGCCCGGATATCGGCAATACGGTTCTTTCCCAGTCCGAGATAAGCCAGTTTTTCCAGGTTTATTAGCGGGGAGACGTCAAAAACCTGGTTGTTCTCCACGGACAGGGAAACCAGCTCGGGTAAAGCAGAGACGGGTGTCAGTTGGAATATTTTGTTATCTTGCAGCCATAGTTTATTCAGATTTGTCATCGAGATCAGGGGCTTTAAGTTATAAATTTGATTATGCGATAGATTCAACCGCAGTAAACCGGTTAATTTACTGAGTTGCGTAATATCGGTGATCCTGTTGGAATCAAGAGATAAGTTGGTTAAGTTCGTTAGTAGAGATAGTGCCCGTAAGTCGGCAATCTGGTTGTTATATAAGTCCAGGCTGTTCAATTTATACATGGAAGATAAGGGTTGAATATTGGTAATGTGATTCCCGCTTAGTGATAATTCCGATAAGTTCGTTAAACTGCTGACCGGAGAGATATCGGTCAATTGGTTGAGATCAAGTTCGAGGCTGCTCAACTGATACAGCGAACTGAGTGGTGATATATTGGTGATCCCGTTGTTGTTCAGGCGCAGGGTGGTCAACTTCGGGAGTGAGGTTAAAAAGTTGATATTGGTGATCCGGTTGCTGTTGATCGATAGTATCCGCAGATTTTGCAGGTTCGCCAGTTCGCTGACATCATTTAACTGATTACTCGATAAGGATAGATCCTCCAGTAGTGTCAGCGGTGATAAAGCGGAAACGTCTGATATCGTATTACCGTCAAGTGATAAATTGGCCACGGCTTGCATCGTGTTCAAAGGTGAGATATCCGTCAGCCGGTTGCTGGCGAGGTTCAGCCTGTTTACCCTTTGTAATCCCGCAAGCGGCGTGATATTGTCGATCCGGTTGCAGGATAATCCCAGTGAGGTGAGTTTTGTAAGTGCCGCTAAGGCAGATATATCCTGTATTTGATTGCTGTCCAGGCTGAGTTGTTCCAGCGAAACCAGTGAGGCCATGGGTGCAATATCGGTTATTTGATTTCCACTTAATACCAGGTTTTCCAGATTGACTAAAGCAGAGATCGGTTTGATGTTTGTAATATTGTTGCTCGCCAGATTGAGTGATTTGAGCCCCGTACAGTATTCGATCCCTGCCAGTGACTGGATTTTTTTTCCGGGTGCGTTAAACATTGTTAGTGATACCAGGTCATCCGGATAGAGATCGCCCATTGTTTTCGAAATCGCCTTTCGTAAAGCTGATTCGAGATTCTTATCGGGGAATGACAGGGGTTGTTTATCCTGGGCTGGTGTCTTCCATTCGACGATAACAGACCTGTTTTTAAGTTGCGGCATGTAAACTTCGAGAGATTTAGTGTTCAGGGGATTTCCTACCAGGTTTATCGAATGTCCTTCCGTCAGCGAGCCGTTAATGACCAGGGGACTGATATCGGAGATCTTGTTATCCTGCAGCCATAACCAGGTTAAGTTGGGGAGGGATGCCAGTGATGAGACGTCGGTAATGTTATTGCCGGATAAACCCAATTGGTTCAGGTTAACCATTGAGCTAACGACAGAAATATCTGTGATCTGGTTATTTCCCAGTCCCAGCTGCGTTAATCCCGGTAAGTTGAACAGGACCGATATATCAGATATTTTGTTACTGGACAGTGATAACTCACTTAGATTCTGTAAATTGGAGATGACAGTCATATCTGAGATCGTATTATTCGATAATTCAAGCCTGGTAAGTTGTTTCAGCACTGTCAGTGATGAAATATCCGCAATGAGGTTGTTCGACAGCGATAACTCACTAAGGCTGGTCATATCCGATAAAGGCTGAAGGTCACTAACCTGGTTTCCGTCCATCGTAAGTTTTTTTAAGGAAGGTAGCGTAGATATTGGTTTGATGTCGGTTATCTTGTTCCAGTCCAGGTATAATTCAGATAACTCAGCCAGGTTGGCCAGCGGGGATATGTCGGCAATATCATTACCGCTGAGGTCAATCACCCGCAGTTTATGACAATATTCCAGTCCCGAAAGATCACTGATTTTTTTTTGTGATGCCTGTAAAACTATGATGCCTGCAAGATCGTCCGGAGTGAGTATCCCTTCAGTTTTATTCGCCGCCGAACGTAATGATGATTCGAGGTTATTATCGGGAAAGGCGATGCTGCCTGTGCCCGGTTTTCCTGTCTTGTCTTTGTTCGCATTATTTTCCGGGGTATGGTTGCACGCAGTAACCAATAGGGCCAGTATCAACATAATACAGGAAAAAATCACCGTTAGCGGCGAAAACGGCATCCGGTAAGGTGTGCCCCGCTTTTGCATTCTGATTAGTGTCCCTCCATAAGGAATAATTCAGGGTGTACTATACCCAACCACCCTTTATCCTGATGGTGTGCTAATACTAGCACGAAAAAAGAAGATGTGCTAGTAGTAAAATAGTATACTAATGAATGTACTTATATGAATATATACCGGAATACTATAGCATATTTACTTGTATAAAACATATATATCAGTTAATGTAACATAAAAGTAATGACGGTTTACTTTTTCACACACTATGAGAAAAAGTGTATTTATAGATGCAGCGACAGCTTACGGCGGTGAAATGGGGCAGTTGCGGAAGTATTTCTGCGTCGGCTTCATTGCTCAAAAAAAGGGATCATTGCAACGTATCGAGGATGAGATATTTACTCAGGTAGCCCGCCGTGGCGAAACGATTACCTGCCGTAAGGGTTGCCCGGTCTGCTGCGTTGCTTATATCGAAGCTAATATCCAGGAATGTGAAGCTATTGCGTTTTATTTGTATGAATCCCCGGTACTGCTGGACTCGTTTATTACCCGGTACCAAAAGTGGCGCCGCCGTATGCGCCGCATCAACAGTTCCTTTGCCCGGTGTGAGGCCATTTTGCACCGGGTTCCTGGATATCAAATTACCGGGGAAGATCAGGCAGTATTACTCGGAGTCCTTAAAAATTACCAGCAGCAGGCTATTCCCTGTTCTTTCCTGGAGGGTGGGGCTTGTACGATCCATGAGGTCCGGCCTTATGTTTGCGCCAATCATTTTGTGACTACCCCGGCCGCATGGTGCCGGGTAGCCAACCGGGATGGTCCTGTTTCCCCCAACCGGGCTGAGATTTACATGACTAATATCGATGAGCTCTATGATACTACTTTCTATGTACGCCAACTGGAAAAACCGGTGGTAGGTTTCATGCCTGCGATGGTGTACCGGATATTGACGGAGGGGACTGGGTATATCGAAAAATTGACGTGATGGGATGGAGCCGAGAGTTAACTTTCGATACCCGGCTGGAAAGCCTGTTCATGCTGTATCAATTATTGAAGATGGAGTGATCTGATGAAGTATGATTTTGACCGTGTGATCAGCCGCACCGAAAGCGATTCAGCGAAATGGAACCTGAAACCTCTATACGGTAATGAGGACGTGATTCCCATGTGGGTGGCGGATATGGATTTTCCTATTGCCCGGCCGATTACCGAAGCGTTAAGAAAGCGGACCGAACATGAATTTTATGGCTACAGCTATACCCGTACTTCACTGCTGGAAGCCGTCGTTTCCCGGATGCAAAAAAAATACAGCTGGAAGATCGAGCCGGAGTGGGTAGTTTTTACCCCCGGCGTTATCCCCGCTTTAAATGTGGCCATCCGGGCGTTTACACATCCAGGAGATGAAGTAATACTGCAAGACCCGGTGTATCATCCTTTTTGGTCGACCGTCGAACAAAACGGCTGCCGGACCGTGGCAAACCCGATGTTACTCAACCACGGCCGTTACCAATTTAACCTGGATGACCTGGAAAAGAAATTTTCCGGCCGGGAAGGGATGCGCAGTGCTTCCCGGATAAAGCTGATGATTTTATGCAATCCACATAACCCGGTCGGCCGGGTCTGGACCACGCAGGAACTTACTACCGTCGGTAAAACCATCATCAGCCATGACGCCGTTATGATTTCAGATGAAATCCATTGTGAACTGCTGTATAAAGGCCAGCAGCACGTGCCCTTCGCTTCCATCTCCCGTGAGTTCGAACAGAATTCGGTCGTATGCCAGGGTGACAGCAAAACCTTTAACCTGGCGGGAGTACCGGCCTCGACCATAATAATTCCCAACGCCAAACTGCGGCATGCCTTTAACAACACCCGCTCCGGGATCTTGCCCCAACCGGACATCTTTGGTATGGTAGCTCTCGAAGCAGCATACCGGGAAGGGGATGAATGGTTAGCCCAGGTGCTCGGTTACCTGCAGCATAACCTGGATTTTACGCTGGCCTTTTTTAAAGAAAGAATTCCTCGGCTGACTGTTATCAAGCCGGAAGGAACTTACCTGGTTTGGCTCGATTGCCGTAATTTAGGCTTGGATAATATGGCGTTGCGTGCTTTCTTCCGGGAGAAAGCCAGGGTCGGTTTTGATGACGGCTATATTTTCGGTCCGTCCGGGGCTGGTTTCCAGCGGATGAATATCGCCTGCCCGCGGGCCCTCCTCGAGGAAGCCCTGAAAAGGATCGAATCTGCCGTGAATCATCTTTAAGCCCGGGATATGTGATGAGTCTTACCTGTTTATTAAGGTATACTAACATAAACTTTACATAACTATATTCTTTTCGTCTTTAGTTCCTGGGCTAACTGCAGATAACGGATGATCTCGGCACGGCTGAGCAGTCCGGCACACTGGTTGCCGGAGACCACCAGTAATTGGTTCAGGTCATGTTTCCCCAGCAGGACCATCGCCTGGTTGAGGTCATCTTCCGGAGTAACTGTATACAGCGGCTGCCGGGTCATCACGTCTTGTACCATGGTGATGCCCCATTTTTCCTGGGGTAACCCCTTGATATCGCTTATGGTAACAATGCCCAGGGTTTGATTGTCTTCACAGACCGGGACCGCCCGGTTGTAGCGGCGGTTGAATACGCCCTGGACCAGTTCTTCTACGGTCGACTGTGGCGAAATCGTTTCCTGGGTCAGCTGCATCACATCTTTAACCTTGACCCCGCTTAGCCGTTCTTTCAGGGTAACATCCTGGCGGGTAGAATCGGCGGCGCTGCTTAAGAACCACCCGATGATGATGAACCAGATTCCGGTAATCAGGTTTCCGCCGAAGATCCACAGTACCCCGAGAGCGATGAATGCCCAGCCCACCAGCCGTCCGATAACGGCCGCGATATTGGTCGCCCGCACCAGGTTGCCGGTCGCCCCCCAGATGATGGCGCGTAATACCCGGCCGCCGTCCAGGGGAAAGCCGGGCAGGATATTAAACACCGCTAAAGAGATATTGATCAAGGCCAGGTATAAGAGCCCGGCCCCGAATAATGATTCCTGTGGCAGCCAGCCGCTGAACCGGAACAGGTCGGTAATTGTCCATTGGGGTTGCGTAAACAAAAATGTGATCCAGAAGATCACCGCCAAAGCCAGGCTGGTGGCCGGCCCGACCAGGGCCATGATGAATTCGATTCCCGGTTTTTTGGGTTCTTCTTCGAGATTACTGACGCCGCCGAGAATGAACAGCGTGATGCTGTGCACCGGGATGCCCCGGGATTTCGCCACCAGCGAGTGGGCTAACTCGTGGATCAATACGGAAAGAAATAACATCAGGGCGGCAATGAACCCGGCGATCCAGTAGCTGGTCCGGAAGTGCCCGGGACTTGCCTGGGGGAAATAGTTTAAGGATAGCGTGATCAGCAGCAAGATAAAAATAAAAGCCCATGAATAATGGATACCGATATCGATTCCGGCGATGCGGGTGAGGCGAAAAGAACTCTTCATGTTTTATACTCCGGACATCAAACTCATCTCATATTCCTCTTAAGTCTATTATAACAATTCTATAACTTCATCTCTTAATCAGTCCGGAGATACCAATGGCTTGATGAACATCTCCCGTGACGTACCTCCATAGCTCATCCTACCAATAAGATATAATTTCGTTGTCATAGTGTAAGTGGTATGGTATCATTCTAAAATTGCGTCATCAGATTCAGGAGTAGCAGTGAAACTGAGATTTACTAAGATGCACGGCGCCGGTAATGACTTTATCGTCATTGAGGATAACAAACTGGACTTGGATTGGCCCAGGATCGCTCTAACCATGTGTGACCGGCATTTTGGCGTCGGCGCCGACGGCCTTTTATTGATCGCCCCTTCTCTGAGCGCTGATTTACGTATGAAAATATATAACGCTGACGGTTCGGAAGCTGCTACCTGCGGCAATGGTATCAGGTGTGTTGCCAGATATTTGATTGATACTGGCCGGCCGGTTGGGGACGGTGGCTCTTTGCAGATTGAAACCCTGAGCGGTATTAGTAAAGTATGGTTTTTCCGTGCCGGGGACCAGGTGCTGCGGGTGAAAGTAGGGATGGGCCGCCCGTCTCTCGGCCGCCTGGATTTCCAGCAGTTGGCCGATATCAGCAAGTTGGTTGACATAAAAACAATCAAGAATTATTTTCCGGTTAATGGCAGTCAACTGCAACTTGACTTGATATCGATCGGCAACCGGCATGCCGTCCACTTTATCGATACTCCGGTGAGTGAATATCCCCTGGCTCTATATGGGCCGGTGATTGAAAAAGGGTATTCCGGGGATACCAACTTTGATATTGCCCGGGTGCTTAGCCGTGATTGCATAGAAGCCAGGGTATGGGAGAATGGCGTCGGCGAAACCCTGGCCTGCGGTTCCGGAGCTTGTGCCATCGGCGTCGCTGCTTATCTCCATGGATATACCCGGGAAAAGGTAAATATCAGGCTTCCGGGTGGTATCCTGGAGATCGATTGGGAAGCAAAGGACCAGGTCTATCTTACTGGCCCCGCTGAAAAAGTATTTGATGGCGAATGGCTGGATACCGGTGGATACCGGGATTTAAAAACACTGGGAAAGTGTGACAATAACGAGGTGTTAGCATGAAGATCGCCAAACGGGTGGAAAATCTTCCTCCCTACTTATTTGTTGAGATTAGTAAAAAGATCGCCGAAAAAAAGGCTAAGGGTGAAGAAGTGATCAGTTTTGGTATCGGTGATCCTGATATCCCCACGCCGCCTCATGTCATCAACCGCTTGATCGAAGCCGCCCGTGATCCGGTGAACCACCGTTATCCGGAATCGGAAGGGCTGCCGGAGCTGCGCCGGGCGGTCGCTGCCTGGTACATGAACCGCTTTGGGGTTGCTCTGGATCCCGAGACTGAGGTCGCACCTCTTCTGGGTGCTAAAGAGGGCATCGCCCATATTGCCTTTTGTTTTATCGATCCGGGAGATACTGCCCTGGTTCCTGACCCGGGATATCCGGTTTATGCTATCGGCACTAACCTGGCCGGCGGCCATCCTTACTATCTGCCGTTGACGGAAAAAAATGGTTTTTTACCGGAATTACAGAAGATACCGGCCCATGTCGCCGGCAAAGCACGGTTGTTGTGGTTGAATTATCCTAACAATCCCACTGGTGCCGTCGCCGGTCTCGACTTTTTCCAGCAGGCGGTGGCTTTTGCCCGTAAAAACGGTGTCGGCATCTGTCATGACGGTCCTTATTCGGAAGTCGCCTTCGATGGCTACCGCCCGGTCAGTTATCTGCAAGTACCGGGGGCGAAAGAAGTCGGTATCGAGTTCCATTCCCTCTCCAAGACATACAACATGACCGGTTGGCGTATTGGCATGGCGGTAGGTAATGCCGTCATGATTGGGGCTTTGAAGACACTGAAATCAAATATCGATTCCGGCATCCCGCAGGCGATTCAGTATGCCGCCATTGAGGCTTTGACCGGATCTCAGGACTGTATCGCAGAGCATAATGCCCTGTATCAAAGACGGCGAGACCTGGTTGTCGAAGGCCTGAATAAGATCGGCCTGAAAGCGGTCAGTCCTAAAGCCAGTCTATATGTCTGGGCGAAGGTCCCGGATGGCTATACCTCCGCTGAATTTACCAAGGACCTGCTTGACCAGGTGGGCGTAGTCGTCACTCCCGGCAACGGTTATGGCCCCAATGGCGAAGGCTATGTCCGGCTGTCTTTAACCATTGCTGATGCCAATTTGTTGAAAGGTCTGTCGCGTATTGCCGGATGGCGCAGTCATAAAGCGATTACCGGGTATAAAATTACTTGACATAAGGTGGAATAATATTCCCAAAAAAACGTTTAGTACGGAAGTTCCCCGCGAAAGAGCTTACCTGGTTTCGGTAACTTCGGATAGTGATTACCGCAGCGACTGGACCTCGGAGGCCTCGCTGAGTGAGTTGGCGCAGCTGGTGGCCACTGCCGGTGGGGTGGTCGTGGGTAAGCTTTCCCAGAAATTGTCGGCGCCTTCTAAAAATCTCTACCTGGGCTCCGGTAAAGTGGAACAGTTGGCCGCACTTAAAGAATCCGTGGATTATGATGTCGTTATTACCGATGATGAGTTATCTCCTACACAGCAAAAGAACCTGGAAGAACACCTGAAGGTCAAGATCATCGACCGGGTTGCCCTGATACTGGATATCTTTGCTAAAAGGGCACGCACCCGTGAAGGCCGCCTGCAGGTGGAATTGGCCCAGCATGAATACCTCTTTCCCCGCCTGGCCGGCCAGTGGTCGCACCTGGAGCGGTTGGGGGGCGGCATCGGTACCCGGGGGCCGGGCGAATCCCAGTTGGAAACCGACCGCCGTTTGATACGGCGGCGCATCGACCGGCTGCAGGAACAGATCGAACAATTACGGCGGCAGCGTCAACTCTACCGTGACCGGCGGAAAAAGAGCACCATTCCCATTGTCGCCATCGTTGGCTATACTAATGCCGGTAAAAGTACGTTGTTCAATGCCCTTACCGAAGCGGAGGTTTTAGCGGAAGACCAGTTGTTTGCCACCCTCGACCCCACCACCCGCCGCGTCCGGCTGAATGAAAAGCGGAATATCCTGTTAAGTGATACCGTGGGTTTTATCCGCAAGCTGCCGCCGGCGATCGTGGCCGCTTTTCGGGCTACCCTGGAAGAATTGACCGAAGCCGATGTCTTACTCCATGTCATTGACATCTCTTCCCCTTACTCCTTACAGCAAAGTAAAGTCGTCGAACAAACCCTGGCGGAAATGGAGATTGCTGAAAAACCGCGTATCACGGTATTGAATAAAACTGACTTGTTATTGCCCGCGGACAAGAAATTTACTGAAGAAGAGGCTTTGGCCTATATAGCAAATCCTGATGTCGCCGGGCCGCCGCCTACAGAAAATACGGTTTTAGTGTCTGCCGCCAGAAAATGGGGTTTTTCCAACCTGTTTAAGACTATCGATCAGGTATTATCGCCCTATCAGGCACCCCCGCAAAATACCCCCTGAAAAAAGGCCCTTTTTAGCCCCGGAAAGGCCCGGGGTATATATTTCCCCTGGTCCAGGCTTTTCCTGCCCCCTGTAATGCCAAAACCTTTTTCGGAGGGAATAATACAACGATTTATTTGACATAATGATAGAGTAGGGCATCTTTTATTTTAGATAACGGGCATTATCCGTCATGGTTCTTTCAAAACACTATAAAAAGTTGGAAAACAATGCCGTCATCTTTTATCAGGTTAAACTGCCATAAGCATAAAATATGATACTTATATTTTCATTTTGTGCCTGTAACGGTCGATCAGCGAGGAGAGGGGATGTTCCGGAGAAAATCACCATTCTTCAGGCATTTTTGATATTCAGGCAGTCATTATGTCAAATACTTCCCGCCGCAAGGGCACTCTAACTTCGTACAATATATGTTATGTCACTAACCAGCAAACAAAAGATACGATACCACGGTCTTCATACCATGTCAATACCTTTTTTAACAACATGACCAGAAAGTAATAAGGGTTTTCAGAAAATTCCATCAGGATGACTCATCCAGTCACCTGGACCCGAGAAAGACCAGATAATGTAGACGAAGATACATAAATAAAAAAATTTCCTAATTAAAACACCGTTTTTTGACGCGAATCCTAAAAAAACATTTCTACGGGGTGGTCAAAAGGGTTCGGCAGATAAAATATACCGTCCCGGGTCCAACAGAGGCCTCCCAGGGGCATTATTGAGGGGGTTAGCCTTGATTGTAAGCGCCAGGAAGCCGAAAGAACTGTATTCTAGAAGAATAATCATTAACCAGAAATAACAAAATACCAAAAAGCAGAAATGGTTATGTCGAGTAATAACATTGGATTTCCAAAAAGATGCAGGTCCAAAGTAATTAATACGATAAATATGAATAACTATTTTAATCCAGAAAAGTAATTCCGTGAAAAAATATAAAACGGAATTAAAAACTATAATTAAATGGAATACAAGAAAATTATATACTCAAGATATTCTCAAGTAATAAATCCTATAAAACGGTTAATAAGAGAAACAAACATTATGTAAAATAAACACGACGTATATACGTACTAAATATTGTCTATAAAGGTCGGTGGTTTGAGTGGACTCGAACCGGTAACACCCATAAACATTTTACCTTCAAGGGTTAGAGTCCTGGGTGTAGAAGAATGGATGATTCGATACACTCAGTTTCTTTTAACCAAAAACGTTAATTAAGCTGGACGGGGAGGCCGGGGAGAGTCAAACTCTCCATGAAACAAGTTAGCATTGGTAACGCTTTGTTTCGATATTCACAACAGTATCCCTGGCGGAGGAATAATTTTTCAATTTTCTCTTATTTTATTCAAAGAGAAGCTCAATACCCTTGAAAAACTCAAGCTTATTTGAATATTTCAAATACTATTCCCCGGAGTGTTCCCATGTGAGTAAGAATAGCAGCTGACTATGGTTGCTGTGTCTAGTTCTGTTAAGATTAACGCTGGCTGTTTACATGATTACTATTGGGAGATTGGCTTGATTTTGCGATCGTTTCTCCGCCACTCAACCCAAGCTACTAATCTATCCCATAGCTCAGAGGATAATGTAACTTTCCATGGTCCCGCCCCTGTGTCAAACACGGTTAATATTCTAACGTTCCCGTTGTCCAATAATTTAGCCTCGTAGTGAGCACCATTTACCGAGTAATCATCGTGAATTCCGACATCAGTTAACACATCGTTGTCTTCCAAGTTGATCTCCATTCTCCATTTTACAAGCCGTCTAGAAAAGCCTGTACTTGGGCAGTGAAAAATATACTTGGGT
>JAEAME010000958.1_pt1 | contig 23682 bp, 20 predicted proteins | sample 8958731 | NCBI WGS metagenome assembly JAEAME01 (sample SAMN16933194, study PRJNA681113) | bioreactor sludge metagenome | isolation source: anerobic bioreactor sludge (Control) | place: India:Bengaluru | collected 2018-10-24 | reverse complement strand
CGAGCATGGATGCGGCCTTTTCGTCGTCGCCGTAGATCAGGACCTTCATGGTATGGTTGGCTGCTTTCTGGTTGATCAGGTCGTAGACGATGATCATGGCTATTCGTATGAAGATCAGGGCAACGTAGGTGAGCAGCAGATCTATGAGGAAGAATTTGATGAGGACATCCCGGGTAAGGAGGTCCATCAGGTAAAGCGCAACGGTCAGAATGATGGTTTTTATGAATACGGCTGTGCCCAGTGGCAGGAGGCCTTTTACCGTCATGTAGCGGATGATGTTGCGGTAGGTCTTCATCAGGTAGAAAGCAATCATGCTTACTACGGCCGTCAGGAGCATTACCAGCAGCAGGTAGCGCCTGGAAAGCGGTTCCGAAAGCGGGAAGTAGATGAGAAAGACAACGGTGGAGCATACCACGGCAATGATGACGTCTATCACGGCCACCACCCAGTATTTCAGGTAATTGAACCTGTAAAAGTCAAAACGCTTTAAGATGCGTTTTTCAATTTTCTGGAATCCATTTTCTTCATTTTCCATAAAAAAGCTTTTGTAGATTTCGTGCCGGTCTTATTCCTGTTCCGTGTTCAGCAGATACAGGGCAAGGATGTGGAACTGAAGGGCTGTAAGCATATTGGGATCTTTCGTTCTGTTTACGTCCGAGATGTTTACGTCCGAGATGCTGCCGGTTGGAGTTTCCGAAACTTTTCCCTGCAGTAGGTTATTTATTATCTGTTCTACCTGTTCCGGGTAATTACTGAATATGCCCATTTGGGCCAACAGGAACAGAAAGCGGACTTCGTTATTGATCTGTGGAAGATCCGCGTAATAATGCAATGATTTGCGGATCGTTTTTTCGAATTTATTCCGGTCCACCACATCTGAATACAACGCATAGGATTCCAGGCGTTGCAGGGCATAATCCAGGGTAATCCCGTTCCAGGAACCGTCTTGCTGTTGTTGTTCCTTCCATTGGGTCAGCATCTTTTCCGCTTTTTTGCATGACTTTTTGTCTGTCCGGAAGTAGTAATCGTAGCAAAGGATCTTGCAGATGTAGGGCGAGTCTTTCAGTTGAAGAAATTTGTTTGAATCAACCGAGTCCAGTATCTCGGTAACCGCGTTTTGGGCGACCAGCATGTGTTCCGGATTGTAATGAAAACAGAGCGAATGCAGTAAATACAGTATGCAGCGGGTCCGGTCTTCCGCTGTCATGTCTTTGTCTAGATCAGCGGCCAGCATTTGGGATGCTTCAAGCAGGCGGGCCGTCAGTGCCTGGGGTTGTGCCTGGTTCCCCAATGTTTCTGTGACCCAGGGCATGGTATATGCCAGGATCAACAGGTTTCTGTACCCGAAACTGATATGCGCTACCAGATCGGGATTGCCGGATTCCAAAGGTATGGAACGGACATCCCTGAATAGGGTCTTGATATTTGTTTTAAACATGATTTCCGTATCAGATTTTGCAGATCCGACGGGGCATCTGTGTGAATTTGCTGAATGTTGCGGGGTTGCGGGCAGGCGGGGTTGCGGGCAGGCCGGCAGTGCTCCGGAAGGCGGGCAACGCTCCGGAAGGCGGGCAATGCGGGACTCGGCTTTAAGCCTCTGGTTCAATGCGCTCTAAAAACGAGGCGGGGATGTAGGTGGTTGCCACGGCCGCCACTCCTTCCAGGCGCACGACCACACGCTTGTGGCCTTTGATGCGGATGAGCTCCCCTTCTATTCCTGAAAAAACACCTTTAATGATGCGTACTTTGTCACCGCGTTTGAGGTTGCAGGGGACCAGGTTTGTTTGTTCATCGGAGAAAGTGAGCAGGAATATGAAATCCTGCATCTGCTTTTCCGGGATGGTAATGGGATTATAGGTTTTGGGTCCTTTCAGGTACCTCATGCTGAAAGCCAGTTTCTGCGTGAGGGTCATGCTTGTTTTTGGATCTGTATATATAAAAACGTAACCCGGTATGACTAATTGAGTGGTTTTGACTTTTTTCCCGTTCCGTTCCTTGATAACCTGGCGGAAAGGGACAAAATTCCTGATGTTCATTTTGTCCAATTCCTGTTTTATGATCCGCTCTTTACGGTACGTCACGGCAACGTACCAGTAATATGTTTTGTTATTCATCAGGTTCTTTCAGGTCGTGTGAGTGGTTGGGGTTTTGTCGGGGGCTACCACTTCACTTCAAAATTAAGAATTTTTACCTGATGAAACAAATAAAAAATATCACTATTGGTTGTGGGTGAGTTACAATTTTTAAGGATGTATTTTTGAAAATTAGGCGTAAAGAATCGAGGCTTGCCTATCCTTACTTCTTTCAGGTTAAACAAGTGTAATACAAAGACTTATGTAGTTATTTTGCTTTGTTTTTTCGAACTTTCTTCTTACACAGAAGTCGGTTCTTTTCATCTATTAGGTTGTCCAAAGGTAACAAATTTCATGTTTCAATGCAACAAGATTTCATAAATGGTCAATTTTGTCCGGTTTTCGGTGGGTTTGGGTTTGATTTCGGTATTTGGGAGGCACAGTGGTGCAACGTACACATTGTTCGTTTGCCTCAGGATCAATGATTTACGGATTTCGACCCCCCGGGGCTTGAATTTCATAACTGCCTGAATATCAACCAAACGAACAATGTGTACGTTGCACCACTGTGCGCTGCTTATCGCTTGGCACACAAATTGCCATTTATATACAACACATATAAGTACAGATTTTTATGCCAAAAGATACATTTCCCGTTTTAGACATGAGTTGTGCCGGATGTGCGATGAACGTTGAAAAGAAGGTGCGTTCGCTGCCGGGCGTCAAAGAGGCTTCTGTCAATTTTGCAGCAGGCACAGTACTGGTGTCATACGACCAGGCACAGATCAGCCCCTACCAGATCCAGGCAGAAGTGCGCGCCATTGGTTATAGGTTGATCATTCCGGATGAAAATACAGAGGAGAAGCAGGAAGATGCGCAGCGAAAGCAATATAAACAGATGAAAACCAACGTGATAGTTGCGTGGTTATTTTCCGTTCCTCTGATGATCGTTTCTATGGCTTTTATGCATTGGGCCCCTGCTAATTGGGTTATGCTGCTGCTGGTTCTGCCCATTATGTTTTTTGCCGGGCGCAATTATTACATCCGCGCCTGGAAAATGTTGCGCAAAAAAATGGTCAATATGGATACGCTTATCAGTTTGAGCACCATAGTGGCTTTTGTTTACAGCTTATTTAATACGTTGTTTCCGGAATTTTTCGTGAGCCGAGGGATAGATGTGCATGTTTATTACGAGGCGGCGGGCATGATCCTGTCTTTTGTTTTACTGGGTAAGTTCCTGGAAGAGAGGGCCAAAAACAGAACCGGCTCGGCTATCAAAGGCCTGATGGGCCTCCAACCCAAAACCGCCCGCGTCCTTGTGCAAGGCGCAAGTGCTTCCTGCCCCACCGGCGGGGAAGCTGCCGGCGGTTCTGCCGGCGGTGCTGCTGCCATGGGTTCTGCCGGCGGTGCTGCCTCGGCAATGCCCACCGAAAAGGAAGTTCCCGTTTCTATGCTCCAGGTGGATGACCGGGTTTTGGTGAAGCCGGGGGAACGGATTCCCGTTGATGGCGTTGTGGATGAGGGATTTTCGTACGTCGATGAAAGTATGATAAGCGGCGAACCTGTTGCCGTGGAAAAACGGGCCGGCGACAAAGTGCTTGCCGGGACCATCAACCAACGCGGATCCCTCACCATCAAGGCGTCCCAGGTCGGGAGCGGAACCGTCCTTGCACAAATTGTGCGCATGGTGCGGGAAGCGCAGGGAAGCAAGGCGCCCGTTCAGAAAATTGCCGATAAGGTCAGTTCCATTTTTGTCCCGGTTGTGATCAACATTGCTGTGATCACTTTTGTCCTGTGGATGCTAATTGGTGGAACTGCTTATTTTTCAATGGCTTTGCTGGCTGCCGTTTCCGTTTTGGTCATTGCCTGCCCTTGCGCCCTGGGACTGGCCACACCTACCGCCTTGATGGTTGGGATTGGTAAAGCAGCTGAAAATCACATCTTGATTAAAGACGCGTATGCCCTGGAAAATATGGGCAAAGTAGATTGCGTGGTTTTGGACAAAACAGGTACGCTGACAAAAGGAAAGCCCGAGGTTGAGACAATTTTTTGGACAAAAATACCTACCGAAACTGAAAAAGCCGTTTTCCTTGCCGGCGAAACGAAATCCGAGCATCCCCTTGCCGAGGCCATTGTCCGTTACCTACAGCAGGAAGATGTGGCTCCTGCGCTGCTGGATCGCTTTGAAAGCATCCCCGGAAAAGGCATCGAGTTTTCCTTTAAAGAGAAAAAATTCCGTGCCGGGAATTGGGGTTTTGTTCGGGGGGAGGGTCAGCCAATGGACGATCGGCTTTCACGAGGCGGTGAGCCGGGTAATGAACTTTCTGATCAGCCGGTTGATGGAGTTCCGGCAGGTAATACGCTGGATCGTTCCATTATCAAAATGGTACACCAGTGGCAACAGGAAGGAAAAGGCATTGTGTTCTTTGGAGATTCCACTCAAGTTCTGGCCGTTGTTGCATTGACGGATCCGATCAAAGATACGACCCCACCTGCCCTGGAACAACTGCAAAAAATGAATATCCAGGTGCATATGCTAACCGGAGACTCGCACAGGACTGCAGCCTCCGTCGCCACCGAACTCGGCATAGAGCACGTTGTCTCAGGTGTTTTACCCCAGGAAAAAGAAGACTACATCCGGAAACTCCAGGATCAGGGCCTGTTTGTTGCAATGGTTGGCGACGGGATCAATGATTCCCAGGCACTTGCCCGCGCCGACGTGAGTATTGCTATGGGCAAGGGAACGGATATTGCTATGGATGTTGCGCAGGTGACCCTTACGACTTCGGATCTGACGCTTCTTTCGGAAGCCATCAAACTGTCCAGGAGGACCGTCCGTATCATCCGCCAAAATCTCTTCTGGGCATTTGTTTACAACACCCTGGGTATCCCTATTGCCGCAGGCGTCCTCTACCCCTTCACCGGTCTGCTTCTGAATCCTATGTGGGCCAGCGCCGCCATGGCCTTCAGCTCCATCTCGGTTGTGCTCAATAGCCTGCGGCTGCGGCGCTAAAAAGGGTGCAACGTACACATTGTTCGTTTGCCTCATTCTCAACGACTTACGAATTTCGACCCCCCGGGGTATGAATTTCATAACTGTCTGAATATCAACGAAACGAACAATGTGTACGTTGCACCACCCGCCGCAGCCGCCCACCAACCCGCCGCGCCAGCAGCATAGCTCTCCGCACCAGCAGCGTCAGGAGGCTGTGGGCCGGCAACTCGGCAAGTGCTATCACATCTTCAACCGGCACAATTTCAGTGCTTTGCAATGCATCTCCTCGGCAGATGAACCGCTTGGGGAGGCTGCCGGAAGCTTCTTTCATCCCGACTACCCGATGCATAAGGAAGCTGTCTTTCCAGCGGTAGAGGATCACATGGCCGACCTTGATCTGCAAGGGATTCACGGGTCGCAGCAGAACGGTGTCGCGTTTGTCCATAAGAGCGGGGCTCATGCTGTTCCCCCTGACCGGCAAACGCACAGATTGGCCCGCAGCGATCTGTTCTTCAAGGAGTTGAAGCACATCTTTGTTGGGCAGGAATTTATAACGATTTGTCATATTTATTTTATGCGATGCTCTTTTCTTCATCCCCGCCAAAAATTTTTCGGAAAATCTGCTCTGCTGCCGATGGCTTGGGCAAACATTCCAGCCGGTAAACCGGGATCGCTTTGAGAGTCTCGGAAATCACGGTACAAATGTCCTCGTGTAAATCCTCATCTTTCAGATAAGCCGGCGGAAACGAAGGGTACAAAGCCGCAAACCCCTGTACCACATTCAGTCGCGAAGCCCTGTTAAACGGAGCCTGCTGCAATCGCACAATGGAAGCCACGGGGTAACTTTCGTTGAGGTAAACGTGCCCCTTCCCGCTCCAAGGCGAACCATATATATATAAGGTGTGTTGGTCCTCGCATTTCTGCAGCCTGAGCACGGGGCTGTCATCGTTCAGCAGCCGGGTGCCCGGAATGTTTTCCAGCCAAAGCCGGGTGTGCGTGCTTTTTCCCGTTCCCGATTCCCCGAGGAACAGAACTGCCTGATTTTCATGGATTATGACCGAGGCATGGATGGCCGTGGTCCATTCGGGAATTCCTGCAAAAGCCAACCCCATCCACAAAGCGAACCGCAAGTGGTGCGGATCCGGTGCTTCAAAAAAGCTTGCCGCTTTGTCCGCAGCTGTCTCTTTTGGCGCAGCAGCCGCTTTGAATTGCTGCTTGTAAAGTGCACAGGAGCAATTCATTACGGATTGACTTCTATTCATTTCCAACCGGATGGAAAGGTCGCCTTCAACGGAAAAAACCACGAATTTATACTTATTGTCCTTTTTGTGCAATTCACATTTTCCGTTTTCTATATCAAAAGCAGCGATTTTTCGCCCAAAGTATTTCCGGCGCGGAGATTCCGTGGGATCCGGGGATTCCTGGGATTCCTGGGGTTCCGGGAGTTGTTGGTTGTCATCCAAGGGAACGATATGGATCGTTACCAATTTTTTATCTGTTGTGTTATCCGGGTTTTTATACAAAAAAGGCATAAAACCCGGTAAATGCCATTTTTGTCCTTCCGGCAGATTCCAGACAATTTCAATAAAATGACCAGCAATTTTATATACAAAAGAATTATCCATATCCCTTTTTGTCATTCTCTCAGAATTTTCCCGGTTATCGTGTCCATTCTGTAATATCAATGATGCGGTCGCATTGGGCCAGCAGGCTTTCCCTGTGTGAAATGATCACAACGGTTTTGTCCCGATTCATGAATTCCTGCAGCAATGTTCCTGTGATCCCGGCTTCTGTGGCCGGATCCAGCGAAGAAGTCGGCTCGTCCATAAACAAAATCCCGGCTTTTTTAAAATGTGCCCGGGCAATCCCAACCCGCTGACGCTCACCACCCGAGAGGCGTGACCCGCTTTCCCCGATAGGCGTATCGACCCCTTGCGGCAGTATTGCCAGCCAATCGCTGAGCGATGCCGTTTTCAGGGAATCCTCCAACTGCCCCTGATCATCCTCGCCAGATGGTGTAACATTCTGTGCCAAAGTCCCCTCGGTAATAAAAACATCCTGCGAAACATACCCGATCTGAGCGTGCCAGGCGTCCATATTTTTTTTGTCGAGTGGGACGCCGTCAACCAGGATCGTCCCGGTTTGCGGCCTGTAAAGACCCATCATCAAATACATCAACGTGCTTTTTCCTTTGCCCGTTGGGCCCGAGATTCCCACGCGCTCGCCCTTATGGATTTTGAACGACACATTCTGCAACACCGGTTCTCCCTGCCCAAAACCAAAAGAAACATTCCTGAATTCCATAAATGAATTGAATGTCAAAGGTTCCGGGGATCCGGGTTCTTCCAATTTTCCGGGTGTCGTCAGGGCGGTTTCAGACTCGGCAAAAAACAAGACATCCAGGGTATAGCTCGTATTCCGCATGGTGCCAATCAGGGACAAGATGGAGCGGACCGAGGGCAACAGTTTAAGGGAGGCGGCCGCAAAGATTCCGATCAGGGGTAAAAATTGCCGGTTGCTGTCACCAATAAAATAGAACCCGGCTACAAACCCTACTATCATCAACATGATAGCAACCTCTACTGATTTGGAAGAAAGGCTTTTAAGGCGCTCTACCCTGATTTTACTCCGGCTAACATCCCGCACGCCGGTATCAAACGACTTCTGCAGGTACGGCAAAAAACGATTCACCACAACATCGGCAAATCCGCGAAAAGTCTCTGAAGTGATCCGCCACAGATCCCGTTTGGCCTTGTTATCCAGCCGTCCGGCTTCCTGCATCTTTCCGGCAATTTTATAATGATAAAACAGGACAATAGGTGTAAAAAGTATAATTTCCAATGCGGCAATGTAAACATTTACAAAACATAAAGATGCAAAAATCAGCAGGCACAACAGGATATCGGCCACAAGCATAAGGGCGGCAGACAAATACCCGAACACAAATTGATACGTAACGGCTAATATATTGTGGGATAAAGTAGTATGTCCCGTCTCTTTTACAAATTGCAACCCGTTGGAAATGTACTTATCGTATAAGTTTGAACTGTAAGTGGTATAAATTTTCAACAAAACACGGTTCCTGTAATTGTTCATTTTGTGAAGTACAAAATTTTTCAAAATAATAAAAGCCACCACAAAAAACAGGACAATAAGTAAAAATGAGCCGTAATTCTCCACTCCAATAAAATCATAGAGCATTTGCAGGTACTTGTTGTTCTGAATTCCCTGATCTTGCAAAACCAGCAACAATACCGGGACCAAAACAGCCAGGCCGGCCAGCTCCAGAACTGCCTGAAAAACTGTCGATAAGACCAAAGACAATTTAGTTGTCCTGTTTAACGGTAATGATCGTAAAACCTTGATCCACATACTACAAGATTTTTATTCTGAAGTAACAACAAGTTTCCATTCTTATCTTATACGAAGAATTATCAAATACTCCTTACAAAAATACATTTTGTACCGCTCGCAGGAACCGGTTCCGAAATGCCTGTTTCTCAACCAGTTGGTACTTCCATCGGGACCTGATAAGCCTTACCGCTCCTATTGCTTTCCGACGGTATACCCACATATTTTCCAATCCTTTCTGAGAGCCTCCTCCACACGGGTGACTGATAATATCTTCTAATACCCTATCTGTAATATTTTGATTAACAGGCGTTTTCTTCTGAGCAAGCAGTTCACCCGGCTCACAAGTCTCAACCTGTTCACCCAGATTACCCCATTCAACCTGCTCACCCAATTCTCCCAATTCTCCTGGTTCACCCATATCATCTGGTTCACCCTGTTCACCCTGTTCACCCTGTTCAACCTGTTCACCCCGTTCAACCTGTTCTCCCTGCTCGCCCGGTTCTGGCATCCCCAGATATGTGTGCAACACATCCAAAAAGATCCGGTAAAGCAAGAATTGATTCTCCAGTTTAAGTATTTCTTCCAGTCGGCTCAGATCCAACTCGGCAAAATATGTCGTATAAAAAATACCAAAATCGTATAAATGCCTTAAAACGATCCCGGAGGACAAAAAATGCGAGATACAATGCCTTGTCAGGAAAAGAAATTGAAAATCCGGAGGCGGAACGTTTACCGAAATACCACCCAGTGGCAGCAACACGCATTTTTGTTCTTCCAGTATACTATGCAAATGATTTTCCAGATTCTTATCTACCTGTGAATAAGTCACATTCAGGAAACATTTATGATTTTCCACCGGTATTCCTTTGAAATAAAACTTGGCGTGCTTGCCCCCGTCATATTCCACCTCTATCCCCATCTTCGTGATCAACTCGTTCCCCTTCTCAAAACTCCCGGGAATCCCGAACAAATAAATATCCAGGTCTCCGCACTCCCGGTGCTCCGGACGCGGATACAATTCTGCCAGGCCGAGTCCTTTGAGCACCATCACGCTGATCCCCGACTCGGCAAAAATTATTGCCAACTCTTTCAAAACCTCCCGCTGCCGGAGCTGCACCTCCCGGATCCGGTTCGCACTCAACTCCCATCGAATCCGTAACTCCCTGAATTCCTCTGCACTACAGCCACTTGCCGAGTCCACATTTTTCCCGGAAAAATACAAACTATTGAGCGCATCCCAGGCAATTGCCAGAACGCCTTGACGCGCTGCAACAGTAAAAAGCGACTTCCATTGCTCGAAAGAATATGCTGAAAGCAATCGGACAATATTTTCTTCAGTCCCAATAGTTGTACCGGGCCAGATTTCATGTTTAACGAGTTGGGTCAGAATTTGGTAATCAGGAGAAAGGAGCATTGCCATTACATTTCTATCAAGCCTGCTTTATGCAAGGAATCGATCCACGATTTCGCATCACTCAGGGCTTTTTCCTTTTTGAGACCATATTTTTCCATTAACAAACCGGCTACGGTCTCAAGCGTGAAATCCTTCCTCTCCAATGCATTCCATAACATTTCGGCCGTGCTGTTCAGCACTATTACTCTGCTCAAATCAAGCCCTTGGGCATTTTGCACCACTACCATCTTCTCACCCGCCACATCCTTAAGTTTGTATTTTGGATTGAGTTTCATGATATAAAGATAGCAAAAAAAAGGTGCAACGTACACATTGTTCTTTTGGCTCATTATCAGTCAGTTATAAATTTCATACCCCCGGGGGTCGTTTTAACTATCTTGCTGATTTTCAAGCAAAAGAACAATGTGTACGTTGCACCCAAATTGGCTTGCCTTTATTGGCAAAATTTTTTACCTTTGAAATCCGCACAATTTTGTTGAATTAGTGAAGTTGAATCTTATAATTGTAGCGTGATGAATAGAGGCGCAAGAAGAAGGAGGCCGAGGGAGCAATCCGGGTTTTTCCACATTATTCTCAATTCCAATTTTCAAAACATCATTTTTAACGATTCTCAGGAAAGGTATCAATTCCTGAAATTTCTGGACAAATACGTAAAAAAGTACGGAGCTAAACTTTATGCTTTCTGCCTGATGAACACACACATACACCTGTTCCTCTGGACTGAAAACCTGTCGGATATGATGAAATGCATCCTGCACGACTATTCCCTCTGGTACAACAAACGTCACCAACAAAAAGGAAGCATCTTAATAAAGCCTTTCACCAGCTATCCCAAATATTCTCCGGAAAGTCTGCTGAACACCATATTGTACATCCTTCGAAATCCCTACGTGGACGGCCTGTGCACACATCCCCGATTCTATTTCTGGTCCTCCTATTCCTTCTACTTTGATTCCTTGCCGAGGCTTTCGCAATACATTACCGTTGACACTTCGATCGTCCGCAATGCCTTCGCCTCCGGCGCCGAGTTGTACCGGGTCGCAGCCATTAATCCCAAGCAAGAGGATCGCCTGGCCTATGAGGCATATCTTCAACAAACCAACCGCACCCATCTCACCGATGACCAGGTAATTCGCCACGCAAAATCATTAGCCGGCAACCATCCCCTGGACAAACTCCCGCAACCAGATCTCGACAAACTCATCATCCAGCTACGCAACCAACCCGGCGCCTCTATCCGGCAAATATCCTCTGTCTTGCACGTGAGCCGCTATTATGTACGTTGTACACTTGATTCGTCTGGCTCATAATCAACCACTTACGAATTTCATACCCCCGGGGGTGGTTTTTGCTAACTCTCTGAATATCAGCCAAAAGAACAATGTGTACGTTGCACCTTTGGTCCCTCCCCTAGCAGATACAAAAAAGCACCCCATTCCGGGGTGCTTTTTTTGTTTCTTTTTGATATTCAATGGAGCTTGATGGTGCAATGTCCTCACTCACATCTACAAATCTAAACAAAAAGCAACAAAACCAATACTACAAGAAATGTGACGCCTACGGTCAGCATGATCTCGTTTCTTACAATTTTCTTCATTACAAAAATGTGTTGGATTTTTAAAAACGCCGGCAAATGTAGAAAAGATTTTGATTGGTTGTCATTGAAAAAGGAAAAAGGAACATTTTTCTGTCCAAAAACACCATTAATGACTAATAAATTACGTTCACCCGCTTGCACCCGCTTGAAAACACCGCAACCAACCGACATCAGTCAAAACTAACTGATGTTTAACCCAACCCAATCAGATAAACCAAAGGAATCATAGAGCCCAGCCAGAACAGCCAGCTCCATCAATCGGCCGCACCTAGATCACTCTTTTATTCTGCAGCTGGCAGATGAGTTCGATGGCCAGGAGCGAGTCTTCATCGCCTTTTTTGGCGGCTTTCAGGTACCATTGCATGGCGGCTTCTTCGTCGGGATCTACTCCGCAACCCTCTTTGTAGCAATAACCTACGCGGCTCTCGGCATGCATATCACCCTGGTCTGCTGCTTTTTTGTACCAAAAGAAAGACTGTTCGTAATCCTGCACCACGCCCTGGCCGTAAAAAAACCGGTCGCCCAGCTCAATTTGCGCAGCGACGTGCCCCTGCGAGGCGGCTTTGCTATACCATTGAAAGGCTTTCCTGTAATCTTGCCCGGTGCCCACTGCCCGGCGAAAACAGTCGCCCAGATTCTTCTGGGCCTCGGCATCTCCTTGCTCTGCGGCTTTTTTGAACCATTCGAAAGCCTGGTGCGGGTCTTTTTGCACGCAACAGCCGAGTTCCAGGTAAAAACCGGATCTTTTTTGCGAACGGACGAATCCCTGCTCGGCAGATTTTTTGAACCAGTAAACGGCCTGCTCGGCATCCCGTTCCACGCCAATGCCTTCATCATAACATACGCCGAGGTTATACTGCGCCTTGGCATTCCCCTGCCGTGCCGCTTTCCTGCACCACTCAAAGGCTTCGCGCGTGTCCTCCTCTACGCCTTCCCCTCGGCAATAACAACAGCCGAGGTTATTTTGCGCCCTGGCACAACCTTTTTCAGCCGCCCTGGTGTACCACTCAATGGCCTTTTGGCAGTTCTTATTAACGCCGAGTCCAAATTCGTAACAAATCCCTAACTGATTCTGTGCATGAAGGTTACCCATTTCAGCCGCAGTCAAAAAACAATCGAAGGCTTCCTTGAAAAAGGCGTCTACCCCGTCTTCATTGGCGTTTCTGGCATCCAGTCCTTTGTCGTAATAGAAAACACCCTGCAAAAAATGTTCTTCGGACGTCTCGGTTACAGTTTTTTGTGTACGGCGGTCTTCAGGTTTCATAAGTGAGGAAATTTGTATTGCAAGATAAGAAAAACGAACGTTTTTTTCAAAAAAAATACATTTTCGTAAATCGATTTTTTTATGACGTTTTGAGCAAAATCTCATAAAAAAATTTTCATATGAACAAAAGTTCACTTATTTTTGAAAAAGCTTTGCCTGATTATTCAAATCTTAAAACTTAAATATTTACATGAAAACTTACGATGTTATTATTATTGGTGGCGGCCCTGCAGCCATTGTTACCGGTCTTACCATTAAGAAATTCTTCAAAGACAAATCCGTTTTGATGATCAAGGAAGAGGCCGATGGGCTTGTCCCGTGCGGTATTCCGTACATCTTCCATCATCTGGGCAACGACGCCGATAAGAATAAAATGGGTCCAGAACCTTTTGTGGACCTGGGAGGTGAAGTGATCGTAAAAACAGTCACCAAAGTGGACAAATCAGATAAAGTGGTTAAAATTGATACCGGCGAGGAGTTCGCATACAACAAGCTGGTCTTTGCAACCGGTTCCCTTCCCGTTGTACCCAAATCCCTCCCTGGATACGACCTGGAAATGTTTTCTACATTAAAAAAAGTTACAACTACATAAAGGAACTCGCTTCACAGGTAAGCAGTTTTAAGAATATTGTGATCGTTGGCGGCGGTTTCATTGGCGCAGAAGTAGCCGAACAGCTGGCAGCGGAAGACATCAACGTTACTTTGGTAGAAAGTGAAGCCACCTGTTTCTCCAAAGCTTTTTCACCGGAATTGAGTCAAATTGCCACCGAAGCACTTAGCAACTCCGGGGTTAAAGTTATGACTTCCAGTATGGTAAAAGAGATCATCGGGGAAAACAACAAAGTGCAGGCAGTTGAATTAAGTGATGGCACCAAAGTATCTACAGATGCTGTAATCCTTTCCATCGGTTATCGCGCAAACACCCAACTGGCCAAAGAAAGCGGTCTGGAACTGAACCGGTTCGGAGACATTCACGTGGACAACTACGGACGCACCTCGGCAAAAGATATTTGCGCCGTAGGCGACTGTGCACAGACTTTCGGCTTTTTGACCGGCCGCAGCGACATGATCAAACTTGCTTCCACAGCCACTGCCGAGGCGCGCATTTTAGGTCACAACATTTTTGGGATTCGCATCAAAAAATGCACCTCCGGAACACTCGGCGTATTTTCCACCGAGATCAACGGGCTGGCAATGGCGGCAGCCGGAGCCAATGATCAGAGCGCCGGGGAAGCCTGCGTGGAGATCATCTCGGCAAAATTCACGGCTCCCGACAGGCATCCGGGCGGACTTCCGGGCGGATCCGGTATGACGCTCAAACTGTACGCTTCCCCCGTTGACGGCAGCATTCTGGGCGGTGAAGCCTGGGGCGGCAAATCGGTGGGCGAGATCATCAACATCATCAGCATGGCCATCCAGAAAAACATTACGGTTTACGAACTGGTTTCATATCAGTTTGGTACGCATCCGTTGCTGACACCTTCACCTGTTGTGACGCCTATTATCAGGGCTGCCGACGATATAATTTACAAAATACTTCAACCTAATACCTAATAGACCTACTTTTCCGGAACACGCATTTTTTGCCACTACGGAAAAGGACAATAAAATTGTCATTCGGACAATTTTACGCTCATAATCAACGAAAAGATCCCCTGCCTACATCTTGACAGTGGACTTTTTTTGCCTGATTGTCGCCTGATTGTCGCCTGATTGTCGCCTGATTTCTGCTTTATGCTGATGTTTTTCCTTGCAATATTCCTGCAATACCCCTGCGATATTCCTGCTATATTCCTGCTATATTCCTGCTATATTCCTGCTATATTCCTGCAATACTCTGGCAATACCCCGGCGATACCCCGGCGATACCCCGGCGATACCCCTGATAATGAAGGCAACCTGCCCAGGTTCCCCGACGTTGGAGGATAAGGCACAAAAAAAATGCTGCCCTTTTGAGACAGCATCCCCGATTATTTTGTGATCCGTCTGGGGCTCGAACCCAGGACCCCAACATTAAAAGTGTTGTGCTCTACCAGCTGAGCTAACGAATCAAAGGGGCTGCAAAAGTAGCCATAAATTTTTTATCTGCAAAAATAACTAGTTTTTTTTCTAAATTCGCTTTTCATAACCGCTGTGTTTATGGTACTTTTAGAAGTTTGCTGTACCAACATTGAAAGCGCACTGAACATGCTCCGGGAAGGCGCACAAAGGGTAGAACTGTGTTCAGTGCTGGAATGCGGCGGCCTCACCCCCACTTGGCTTCCCCGCCTTCGGAACCGTTCTGCCACCGCCCTGCACAATGACCCTCCTGCCACCACCCTGCCAAGTCCTGCCACCGCCCTGCCGGCAAATCCTGAATTGAAACTCTTTGCCACTGAAGACCAGAACCTTGATCTTTTATCGCACGCTCACGTGCTGATCCGGTGTCGTCCGGGGGATTTTTGTTATTCACAGGCCGAGGTAGATGAAATGTGCAAAAGCATCCGCCTGTGCCGCGAAATCGGCATCAAAGGCGTGGTCATTGGTGCACTCACACCCGAGGGTGATCCGGACCTGCCGGCACTTCGAAAAATGATCCACGTAGCCACCGGCCCCTCCGACTTGGCCACCGGCCCATCCGAAACGCTGGATTCGACCAGCCCCGACAATGCCCTTACCTTGGTTTTTCACCGAGCCTTTGATGAATGCCGGGATCCCTTTGAAGCACTTGAACAGATCATCAGTCTCGGCTTTCACACCCTTTTGACCTCGGGCCACGCCCCCACTGCCGAAGAAGGCATACCTATATTAAAACAGCTTGTGGAACAAGCCGCCGGTCGAATCAATATCATGGCCGGCAAAGGCGTCACCATTGATAACATCGCCCGCATCATCCGGGAAACCGGAGTACCCGCCGTTCACCTGTCTGAGAGGCAGGGTATCTTCAAGCTGACGCGCCACATTCAAAATGCAAATTCCTAAAATCCTGATATTCAGAACTATGAAAAATACAGATCATAAAGTGGCGCGGCAGCTTGAAGATACCCGCACCACCCAGCGCAACGCCACCCGCGCCACCCACACCTCCCTCCCCTTCATCCTGCTGGCATCGCTTCTGCTGTTTACCGGGTGCAATACGTTTACCCAGAAGCAGGCACTGGATTTCCTGTATGAATATATGCCGCTGAATGACAGGGCGGAGCAAACAAGGGAATATTTTCAACAGACTGTAGTCCAGGCGTTTCGGACAAAAGATATGCCATGGGGAGCGAGTATCCCGGAGGATCTGTTCAAACATTACGTATTGCCGCCCAGGGTGAATAACGAGTACCTGGACAATGCCCGGGAGGTGTTTTACACGGAGCTTTACCCGCGGGTGAAGGACCTGGATATGTACGATGCCGTTTTGGAGGTGAACCACTGGTGCCGGGAGAAGGTGGAATACAAACCCACGGACATCAGGACCTCGGCACCGCTCCAGACGGTGGCGCGTGGCTACGGACGCTGCGGGGAGGAATCGGTGGTGGCCGTCTCGGCATTGAGAAGCATCGGCATTCCCGCCCGGCAGGTTTACGCCCCACGCTGGTCGCACACCAACGACAATCACGCCTGGGTGGAGGTTTGGGTGGACGGGCAGTGGTATTACCTGGGTGCCTGCGAGCCGGAGCTTGAGCTGAACCGCGGGTGGTTTACGGACGAAGCGTCCCGCGCCATGCTCATCCATACGTTTGTGCCCGGCGAGCTCCAGAATCCTGAAGCGGAAATCCTGTCTTTCAATGGTTTGTACACAGAGCTGAATATCCTGGAGCGGTATGCCCCGGTCAAAAAAGCCATCGTGCGCGTGGTGGATCCCTCCGGGCGGCCGCTGGAAGGCGTGCAGGTTTCTTTTGGTCTTTATAATTATGCCGAGTTTTACCCCCTGGCGCAGCGCCTGACCAATGGCGACGGCCTGGCAAGTCTCACCACCGGCCTGGGCACGTTGTTCATCGAAGCATATTTTGAATCCTCCGCAGGCGGGGCAGAAACTGTGGCAGGTGGGTCAGAAGCAGTGGAAAACGGGGCAGAAGCAGAGACCGGCGGACAAACTCATTGGTATGCGGCGGCGCCTTACCCGGTGCCTGAGCTGGACACCCTCACGTTGGTCCTTGAGGGCGATCCCAGACTTGTGCCCGGTATGGAGGAATACTTACTGACACCTCCGGTAGCAACCGCCTTTGACGATTCATTGAGTGCCCCTATGAAAGCCCGGCTGGATTCGCTTTGCGCCATTGATGATTCTATTCGCATTGCCCGGCTGGCAAACCAACCGCCGGGACATACCAAAGCTTTTCTGAACAACGTACCTGAATCTGAAAAGGAAGCAGCCACCCGACTGGTCGCACTGTTGAACGAAAAAGATTTTCTGGAAGCCACACCGGAAACACTCAACGATTGGTTGAAAGGTATCTCACGCCTTAGGGAAGTTGCTGACACTTCCCAATTTTATTGGGATTACGTAATGAACCCGCGCATAGCCAATGAAGCACCACTGCCCTATCGGGAAACCCTTTGGGAACTTCTGGAAGAATACGGCATGCAGGAACCCGGACCCAATCCATTGACCTTGTACGCCATAGACAGTATCATAAATGCACTGGAAATGGCCCCGGAAATCAACCCGAGAGGCTTCCCGGTGGCACCTGCCGCAACCGCCCTGTACGGAATTGCCGATTCAGCCTCCCGCGAAATCCTGCGTGTAGCACTTTACCGCACCGCCGGCATCCCCGCCCGGATTGATCCGGTCACAAAACGCACAGAAACAGCGGGGGCGCAGGTGGGTGCGGCGGGGGCGCAGGTGGGTGCGCACGGGCGTGCATCTTCAAGCTGCCTACGCCGATGCCTGCGCCTCCAGGCCTCTGCAGGACCTGACGGCTCGTTCCCGGCCTATGATACGGACTTTACCATTCAGCGCTGGGAAAACGGACGGTACAGGACATTGGGTTTTGGGTATGAATCCGGCGGTGTGACACAGGAACAGCTTTTCAACACAGATCATCTGTTGCCTTCAGGGCTGTACCGCATAGTATACGGAATCAGGGCCGGGGACGGGAGTGTCCGGGTGCGGTTGGAGCGCAAAAATCTCAGAGATTCTGCGCAAGAAACCGTGAGCGAAATATTCAACTTGCATTGAATCAAACACATACGTACGAAAAAAAACGTTTTTGCGCAGAATCTCTGAGATTTTTGCAGCGGCTGTGAGAGATTAACGCACCGGCAGTGCCTCCAGCGGATGGGCATAGATGCCTAAAAAGATTTCGCGGGCTTTTTTCATTTCTGCCGGGGAGAGGGTGTCTGTATAAATACCCGTTTTGGGTAAATATTCACGGAAGGGCGTGTCGGACCCCGAGTCAAGGAAGAGTTTTTCCATGCGTTTGATGAAGGCGGCTTTATATTCCGGTGTATAGTGGTCGCTGAACCGGGTAGTGCCGTGCAACATATCGTATGCCAGGTAATTGGAGGAAAAATATTGGTAATTGCGGGTTATCTGGGCATCGATCAAATCGCATACCCTGCCGGAAAATGTGGCAAAGTCATCACCTCGGTAAGGTTCCAATTGTTCGCGGGTTATAGGATCTCCCACATTGATATGAACTCGCCCTTTGTATTGTGAAATGCCAGTCAGGATGCTGTTCAGGTCCTCTCCTTCTTCTTTTTCGTATGGATCGCCATCCGCTAAAGCCAGCAGTTCGCGGGTTTTCAAATAATCACAAGACTCGTATTCATATGACATCGTCACAGGAACTATGTTTAATGAAGCATAGTTGTCAACCGGGTCTTTACGTGACCCGCTCATAGCCATCATTTTGACCAGTGCCTGGGAGGTTTTGTCTATCCCGTCTTTTGTACGGCCGTTGCGCTGAGCTATCCAGCAGGAATTACCCTCACTTACACTGCTACGAATGAATTCACTAAGTATCAATGAATTTTTAAACAATTTTCTTTTGCTTCCCTTACGAACAACCTTGAACATTTTGTTGGCACGTGCAATGTCTTCTGCCAATTTATTGATAATAAGGTTATCCCCGTATGTGATCATACTGGTTGGCAGGTTGTTGTATACAAAAACCATTTGAAGGAGTGACGAATCCAGTATGATGTCCCTATGGTTGGAAATGTATAGATATCCTTTATCCCGTTTGATCTTTGGACTGAAGTTGTATGTGAATTGTTCCATTGTAGCACGGATAATTCGCTCATTGAAAGCGTACATCCATTCCATCTGAAACTGAAAAACGGTTTTGATTTTCAGTATCTTACCAATGGCTTCTTCCGGAGTGATCCCGGGAAAAATAATTCCGGCTACCAAAGGAAAATACCTGTGAGCTGCAATACGTTGCATGGCCTCGGGTATTTCCTTATCTGTGTAGGGTCTTAAATGTTCAGGAAAATCTTCAATCACAATACTTCATTTAATTCAACAATAACTGCCCCGCATCAATTCCGCATCAAACCCGCATCAATCGCGCATCAATCCCGTACCTCTGCCGCACAACACCTCTAACACACTCATCACCTCTCCCGCACCCTTTCTTCCACAAAATCAATACCACATTGAACAATATTAATAAATCCGTAACATTTCTATACAAAAACGTTCTTCCCTCAAATCGTAATCCATCAGAATATTATCAGCAGGTCTTTTCAACAAACACAATAATGAAGATACATACCCACCGTAACATTCCACGTATCCGGCCAGCAAAGTGTTCAATCCGGGTTCGGTTTCAAAAATCCCATAACACGTCCTGAAAAACTGTTCGTATATAAAACCGTCGGAAAGGTTTATGCCTGATTCTCCACTTATTTTATGACGGCAGGCGATGCTGCTTAATATTGCATTGGGAATTACACGTTCGTAAGCCCGCTCATTAACAGTCAGTTGTTCAATAACCCTTATAAAAGTATAATCGGCACCCAGACAGCCGGAACGGGAATGAATAAGCAGCCCCATATCGGGTTTTTCCTTTTCCGTATCATATCCGTTTTGACGCATCAGCAACTCGGCAGTTATGAAACCCAGCTTGCTGTAATCATCCATATTCGGGTAGTTATGATAATCTACTTTTAATTGGGAATAAACATTATCCAGATCTTCTCCTACATTGTTCCCGATCATGCATTTCTCAAGTTCCGGAAAACGCTCTCCGTCTACTATAACAGAATGGTTTGTGATCCTGCAATAAGACTTAATAATCATAACCTACCTTTCTTTGGTAAATAATGCCACGGCATTCACTCCTCCAAATCCCATGGAAATGTTCAGAAAACTATTTTTACGGGAAGACTGCAGCTCGGTTACCACATGTATTTTACCCGGTACTTCTTTCTTTTGATACCCCAGGGTTGGCAATATTTCTTCATTTTCCAGGGATTTTGCTCCGAGCACACTGTTCATAAGACTGGTTGAACCCGAGCTGTGTCCAAAGTTTCCTTCAAAACAATTCATCGGAACTTTTCGTAATCCACTCTTTACTAATGCATTAACAACCATATTATCGTAACTTTTCAGACCAACTCCATGAACATTGATAAAAGACAGATTCCTTACATACTCTTCCTCCATTACGGTAGCGATAGCCCGTTGAATGGCTTTTCCCTCAGGATGAGGTATTTTTGCATAACACGGATCGCAGGTAACTACGCCACGCACAAATTTGACAATTGCCGGTAAATGAAGATTTTTTCTATCCTTCAGGAATCGCTTCTCACTCATGTAGATGGCGCAGGACGCCGATTCTCCCGGGTTGGTTCCATCCAGTGAATTGTCAAAGGGCCTTACAAAATTTTCTGAAACAAGTCCTGCATTCTTTAACAACGTGATTGTAAACATGCTTATCAATTCCACACCTATTACCACCGCAAAATCATAAGGACTGCCTTTGCATAATAGCCGGTTGGCTACTATCTGGGCCTGCAAACCGGACAATGAAGAATTCATTACCACGTAAGGTTTACCCGGCAATTTCAATTCATCCATCATCCGTTGTGGTACGTGCCAGGGATAAAGCCTGGGCCTGGTAGTATGATCGGTCAATTCCCTGTATGAATCCACATCTCCCTTTGTAGTACAGAACACAAACGCTACCCGGCGGCTTGATAATATTTCGCTACGGTACTGATCGGGAACGGTATTGGATACGGCGGATTCAAAGACGGCCGACATCGCTTGGCGGTAGCGGGACATAGCATGTGTACGTGCTCCGCAATAAGGAGCAGCCAATGCTTCCAGATCGCGCGGACTGATCAGGGCTGCCTTCAAGGGAAAGGGCATGCCCCTGAATCCTTCCTGAAATTGTCTTATTCCTGTATATCCGCTTTTAACAGCCTGGTAATTTTCCTCGGTGGTGGCTCCCAGTGGAGATATGATACCGTCACCAATTTTATACATCATATACTACAAATTTATGAAATTTTCCAGAATATGATAAATTTGTAGAAAAACCGGTAATGAAGTCTGTAATCTTTCTGGGAATTTTATTTTTGAGTGTTTTCCCCTGCTCTGTCACATTGTTCGGAATCCCTTATGATTATTGCCGAGTCGGGGACGCCGTCCGGGGAGCAGAGGCCGTGCCCGCAACGGAAGCAGTGCCCGCAGCAGAGGCAGTGCCCGCAACGGAAGCAGTGCCCGCAGCAGAGGCAGTGCCCGGGGCGGAGGGGTATGTGCCCCGGCGAAAGAAGGTGGGGTTGGTGCTGAGTGGCGGTGGCGCCAAGGGCATCGCTCATATTGGCGTTCTGAAAGTTCTGGAAGAAGCAGGCATCCCCATTGATTACATTGCCGGAACCAGCATGGGATCCATTGTGGGCGGTATGTACGCCATTGGCTTCAGCCCCGCAGCTATGGACAGTATCATGCGTATCCAGAACTGGTTGGATGTGCTGAGTGATAAAATTACACGGGATAAACTCTTTTTTACGGAAAAGGACGTCTCGGACCGAACACTGATCACCATCCCTTTTGATAAGGACCGGTTTTATATATCCACCGGGTTGCTCAGCGGCGGTACCGTTATGGATATGCTGAGCGAATATACCGTAGGATACCACCGGATGGAATCCTTTGATGATTTGCCCATTCCCTTTGCCTGTGTGGCCTACGACCTGCTAACCGGAGAAGAAGTGGTCATGCGTGAGGGCAGCCTTCCGCTGGCCATTCGTGCCAGTATGTCCATTCCGGGGGCATTCACCACCGTGGAACGGGATAACCGGGTCTTGATTGACGGCGGGGTGATCAACAATTTCCCGGCCGATATTGTCAAAGAAATGGGAGCCGAGATCATCATTGGCGTAGATGTGAGCATGATGACGCAAAACCGGGAAGATCTTAAACGTGGAGATATTACGGAAGAAGACCGAAACAGCCTTTTATTCATAGTAGATCATATGATGGAACGCATAGGTCGCGAAACATTTGACAAGAACAAAAAGTTAACCGATCTGTACATCCACCCCGACACGCATCCATACACCACGGCCAGTTTCAGCAAGACCGCCGTTGATTCCCTGTTGATCCGCGGGGAGCGCATTGCCCGCGAAAATTGGGATGCCATCATGGCCGTCAAAGAACTCATAGGCATTACTCCGCTGGACAATGTAAAAATGCCGCCCAACCGTCCTGAAAACACAGATGATCCTACCCTGGACAGCCTGGATGTGGGCTACATCTTTTTTAAAGGCATCACCTCTTTAAATGAAAACAACCTCAGGCGGATGCTTCGTTTCAGGGAATTTTCCACCATTAGTATGGAAACATTAACCGAGGCCCTGGACAGGATGAAAGGGACCGGCAGTTTCTCTTCACTGACCTATTCCCTGGTCCAGGAAGATGATCATTTCAATCTAACGTTTGATTGCCGGGAACGCTCGCGCAGTGCCGTCAGTGTGGGATTGCGTTTTGACACCCGTGACATTGCCTCGGGGTATCTGAACGGAATTTTTGCTCCCCGCGATCTGAAAGGTGGAATGCTGGAGGTTACCGGAAGGCTTTCCACCAATCCATACCTTAACGCAGGCATTTTTTACCAGGATGCCTGGCTGGGAAGGTTTGGTTTTTCTTATACCTACCGTTACGGAAACGTAGATATGTACACCAATAGTGACACCACCTCCTACAACATCCGTTTCCACCAGAATCGCCTGAATGTTGATGTAGCCAACTTTTATTACCGGAATTTCAATATCTACCTTGGAGCCAGGTATGAAAATTACAGATCACCGCGTATGATCACTATTCAAGAAGCTGCCGCTAACCGCACAAGAGTTAAAGAAAATCTCATAAGTTACAGAGCCGGTGTTCGTTACGATAGTTATGACAACGCCTATTATCCATCCAAAGGAGTGCAATTCAACGCTGAATATGCGTTGTATACAGATGACTTTGCACAATTCCGGGAAGGAATGCCTTTCTCGGCATTTTCAGCCTCACTCTATATAGCCGTTCCGGCGACAGAGCGTCTGACTATTGTTCCGGCACTATACGGAAGGTTCCTCTACGGTGAGGAATTTGCCTTTTTCACTCAGAATTTTACAGGGGGTACTTACAGCGGTCATTACCTGGAACACCAGCTCCCGTTTTACGGATTCCAACCCACGGAAGTGGTAGATAACAAATTCCTGGCAACGTGTGTGGAAGCCCGTTACCGCCTGGGACAAAGTCATTACTTGTGGGTGAAGGGAAATGTGGCCAGGATAAGCCATTCGACGCTGGAACTTATAGAATGGAGCAAAGGTATGTATATGCTGGGAGCGGCTGCGGGATATTCTTTTGACAGTCCTCTGGGTCCCATAGATGTGTTGGTGGAATACGGATTGCACCCGGGTGCGAAATTCGGCTTCTACATCAATCTGGGGAAATACTTTTAACACGTTTGACCAGCACTTTGTCTATACGTGCAATATCCATATCCACGATCTCTATGGATAGCCCTTCCCACAGGAACGTTTCTCCCGTCACGGGGACATGTTCCAGTT
>JAEAME010000955.1_pt1 | contig 23803 bp, 20 predicted proteins | sample 8958731 | NCBI WGS metagenome assembly JAEAME01 (sample SAMN16933194, study PRJNA681113) | bioreactor sludge metagenome | isolation source: anerobic bioreactor sludge (Control) | place: India:Bengaluru | collected 2018-10-24 | reverse complement strand
TGCGGTCGCCGCGGTGAGCGTCGGCGTGGTGCAGGGCGAGCCCATGCTCGACCTGTGCTACAGCGAAGATTCCCAGGCGGGGGTCGACTTTAACGTCGTGATGAACGCCCGCGGCCAGTTTATCGAGGTCCAGGGCACCGCCGAAGGCCAGCCCTTCGAGCGCGCCACCCTGGACCAGTTGCTCAACCTGGCCGGCAAAGGCATCCAGGAACTGCTGGCCGCGCAAAAGACGGCTTTAGGAATTTAACCGCTGAGTACGCAGAGAACGCAGAGATTCTCAATGAACCTCTGCTATAGAAACCCGTTTTCTCTAAGAAAACGGGTTTCTGAGGGCAGAAATTTCCAGACAACCTCCGTGTTCTCCGTGGTAAGAGAGGACTGTCATGAACCGAGAAGATGCATGGAACCTGTTGACAGAGTTTACCAAGAGCGAGAGTTTGCTCAAGCACGCCCTCTCTGTTGAGGCGGCGATGCGTGCCTATGCACGCAAGTATGGCGAGGATGAGGAGCAGTGGGGCATCGTCGGCCTCATCCACGACTTTGACTACGAGCGTTACCCGACGATCCCGGAGCACACCGGCGAGGGCGCCAAAATCCTGCGCCAGCGTGGCTGGCCCGAGGAGCTCATCCTCTGCGCCATGTCCCATGCCGGCTACTCCGGCATCCCCCGCGACACGCGCAGGGCCCAAGCCCTCTTTGCCGTCGACGAGCTGACCGGGCTGATCACCGCCGCCGCCCTGGTGCGCCCGACCAGGGACATCCGCGACATCACCGAGATCAAGTCGATCAAAAGCAAATTCAAGGACAAGGCCTTTGCCGCTGGCGTGAACCGCCAGGAAGTGATGGAGGGGGCTGAAGCCCTTGGAGTGGACCTGTGGACCGAGCACGTACCCCTGGTGCTGGAGGCGATGAAGGCCATCGCCGCCGAGCTCGGACTGGACGGCCGGCTGGCCCGCTAATGAAGCGTCCATCCGCCAGTACTCTGATCCAGTTCTTCCTGTCCGCGGTGCTCCTGCTGGCGACGGCCTGGCTACTGTGGCCCTGGCCGGATCGCCAGGTGCCGGCGGCAGCCTTCCTGCCTTCCGTCACGCCGACCGTCACCCACGCCCGATCGTCGACGCGCGTGCCTACGTCGACCCCGGTGGTCCCGACGGCTACGCCCGAGCCGGTGATTCATCTCGTCAAACAGAAAGAGGTACTGGGCATCATCGCCCAGATGTACGGGGTCACGGTCGAGGAGATCATGGCCGCCAACAAGATCGAGGACGCCAACCTGGTCAACGAGGGCCAGGAGCTGCTCATCTCCAACCCCAGGGTTACGCCGGTCTTGACGGCCACGCCCGCGCCGCCCATGTCGCCTACGCCCACGGCCACGCCCACCTCTGCGTACCGTGACATCGCGCCGCTGCTCCTGGGCCCGGTCGATGGCCAGGAGTTCACAGGACAAAACGCCACTATCGTGCTGCGCTGGGCCTCCACGGTCACCCTGGGCGATTCGGAATACTACGAGATCCGCCTGTGGTCCGTGCCGGGCGGCGAGGCGGATGCCCTGCTCTTTTACAGCCGGTCATCCACCTGGACGGTACCCGCGGACCTGCATTCCCGCTCCCGCGCCGGAACCTGGTACTGGTCCGTCGCCGTAGTCTACCGCGCGCGCCAGAACATCAACCTCAGCCCCGCCTCTACCCCGCGCCGCTTCGTTTGGCGCTAACTCGCGCGGTGTAGGAACCTAAAAACCCGTTTTCTCGAAGAAAACGGGTTTTTGAGGCGTGCAGTCCTGCCTGTATCTTGTATCCTGTGTCCTGTATCCTCTACCATTCCCCCGTGACCGGGTTCTCGGGGGCCCTGCCTTCCAGAACCGCCAGCACGTCATTTACTACTCCCATGGCCATGTTCAGCAACCCTTCCCGGGTGAAGGCCGCCATGTGCGGGGTGACGACCACGTTCGGCAAGCGCAACAGAGCGCTGTCCGGCGGAAGCGGTTCGGACTCGAACACGTCCAGGCCGGCCCCGGCGATCCGGCCCTCCTGTAACGCCTCGATGAGCGCCGCCTCATCCACCACCGGCCCGCGCGCGGTGTTGACCAGAATCGCATCTCGCTTCAAGCGCCGCAGAGCCTCCCGTCCGATCATCCCCCGCGTCTGCTGTGTGAGCGGGACGTGCAGCGAGACCACATCCGCCGTGTCCAGCAGCTCATCCAGGGGCACCCGCAGCGCGCCCAGTTGGGCCTCGGCCTCAGGCTTGTCCACGATGTCGCAGTACAGGACGGGCATTTCCAGCGCCGTGTGACACAGGGTGGCCACGCGCGTGCCGATGCGGCCGCAACCGACGATGCCCAGAATCTTGTGCCGCAGGTCTCGTCCCGTGAGACTAAAGCGCGCCTGCCAGTCCCCGGCGCGCATCGCCCGGTCGGCCCGCACGATATTCTGGGCCAAGGCAATCATCAGGCCCACACTGTGCTCGGCCACCGACTCGGTTGCCGCCCCCGGCGTGTTCACCACGACGATGCCCAGTTCGTGGGCGGCCTGCACGTCAATCTGATCTACGCCAATGCCGTGCCGTCCAACGACCTTGAGCCGGGGCGCCGCCTCCATCACCCGGCGCGTCACCTTCCAGTTGCGCACGATGATGCCGTCGACCGGTGGCACCTGTTCCAGCAGTGACTCTTCATCCAGACTGCGTGCCCACACGATCTCGGCCTTTTGGGCCAGGACCGCTACCGCTTCAGCGTGGATTGGCTCGTAGACCAACACAATGGGTTTCAACTATGCGGCCACCCTGGCGACTGTCTCTTTGGCCTTTCTATTCTTCTGATAGGCATCAAAGCCGACCGCCAGCAACAGCACCGTCCCCTTGACCACAATCTGGTAGAAATCGGGAAAGCTGGCCAGTTGCATGGCATTGTTCAGCACACCGATGATCAGAATACCGGTAATCAGTCCAAAAATGGTGCCCTCGCCGCCTTTGAAGCTGACGCCCCCCAGCAGCGCGGCGGTCAGGCAGTCAAACTCGAGGCCCTGCCCGGTGGAAGTCTGGCCGGCAAAAACCCTGGAGAGCAACAAAACGGAAGTAATCCCTGAGATGAAGCCGCAGATCATGAACAATGTCACTTTCATGCGGTCCACATTCACGCCCGCCAGGCGAGCCGCCTCTTCGTTGCCGCCCAGTGCGAACACCTTGCGCCCGAAATAAGTCCGGGTCAGGACGAACGAGCCAATCACGGCAACAATGGCCATGACCACGACCGGTACCGGTACCGGCCCGATATAGCCCTGGCCGAAAACCCGGAATGAATCCGGAAGTCCGATGATATTCCTCGAATTCGCAATGATGTAGCCGACGCCCTTGTAAATCTGGGAGGTACCGAGAGTGATGACGAGAGGGGGAATTCTCAGTTTGATGACGAGCAGGCCGTTGATCAATCCCAGCAACGTCCCCAGCAACAAGCAGGCGGGAATGGCAATATACAGGGGAACCTGCTGGTAGGCCAGCAGGATGGCCAGTACAACATTGGTCATCACGATCTGGTTGCCAATGGAAAGGTCAATGCCTCCACCGATCATGACGAACATGACCCCTACCGCGCTGATAGCAGCAAAGGACACCTGGCGTACCAGAATGGTGATGTTACGCGCAGTCATGAAATTGGGGGAGATGAAGGAAAACAGGACCGTCAGGCTGATCAGGATCAGCAGGGGTGCGAACTTCCTCAGCATCAATCCGATGTTTCCGCTCATACTCGACATGACCGAGGTTTGATTTTTCATCCGGTAGCTCCGTCGTTCTAGAGTGTGCCCGACGCAAGGTCGAGAATATGATCTTGATTGAACTGCTCTTTCGGCACTTCGCCGGCCACCTTCCCCTCCGACAGGACGATGATCCGGTCCGACATACCGAGAAGCTCTTCCATGTCGGAGGAAATCATGATGATGGCCAGGCCGTCGTTGGCCAGCTCGCAGAGCAGTCTGTAGATTTCTTGTTTCGCTCCCACATCAATGCCTCGCGTGGGCTCGTCGAAGATCAGGATGTCGGATTCCGCGGCCAGAGACTTGGCCAGCACGACTTTTTGCTGGTTGCCGCCGCTCAGGTTGGTCACACGCTGCTCCAGGCTGGGCGTCTTGATGTCCAGTCGCTCCTTGTACTTCTGAGCAACCTGCGCCTCTTCTTTCCTGTCCACCACCCCGTTCCTTGAAAGCCTCTGGAGAATGGGAAAAGAGATATTCCACTGGACGCCAAAATCGAGGAACAGTCCGTGAGCTTTTCTGTCTTCAGGCAGCAGGCCGATCCTGGATTTTATCGCGTCCGCGGGAGACTTGATCTTGACCGGCTTGCCTTTTACCCGGATTTCGCCTCCCTCAATGGGCACTGCGCCGCAGAGAAGCATGGCGAGCTCTGTCCTGCCCGAGCCAACCAGGCCGGAAAGCCCGAGGATCTCCCCCTTTTTCACGGAGAAGGAAATATCCTGATCTCCGTTGCCGGACAGGTTCTTGACCTCGATGGCCGTCTCTGTCGGGGTGATGGTCCGGCTCGGGTAGACCTCGGTGAGCTCGCGGCCCACCATCAGACTGATCAGCTCTTTCCGGTTCGTCTCCCGGGTCGGTTTGGTCGCCACATAGTGTCCGTCCCGCATGACCGTCACCCGGTCGGAAATGTTGAACACTTCCTCCAGGCGGTGAGAAATATAGATAACGGTTACACCCTTTTGCCGCAAATGCCGGATAACATCGAACATCGACTCGACTTCCGCTACCGAAAGCCGGGCGCTGGGTTCATCCATGATCAGGATTCTTACGTTCTTCGAGACCGCTCTGGCGATCGCTACGATCTGCTGCTGCGCCGGGGACAGATCCCGGACCAGAGCGCCGGGATCGATATCCACTTTGAATTGATCGAAAATCGCCTTGGTCTTGCTTCTCATGGTCCCGAAATCGACCAGCATGGACTGGCTGATCCTGTCTCCCAGAAAGATGTTCTCTGCGGCGGACAGGGGAGGCACCAGGGTGAGCTCCTGATAGATGACCTCGATGCCCAGGCCTCTGGAGAGGTGCGGCGTCATCTGTTGGTACTCATGCTCCCCCACACGGATCGTCCCGCCATCCAGGTCGATCGCTCCCGCAACCGCTTTGATCAGAGTCGACTTCCCCGCGCCGTTCTCGCCCAGCAAAGCGTGCACTTCGCCTTCCAGAAAATCCATCGAAACGCGATCCAGAGCCAGTACGCCGGGGTATCTTTTCGTGAGATCTTTCAGGGACAAGACAACCTTGGAATCCATTTGATCACTTGCCTCATTCTAGCGGTGAGGGGGGCTTGAAGCCCCCCCTCACCATAGGAACTACGGGCTACCTGTTCTTTTCTGCTTACTCGATCCCGCACCCAATCGGGACCAACACATCGTTGATGATCTTCGGGTAGTCTACGCCCTGCAAGATCTGCCGGAGCAACTTCCAGGTGGTCTTGTCCAGGGCCGGACCCCCAATCGCCACCAGGCCTTTGTAGGGATCCTGGCAGCTGGTAACGGTCGGGATCATGGTGGGATCCATGTCGCCGGCAAAGACGCCATACTTGGCAACGTCCACGTTCGGCAGGGCCTTGATGGTCTGGGCCACGCCCTGAGCGCCAGCGCTCGCCTGCACCAGAAAGACCTTGACATTCGGGTGGACGGTCAGGATGTTCTCGGCGGCAGCCGCCGTGGCGGTAATGCTCTCCTCGGCTAGGTCGAGGAACTGCACCACCTTGGCCTTGGCGCATGTGTCGGCGATGGTCTTCATGCCGTCAGCCCGCAGCTTCATTTGCTCGGCCCCGGTATCATTGCCGATGATCGCCACCTCAACGCTGCCATTGGCAGCATCCGGGTAGGTCTTGTTGATAAAGTTGCAGGCCATCTGGGCCATCTTGACGCCATCTTCATACTGGTCGGTGTGCATGATCGCCGTGAACGGTTCCAGGTCGCCGGGCGGAACGCCGATCACTTTGATGCCGGCCTTCTGGGCTTCCTGAACCGATGGGAACATGCTGGTAATCTCCCCGGCGGCCATGATGATCATGGCCTTGACGCCCATGGACATGCAGTTCTCCACCTGGTTGAACTGCGCCGTCGCGCCACCTTCGTCCGCGCCATAGACAAACACTTCCACGCCTTCGGCTGCCGCCTGGGCCTTGACCGAAGTGGCCAGGTTGTTCAGGAAGGTGTTGGACAGAGCCGGAATCAGGTAGCATGCCTTCATGCCTTTGATGTCCGCAGCGGGCTTGCGCTCCTCGAACGGCGTCGCTGGATAGAGAAACTCGGCCGTAGAGTGCTCCGGAGGCCATACCAGCTCCAGTTGGCCATTCTGCCACTGGATGAGCGGGTTCAGGACATTGCCCGTGCCATCCGCGTTAAAGGTCACCGGGCCGACCACCGTCGTCATGTTGGTAGCGGCAATGGCGTCGCGAATCTTGTCGCGGTCCAGAGTGCCCGCGGCCTCGATGCCCGCCGCCGCGATCTGCACGCAGGCGTACGCCGGGCCGGTCAGCAAGTCGGCCGGCCTGCCGAACGCGGCCTGGTACTTGGCATTGAGCTCGGCCACTCCCGGCCAGTTCTCACCATAGTGCCAGCCAGGGAAGATGGTCACATTGTCGCCGGTGCGACCCATGGTCTCGCCCCAGGAGACGTTCTCCGGGGCCCGGATCATCAAGGTGAACTTGGGCGTCCAGCCAAGCTCAGCCATCTGCTTGTACATGGCGGGCCCGTCCGGCGGAGCGGGCACGGTCAGCAGGGTTTCCGCCCCCGCCGCCTTGGCCTTGAGGATCATGCCCGACATGTCGGCCGTGCGCGGGGCATACTCCTCGTAGGTCACGACCTGGTACCCGTACTTGGGGGCGAGATCCTTCCACATCCCTCCGAGCTCTTTGCCCCAGTCGGTGGTCTCCTGGAAGATGGCCACCTTGGTCGGCCGCTGCCCCTCGGGGATCTTGGCGTTGAGGATCTCGTACACATCCTTGGCCTGTGCGGGCGACTTGGGGAAGGGCGAGAAGAGGTACTTGTAGCCCTGCTGGTGAATCGAGTACAGAGCGAAGGCTATGCCCAGATAGGGCACTTTGTTCTTCTCCGCGATCCCCGCGGCTGCGGCGTGCATGTCGCTGCCGGCGCCACCCAGATACACGGCCACCTTCTGCTCGGAGTAGAGCGACTCCATCTTGGTTACGGTCTTGGTGGGGTCGGACTCGTCGTCGTACATGGTAAGGTGCAAGGGGATCTTCTTGTCGTACTCTTTGACGTATACCCCGCCGGCGGCGTTGATATCCGCCACGGCATACTCGTATCCCGGCTTGACCATCGCGCCAAGGGCGGCGTACTTGCCGGTCAGGGGAACCGATGCGCCGATCTCAATGGCTGCCGGCGCCGGAGGCGGCGGCACCGCTGTCGGCGGTGCTGCGGTAGGGGCTACCGCCGTCGGCGGTACGGCTGTCGGCGGTACGGCTGTCGGCGGTGCCTTGGTCGGCGGTACCGGCGTGGCAGTCGGTGCCGGAGCGCAACTGGCTATTACCACACTCAACACTAGCACGATCGCGATCGCTACTCTGGATCTCACGGTCAATCCTCCTCTTTCTCTGATCGATTTTTCGGAACACACACCGCACTCGGCATTCTCTGGCTTACGGTAGCCTCCTTTCAATCATGGCCAAAGGGCCCCTGGCGCGCAGGGTCAATGCACCCTCCTAACGCGCGGTTTGAATCTCCGTTGCTGTTGATTTGCGGGTAACAAGCTTCTGAATTCGCTTCCACGCCTGGACAAACCCGCCCGGCAGGAAGAGCACTACGAGAATGAACAGGATGCCAAATATCATCAGGTGCAGCTCGCCCAGTTCCAGCGACAGGATACCGAACAGCTTGAGCTGCAGCCCGGCCAGTCTCAAGGAGAGAATCTCCTTCACCAGCACGAAGAACACCGCTCCGATGATCGGGCCGATGATGGTGCCCGTGCCACCAATGTAGGCCATCGTCACCGAATCCAACGACCACACCGGCGCGAATGGAAACTGGTAGTAGTAACTGACGTGATAGTAGGCGAAGGCACCGCCGGCCAGCCCGGCGAAAAGGGCGCTCGTACACAGAGCCAGGAGTTTGTGCCGCAGCGCGCTCACTCCCAGTGACTCGGCCGCATCTTCCCCTTCGCGGACGGCCATCATCCCCAGACCCCGCTTGGAGTTGACCAGCAAATAAGTTGTCCCCACCGTGAGCACGGCCAGGGCCAGGAACAGATAGTAGCGCGGCACCAACTGGTAGGTCGCCAGGGAACGGGCGGGGAGGTTCGCGATAACGGGCAGCACTGTGGCAACGGTTGCATGCAGGACCTGGCCCAGTGCCAGCGTGCCGATGGCGAAATACGCACCCTTGAGCCGGAACGCGGGGATCCCGATGAGCAGGGCCAGGGCCACCGCTGCGCCGCCCCCTGCCAGCAGGCTGGGAACGATGGGCCACCCCCTCATCCACAGCAGGCGTGTGGCCAGGGTGCCCAGGCCAAAGAAAGCGGCATGGCCCAGGTTGGTCTGCCCCGTGTAGCCCCCCAGGATGTTCCAGCTCGATGCCAGGGCGACGTTGAGCAGGATCAGAATCGCCAGGTTGATGTTGCTGTCCTTTTTCTCCACCCGGGGAAAGAGGACCAGCAAGGCCAGTATGATGATCCACAGCGCGATGAGACCGACCCGTTTTTGGTTCATAGGCACTCCGTACCCCCTTTTTGGGGCTGGGCTACCCCTCTTTGGCACCGAACAGGCCCTGCGGCCGCAGGACCACCACCAGCAGGAAGATCAAGAGTCCAACGATCTCCCGGTACGTCCCGCCGACGAAGAAGGAGGTCGCTGATTCCGTAACCCCCAGGACGATGCCCCCGACAAAGGTACCCAGAATGTTTCCCAGCCCACCCAGCACCATCACGATCAGCGCCTTGAGCGTCCAGTGCATGCCCATCGATGGCTCAATGGAATAGCCAACGCTGACCAGGGCCCCCGCCACCCCGGCCAGGGCGGCTCCCAGCACAAACGCTATCAAGTACATCCGGTGGATATCGATGCCCATCAGCGCGGCGGCTTCCCAGTTCTCGGCGGTGGCGCGGATCGCTTTGCCGGTGTAGGTGCGGCGCAGGAACAGGTGCAGGGCCAGCAGCGCCACGAGCGCAATCGCCAGGCTCGCCAGACGGACAATGGGAAAGCGTATGCCCAGATAGGTGAGCGCCCGCCCGGAGTAGGCCGTCGTGATGCCCCGGTCATCGGCGGTCCACAGGCGCAGCGCCAGGTTCTGCAGAATGAGCGACAGTCCGAAACCGACCAGCATGGTGGTCTTGACCTTCGCTTCCTCGTCAAGCTTGACCATGCGCGCAAACAGCAGCTGGTACAGGATGGCCCCGATCAGGAGCAAGAAGACGATGGTCGAGCCGAGCGTGAGAAAGGGGTCAACCTTAAACAGGGTAAAGATCCAGAAGCTGGCGTAGCCACCCAGCATGAGCAGCTCACCATGGGCCACGTTGAGGAACTTGGTCACGCCAAAAACCAGCGACAGCCCCACCGCGGCCAGGCCGTACAGGCCGCCCACGAGTATCCCGAAGACTAGGTTCTGAGCCATGGGTCCGAGCATACCAACCTCGTTTCTGCGATTACCCCAGGTACGCGGCGCGCACCGACTCGAAAGACAGCAGGTCCTCGCCGGCACCCTGGCCGGCAATTCGCCCGTTCTCGATCACGTACGCCCGCCGGGCCAGCTCCAGAGCCGCGCGGACGTTCTGCTCCACCAGCAGGATGGTTACCCCCTGCCGGTTGATCTGCCCGATCATCTCAAACATCTGGTCCACCAGCAGCGGGGCCAGGCCAAAAGACGGCTCGTCCAGCATCAGCAGCTTGGGTTTGGACATCAGCGCCCGGCCGATGGCCAGCATCTGGCGCTCGCCACCGCTCAGGGTCCCAGCCCGCTGGCTTTTCCTCTCCTCGAGCCGGGGGAAGATCCGGTACACCCATTGTAAGCTCTCGTCCTTCGCCCCTCTGGCCTTGGCGCTGAACGCCCCGAGCTCCAGGTTCTCCAGGACGCTCATGGAGGTAAAGACCTTGCCCCCCTCGGGGACCTGCGATATGCCCAGCTCCACGATCTTGTGAATGGACTCGGTGTTCAAGGTTCGGCCGTCGAGGCGGATGCTGCCTGTGGCCGGCTTTAGCAATCCGCTGATGACCCGCAGGGTGGTGGTCTTGCCGGCGCCGTTGGGGCCAACCAGCGCCACCAGCTCACCGTCGTTCACCTGCATGGAGATGCCCCACAGGGCCTGCAGGTCTCCGTAATAGGCGTCTACTGCGTTGATTTCAAGCATAGGCCTTCCCTAGATAGCATTCGACGACCCGGGAATCGCGGATGATTTGTTGCGGGGGGCCTTCGCAGATCTTTTCCCCCATGTTCAGCACGACAATCCGGTCCGAGAGTCCCACGATGGCCTTGACGATGTGCTCCACAACGATGATGGTCATGCCCGCATCCCGGATTTGCTTGACCAGGCGCATGGTGTCTTCGGCCTCGGCCGGGTTTAGGCCGGCCATCAGCTCGTCCAGCAACAGCAGCCTGGGCCTGGTTGCCAGTGCTCTGCCCAGCTCCACCCGCTTGCGCTGCATCAGGGTGAGGTCCTTGGCCAGAACCTGCGCTTTGTCCCGCAGCCCCACCCGTTCGAGGATCTCCAGGGATTCCTGCTCGGCCGCATGGAGGTTCCTGGCCGGCTCGTGGCCATAGGCCCTGCCCACCATCACGTTTTGCAGGGCCGTAAAGTCCAGGAAGGGCTTGATCAGTTGGAAGGTCCTGGCGATGCCCTTTTCTGAGACCCGGAAGCGGGGCAGGCCCGTGATGTCCTCTCCCATGAAGGTGACCTTGCCCGTATCGGGCTTGAGGAATCCGGTGAGCAGGTTCAGCGTGGTGGTTTTGCCGGAGCCATTGGGGCCGATGAGGCCGACGATTTCGCCCTGCTCCACGTCAAACCCGACATTATGGATGGCCATCAGGCCCCCGAAGGATTTGCAGAGATCTTGTATCTTCAGGACGGAATCCGCCATAACTCTCCTTCGCTTTTCGCTGCGACGATATCAGGCCTGCAGCGCATCAAAGATGGAATCCAGTTCCGAGTCCGGCACATCAAAGGTGGCTCCGTGCGGCGGCAGCGGTTCCTCGCGCATGTACTCGGGAATGCGGTAATCTGCGGCGCTGATCCCGGCACGGTGGTTGAACTCGATCTCAGTGCGCAACACGTCGCGGCTGAGCCGGTCGACGTCCTCTTTGGACCAATCCCAGCCATAAATGCCGTTGATCATATCCACCAGAAGCTGGGGATCAGCCAGCACGGGCGGGCGGGCAAACAGGCACAGACCGGTGCTGTCGAGCATCGTGCTGATGATCTGCAGCTTGAGCGATAGCGCCCGCTGCCCTTCAATGCCCAGCGGGTTTACCTCTTTCCGGGCACCAAAGGCGTTGCCCGCCGTGTGGTCGGCGCCCTGGGGTGATGTGGCGTAGGTCACGCCGTTTCCTTTGAGACTGCGCGGATCGTAACCGGGCATTGCCTGGCCCAGGGCCGCTGGCACGCGGCGGATTCCCAGCACGCGCCCGGTGGTCACCACCCCGCAACCGATGAGCCTGCCAAGCGCCGTCCCTTCACCTACCTGCCGCAGCAGGGCGGAGATGCTGGCGAAATCGCCAAACCTGGCCAGGCCCGCCTCGGCGGCCACGCCCAGCGCGGCGCCTGTCTCGATCGTGTCCAACCCCAGATCGTTGCACAGGTAGTTCAGCCGGGCCACGTCATCCAGACTGTCGAGACCCAGGTTCGAACCCAGCAGGGCGATGGTCTCGTACTGCAGGGTGCCAACGATGGGCTTGCCGGCTTCGTCCACATACACGTTGCGGCAGGCGATCGCACAGCCGGGCATGCAGCGCGTCCCGATCTGGCCGCCGCGGGACAGAATGACCTCTCTCATGTGCTCGCCGCGCAGATTGGCCGCGCCCGCAAAGCTGCCGCTGCTGAAATTCCGTGTCGGCAGGGATCCCATCTCATTGACCGCCCCGGTGATCGAGGCCGTGCCGTAGAGATGGCTTCCACCTTTGGGCCCGACCTTGGGGTCGTTGATCAGCGCTTCGGCAAAGCGCCTGGCCGCAGAGCGCAAGAGTTCCGCATTCGCGAACCGGCGCGGCTTGGCGCCTGTTTTTTCTATGACCACGGCCTTGAGCCCTTTGCTGCCCATCACCGCGCCCAGGCCCCCCCGCGCGGCCTGGTTACTGCGCTGGTCGCCCTCTCCCGTGCCGGCGATGCTGGCTCCGGTCAGCAGGTACTCGCCGGCCTGGCCGATGCTGAGCACCGTGCACCGCGCCCCGTACTGCTCCTGCAGCCTCTGCGACGTGGCATAGGTTCCCAGTCCGCGCAGGTCGCCGGCCGGCACCAGCTCCGCCGACTCACCTCGGATCAGCAGAACGTAGAGCCCTTTGTCTCTGGGCTGCTCTTCGATCACCACGGCTTTGATGTCCAGTCTGCCCAGGGCATCTCCGGCCGTGCCGCCGGCGTTCGCTTCTTTGCTGCCGCCGGTGAGCGGGCTCTTGGCGCCGATGGACAGGCGGCCGGCCGTCGTCACATTGGCCCCGCCCAGCAAACCGGGGGCAAAGATGAGCTTGTTGTGCTTGCCCAGAGGCTCGCACCGCGGCGGAACCTCCGTGAGCAAAAGCCTGGCAATCAGCCCACGCCCTCCGCATCGCTCATACTCGGGGGGAACAGCCCCCCACGAGACCTCCACACGATCCATATTCACTCTGAGGATCTTCAATCTGCCTCTCCTGAATGATCTGCTGTATAGCGATGTCCCACCGGCTCCGCCTTTGCGATCCGGCAAAGCGCGGTGCGTAGCGGGTAGGACCCCATCTCGGGATTGCAGTGGTCCGGCTCATCGCTCATGCACACGTTGATGTTGGATTCGAAGGCGCCGTGCAGCGATGGCTCCGCTCCCGGCATCTCCGGATACCACCAGCCGTGCTCTGCGCTGATAATCTTGGGGTCCATCTTGTCGAACAGCTCGACTTTCTGGCGCACCCGCCCGCGCCGGGTCTCGATCCAGATCCAGTCCCCGCCGGCGATCCCCTCGGCGCGCGCCGTCTCGGGGTGGACTCGCACAATCGGGTCAGGATGGTGCTTGCGGACCGACTCGACCTGGCGCCACTCCGCATGGTAGAAGTACAGGATTCTCTGCCCGCTAATCAGGGTGTAGGGGTACTCCCTGGCCAACTCGGGGTCGCCCTGCGGGCTTTCGGGTGGAACAATGTACTTGGGCAGCGGGTCATAGCCCAGCGCTTCGAGTACGGTGGAGCGCAGCTCCACTTTCCCCGTTGTTGTGCCAAACCCCTGCTTCTCGTACTTCTTTTCTACGATGGGCCGCAGGATGACCCGCGGGAATGTCTTGAGTGTGTAGCCCAGTGGCGCCAGCCGGTAGTCCAGCACCTCTTCCAGCGTCTTCCAGGGCCAATCCGCCTCCTGGCCGAGCCTGATCCCCAGCTCGCGCCAGATGTCATAGTCCCGCAGGTGCTCGTAGCGGCCGGGAACGATGTGCGGCACGACCGCCTCGCGCGCCCAGACGTAGCTGCCATAGTCGCTGAACGACCACACATCGGGCCGCTCCAACCATGTCGCTGCCGGCAGGACGTAATCCGCCAGCTCGGCGCTGGGCGTCATGAAGAATTCGTTCACCACGTACAGCTTGAGGTTGGGGTTCTTGAGCGCCTGGTAAACCGATTTCGTGGCAATCTCGGTGACCATGGGGTTGCTGTGACTGGTGAACAGCGCCGTGAGCGGGTAGGGTTTGCCGGTAATGATCGCCCTGTAGGCGCTTGGCGTGTGGCACTGGCACTGGTGGAACATCTCATTGACCGGCGCGCCCCAGGTGCGCGTGATGTTGCGCATGAGCATGATCTGCGTGTCATAGCTTGACAGGCGGAACCGGTCCGCCCCGATCATCTTTTTCCACTGGGACTCGGGCAGCCTGTCCCACAGCTCCATGTCGCGTGTGGGCACAAAGCCCGGGGGACCCATCTGGATCTCGCCGCCCTTGACGTCGATGTTCCCGCAGATGGACGATAGGATCCAGCGCGCGTGCAGAGCCTGCGTCGAGGAGTAGGAATGCTCCAGCCCCTCGCCTTCGATGCAGCAGGCCGGCCCGTTCCGGGCATAGAGGCGCGCCGCGTCCTGAATCAACTCCGGCGCAAGCCCGGTAATCTCGGCTACCCGCGACAGCGGGTACTCCTTCAGCCGCTCCAGCAGGTCGGGGAAGCCGTAGCACCATTTGTCGACGAACTCTTTGTCGTACAGCTCTTCATCCACGACGACGCGGATCATGCCCAGCAGCAGGGCCGAGTCCGTGCCTGGCCGCACCGGCAGCCACAGGTCGGCCATGTCCCCCGATTTCGTCCGGCAGGGGTTGACGACGATCAGCTTGGCTCCGCGCTCCTTGGCCTCCAGCAGGGCCTTGGCCACCATCGGCCTCGATACCATTGGCTCAATCCCGAGGAGAAGGATGCAGTTGGCGTCCCTGGTCAGCGCATAGTTGGGGAACATCCCGACGATGGTATCGGCCATGATCGAGCGCGGGCCGAAGCAGATGCGCTCTTGCCCGAGGAGGTTTGGCGATCCGAACAGGTTGAAGAAGCGAGCGCGGTACTCGTCGTGGGTGCGCGCCGTACCGCCCGATGCCCCCAGCGTCTCGGCGCCGTAGCGCTCCCGCAGCTCCGCGAGCTTGAAGGCGATCTCGTCCAGCGCATCCTTCCACTCGATCCTCTGCCACTTGCCCTCGCCTCGTTCGCCGGTCCTTTTCAGGGGATAGTTGACGCGCCCGGGGTGGTAGAGGTACTCGGCGGCGGCCTTGCGCCGCACGCAGCCGGCCGTGGGGGGATAACACTGGATCGGCCACTGCGGGTCCTCTTCGAGCTTGAGCAGCACGCCGTCCTTCACATGGGCGAGCAGGCCGCACTCTGCCTTGCACCAGAAGCAGACCGTGGGCTTGACTTCCATCCCCGCACACAACGCGGGATGGAGTACCGAGCCCACTCCGGCTTTGGTCTCGAGTGTTTCTTGCCCCAGAGTTGCCATTCCTGCCCCTTCGCGGCGAAATGACCGTCGAGCGGGGGATATAAGCGCTCCCCCGCTCTGCCGATTAGCTGGCGTCCACGATCATGGCGGATAGGCGACCGTGTACAGATGCTTGCCGCCGTTGAGCGGTCCCTTCAGCAGGGCGTTAATCTCCTCGGGATCGCGCATGGTGACCTTGTCCGTCGGCGGCAACTGCCCGGCCGGGAAGCGGGTCATGATGTCGTTGATGAGCCGGCACATGTAATCAAACAGCGCTTCCAGACCCGGCTTGGCTTTCTCGCCGTTGGCCAGCGTGGGCCGGCCGATCACGCCCTCGGGATAGACGAGTACCTCGGTACCGCCCAGCCCCACATGCTCGTGCCCCTTGATCGGAGCGTGGTACACCTCGCCGCCCTTGTCCACGTGGCCGGGCGGCAGGAATCCCTCCGGCTTGGTGTCCACCGCGAGCTCCATGTGCATGAACTCCGGGAACAGGGCCAGAGAGTAGGACGCTTCGACCTCGCAGGCATGCTGGAACGGCGTCTCGAACGGGCCGCCGTGGGCCTTGTCTTTCATATAATCGTGGATGACGGTCGGCCAGTGCAGCGAGATCAGGATACACGGCACCTGGTACTTCTTGGCGAACTGGTGCAGTGCCAGAGGGATGACTTCCTCCTGGCCGTGCCCGTTGAGAAGAATCTGCTTGCGGAAACCCGTGTTCCAGAAACCGGCGATCATGGCGCGCAGATTGGCCAGAAACGCATCCTCGGGAACGACAACCGTGCCGGGCATCCCCAGGTGGTTGTAGGGATGGGATCCGTACCACACCGGCTCGGCCACCGTGCAGCCCATCTTGAGCGCCACCTGCTCGGCCATACGTGTTACCAGGAAGGTATCTTCGCCCAGCGGCTGCGCCGCGCCGTGACATTCCGTGCTGCCCACCGGAATGATAATCAGGTCACTCTGTTTGAGCCGCTCGTTGATCTCGGTCATGTTCATGGTCTGGTAGTAGACCCCGGACGGCCTTTCCATATGCCCGCCGGATGGCGGCAATTCCCATTTGCCCACGGCTCTCCTTTCTCTGGTTGCTCTCGCAGGGCAAACTGACAGTTTGCCCCGCCTGACTGCCCTCGTAGGGCGAGTTGGCAACTCGCCCTACGAGAGCATGATGATGCTGTGACTAGACTACCGGTAGCCGCAGGTCCGGGTCGCGGCGCTTGGTCTGCTTAAAATCGGGATAGTACGTGTTCACCATCTCGACCACAATGGCAGCCTGAGCGGCCATCTTCTTGCCGTCGCCGGCTGAGGTGACCTGGCCGTGGGCGCTGACCACCGAGTTGCCGGTCTTTAAGTGTACGGGCGCCGCGACACGGGCGATCTCGGGAGCCTCATATACGCGGATAAAGCCGCCCGATCCCGGCGGGTTGTCCGTATGAATGTCAATCGCGGCCTTGACCGCCGCGCGCAGAGCGGCGTGCATGGGCAGTTGCAGGTCCCGCACCGGGTTGATGCTGTCCGCTCCCAGGCTTTCCAGTACCTTAAATGATGCCGGGTTGCAGTGCCCCAGGTGCGCGGAGCATTTGAAGATGACTTCCGGGGGCAGTTCCCCGTCCTTGCGCATCTGGCCCACCACCCACAACATGCCTTCGTCGTAGATCAGGAACCCGCGGCAGCCGAGGTCGATGCCGCGCTTGACGTCCTCAATGCCGCGCAGAAGCTGTTCCATACCGCGCAGGCGGTAGCTGACGCGCACGCCCTGCGGAGAAAGCACCGATGCGCCCGTATCGTACGTGGCGCGCGGACCGGTCGACATGACCAGCTCGCAGCCATAGTCGTGGCACAGGCGGACGAACTCTTTGATCTCCTGGCGGGTATAGCGGAACATGCCGTAGGTCTCGGTCACACGGTTGATGGTGATGCCCAGCTTGTCAGAGGTCTCCAGCAGAGCCGCCACCGCTTCGGCGCTGTTCACCGTGGGAACCTCGATGCGGAATGCTGCGCCATCCGGGAACCGGGCGTTGGACGTGGGCAATGTCCACAGGTCACCCTCTGGCAGGCCCAGCTTCTTTACGTACTCTCGTGTCTTCTCGAACATCTGCTATTCTCCTTATGAAATAGAAAAATTCGACGCCTACTTGCAGTGTTGTGGCAGTGGCGGCGAGTAAACCCAGACGAGTTTCAGCGGCTCATCGCCGATGTTCTCCAGACGGTGCTTCTTGCCCAGGGGGGAGTAGATAGCGGTCTCGGGACCGATCTCCCATTCGCCCTCGCCCTCGATCACCAGCCTGGCGCGCCCGCTGATGATGAACATCACTTCTTCCGAGTCGGTGTGAATGTGATCGGGGATCTGGCTCCCGACCTCGGTCACGTTCAGGCCCATGGAAACGGACCGCGTGCCCACGTTCTTGGGGCTGAGCAGCAGTTTGGAGACGCGGGGCGGTGTCCGGTATTCACCTTCCACGTCGGCGGCTTTAACGAACGGCAGTTCCTTCATAATCACCATCCTCCCAGACTAAGTTAGCTGGATTGTAGCACCCCAGAGCAGGGCTACTTCTCCTATTTCAAGTGCTTGTTCAGGAAGCCCATCACCACGTTCAAGTTCTCGCTGGTGCTGAACTGAGCGCCACCATGGCCAGCTCCGTCAATCAGTGTGTATATCGCATTGTCGGCACCAACGACTGCGGCCAATGCATCCGCCAGATTCTTGCCCTGCACTGGTGGGATGTTGCAGTCTGCCGAACCATGCTGAATAAGGAAGGGTGCATCTGTCGCATCAATGTAATTCATAGGGTTGGTGGTTTTGACCAGGTCAGGCACGGTCTGGATGGCTGCACCGACCAGTCTGGATTCGGGCGAGTCCGCTGCATTGTGGCTCTGTGGACAGCTTGTCCCTGCGAACTGCTCATCCATTCTCAAGAAGTCAATCGGCCCGAACCAATCTACCACCGCCTGAATGCAGCTCGATTGGCCGGCGTTACCCAGATCCGCGCCTTCCAGCTCAGCCACACCGCAGGTTGTACCGAGGAGCGCCACGAGATTGCCGCCCGCTGAAGCGCCCCAGGCACCGAATTCCTGGGCGTTGAGATTGTAGGTCCGGGCATTAGCGCGTAAGAAGCGCACGGCTGCCTTGGCGTCGTGAATTTGAGCCGGGTACGTGGCTTCTCCACTAAGGCGATAGTTGATGCTGGCTACGGCATAGCCCACGGCCAGCAATTGGTCAACGCCGGCCAGGCCAGCGCCATCTGCCTTGTCACCCATCATAAAGCCACCACCATGCACCATGATGACTACGGGGAACGGCCCGGAGCCAGTGGCCGGGATATACAGGTCAAGTTTTTGAGCCGAAGACACGGTGGCGTAGGCCAGGTCTTTGTGCGTCGGTGCGACCGAGGCAAAGGTGCTTGAACTACCCGATCCACCGCGCCGCGGCATGACCGCTGCCGCCGGGGTGGCGGTAGCCAGCGCCTCCACCGCCGGCGACTGTGCCGGGCTCACTGCGCCACAGCCCGTCATGGTGATTGCTATCAGCGCTGCCGTCAGGATGAGCACCGATCCCGCACAGGTTCTTGTTGACAAAGATTCCATCCTCATTTTGGGCTTGCGACTGTACAAGTTGCACTAGGTCAGGTGACGCGGCTGGCCCTAGCTCACGCTACAGCCTGGATTGGCCCTGTCATGCCTAGCGATGTTTCACTGTATGAAACCGCATTTCATTTTTAGTATAACGCAATTGCCCCCATTTGTCAAATCCTCCGCGGGCTGTCGGTTCAGTGCGATTTCAGGTTCTGGTCGAGCCAGTCCAGCACCTTCTCCACGTTCTCCGGCGTTTCGAACAGGGGGTCACCGTGCCCGGCTTGGTCCAGCAGCTCCAGCCTGACTTTATCCTTCCCCAGCGCCTGCTCCAGCCTGGCCGCGAGCAGAATCGACCCCTGCACCGGGACCACGGCGTCCAGCTTGCCGTGCTGCAGAAAGAAGGGTGGAGCGGAGGGTGTGACGTAGGTTTCCGGGTTGGCCGCTTGCACCCGCTCCGGCACCCTGGTGATTTGCGCCCCCAGCAGCTTGGATTCGGGCGAATCGGCCGCGCTGTGCTCCATCCCCGGCATGGACGGCAACCCGCTCTCAGCGAGCTGTTCATCCATCTTGAGAAAATTCGTCGGGCTGAACCACGACACGACCGCCTGCACGTTGCTGGGTTGCTCCGGATTGCCCAGAGCCAGGTCCTCCAGCCCCGGGACGCCCGCCGATACTCCCAGCATGTTGGCCAGCCAGGCTCCGGCGGAGCCACCCCAGGCGGCGATCCGGTTGGGGTCAAAGCCGTAGCGCCTGGCATTGGCCCGGATCCAGCGCACGGCGGCCTTGCCGTCATAGACCAGCGCCGGGAATTGCGCTTCTCCGCTCATGCGGTAGTTGATGGCCACAACGGCATACCCTCGCTTCAGCCCTTCCAGCATGGGCATGATTTGCATGTCGCTTTTGTCGCATTCCATAAAGGCCCCACCGTGAATGGACACGATCACGGGGAAGGGGCCTTTGCCCTTGTCCGGCAAATAGATGTCCAGCTTTTGCGCCGGGGACACGTGCGCGTAGGCCACATTCAGGAACTTGCGCTTGATGTGATCCGTATTGGCCGGAGGGGGCGGGCCCTCCCGGGGTGGATGAGGGCCGGGACCCATCATGGGTGGGTGAGGCCCGGGGCCCATCACGGGATGATTTTGCATGACTTGACCTCGCTTTCTGCTTTGCTGGATGATGGCCTTACACAGGCAGGGCTAATCCTCATCCTGCGCCGTGAGCACACCATCCATGTACTCTACGTCATACCACCACTTCTCGTCCGGGTGGGCGTTGCCCGTGCCCAGACGCCTGGCCGCGCCGATGGCGATGCGCTGCGCCAGCCGCGAGCGGGTGACCAGCGCACGCGCCAGATTGTTTGGCCAGGTCCGGGGCCCGGTCCAGGGGCAGCTCTTGACGCAGCGGTTGCACAGCGTGCCCTTCTTGGTAAAGTTGAAACTCGCACAGCGCCTGGTATCGAGCTTCCAGGTTTCGTAGCCATTGTAAAGCACCTTGTCGCCTGTGGAGATGGCATGGCTGGGGCAGTTCTCGGCACAGATGTGGCAGTCCTGGCAGAAGCGCTGCAGGCCAAAGTCGACCGGCTTGTCCGGGACCAGGGGCATGTTGGTCAGGACTGCGGCCGCCTTGAAGCCGAGCCCAAGGTACGGGTTGAGGATGATGCCCGCCCGGCTCACTTCACCGATGCCTGCCTGGATCAGCAAAGGCGGGATGAGCACGGAATAGCGGTTGACGAAGGAGGGACCGTACTGGGGGGAGGCGGGCCAGCCCAGGCGCCGCACATAGTTGGCCATCGTCTCGGCGGCAAGCGCCAGGCGCTCGTAGGCCTGGAAGCTGATCGGGTCGCCCATCCAGTCTGAGCCGGTCGAGGCGTGCATCGCCTGCCAGTCCTTGCGCATGACCAGGACGATGGCGTTCTCGTACTCCGGCCGGATCGGGTTGCCCTGCTTGTCGTGGCTGTAATAGGCCGAGAGCGGGACCCGGCAGGTCCCGACGATGTCCGCGGTCAGAAAGTAGCCGGCGGCCTTGATGTGGCGGGTGAGCAGCTCGGGCTGCTGAGGGATGGGTGCGATTTGCGGCGCGACGGCGTTGGCCTGGATCAGGGCCAGAAAGTCGATGACATCCTTCTGCGCCGCGGACAGGGGGACCTTTTCCGGGAGTTTGCTCCGGACGCCCTGCTGTACAACGGGGCCATACTCGCCGCGCTCGGCCAGGCCATAGGCGGTATCTCGCGCGTCGATGCGCCGGACACCCTCGCTGATCCGCGTGGTGGGCGTGTCCACCTGTTTGACTCGAACCCAGTCGGATGACTTCATTTGCTCTCCGGTGACGGGTTCATCACCCGGTTTTCTGCATGGTGCGGGTGAGGTTCCTCTGGTACTCATCAAAGGCCACTGCGCCGAGCAGGATGAGGCCCCTGACAATGAACTGCGCGTAGGTTCCCCAGCCCGCCAGCTGCATTCCGTTCCCCAACACGGCCAGGAGGAAGACCCCTGCCACCAGCGATGGGATGTTGCCTTCGCCGCCCATAAAACTGACCCCGCCCACGATCGCCGCGGTCAGGGCGATGAACTCGGTTCCCGGCCCGAACGAAGGGTTGGTGGTGTTCGCTTTGGAAATCATCACCATGGTGGCAACGGCGGTGAAGAATCCGCAGAGGGCATACATGGCGATTTTCATCCTGCGCGTGTTGATGCCGGACAGCCGGGCGGCCTCCTCGCTTCCCCCCAGAGTGATCAGGCGGAAACCAAAGACCGTTTCATAGTACACGATGGTGACCAGGATGACAATGATCAAGGCCAGCAGGACATCAACCGGCGCCCCGAGCACTTTGCCTTTCGTCAGCCAGAGGAACTGGTCGGGGTAGGCGCGGAAGGTATTGGCTTTGGAGACAATGTATGAAATCCCTTGGAAGACGGTGCTGGTCGCCAGCGTCGCAATCAAGGGGAAAATCCTGATGCTGGTCACAATCAGCCCGTTGATCAACCCCAGGGTAGTGCCCAGCACAAGCCCGAGCAGGACAGCCAGCCAGACCGGCAGGCGGTAGACCACCATCGCCATGGCGGTGATAACACCGACCAGCGACATCTGGTATCCAACCGACAGGTCGATCCCGCCTCCGATCATGACAAACGACAGACCTACCGCCACGATGATAAAGTACGTGTTCTGCGTGACGATATTGGTCAGGTTACGCGCTGTGAAAAAGTACGGGCTCCTCCACGAGAAGAAAGCCATGAGCGCAAGGAGCACGAATACGACGGCGTATTTCTTCAGACCAGACAAGTTGATTCTTGACATCTTTCCTCTCGCAGCCAGAGCGGATCAGGCCTGCATCTTCAGTTGCCGGGTCGGGCAGAACCCCTGGCGAAGCTAGCCGAAGGATTTGTACTCCACCCTGGAGGCCTGATCCCCGTTGGGCTCTTTGCCTTTGATAATCATCGTGACCACATCGTCCAGGGTAACCCGGCTGACTTCCAGGACATCCTGCCTTTGCCCGCCTTTGAGCACAAAAACGCGGTCGGCAATCGCCAGGACGTCCGGAATACGCTGGGTGATGAGCAGGATGGAAAGGCCGATCTCTTTGAGATTGCGGATGAGGCCAAGCAGTTTGTTGGCCTCGGTGACGCCCAGGGCAGCCGTGGGCTCGTCCATGATCAGTACCTTCGACTGGAAGGCGATGGCCCGGGCGCAGGCCACCATTTGCCGCTGGCCGCCGGACATGCGGGCCACATTCATCGTCGGGGTTTTGATATCGACGCGCAGGTCGCGGATGAGCTCTTCCGCCTTACGGGTCATTCCCTTCTTGTCCACAAACCAGCCGAACGGCCCGCGAGCCAGCTCCCGGCCGGCAAAGATGTTCCTGGTGACATCGAGGTTGTTGAACAGGGCCAGGTCCTGATAGATCATGCTGATGCCCAGGCGCGCGGAATCGTGAGGATTGCGGATGTGCACCAGGCACCCATCCAGATAGATCTCGCCGCTGTCCGCCAGGTGCGCCCCCGACAGGATCTTCATCAGCGTGGACTTGCCGGCGCCGTTGTCGCCGACGATGCCCATGATCTCGCCGCGCTTCAGCTCCATATCCACGTCTCTGAGGGCATGAACGCCACCAAAGCTCTTGTTAATACCCTTCATCTCAACAATATACTCTGTGTCCATAAACCCTCATTGCGCTATGCGGACAATGTCGCATCGGACCACCAACATCGTGACGCGCAGGGATATGGGCTGGGGATCTGTGCCTGCAGGTCTTGTCCCCGGCCCACATCCACTCAACGATCAAACCATGGCATTCGGCCCATTCGACGGATCGGGCAGTTCTCGGCCGGCTCCCGATCACGGGCCGGGAGGACCCGGCATCAACTGCACAGGCTGGGGTGCTTTCGTCGGAAGGGCCAGCACTCTGGCGCCCTCTACCGGCGTGGCCATAAGCTGGCCGTTAATCAGCGTCACCATATCGAGGTCATCCCAGACCACTTTGGGATACTCCTGGCCGCCCAGCATCTTTCCGGCATATTCCATCGTCCGGCCGATGAGATCCCCGCCAAAGCGGATCGTGCCGCGGAAGACGCCCTTCCCTGCGCCACTATCCAGGACAGCCGGCCCCTCAGCGCCAATCATGCCCACGCTAAAGGCCGCGACTTTGCTCAGGTCCTTGATGACGCTGGAGGCACCCTTGGCATACTCATCCATAATCGCCTGAGAGGCGCCCATAGCGCCGTCGCCGGCATAGGCAATGAGCAGTTTCACATTGGGGTGGGTGGTGAGCACATTCTGCATCGCTGTCTGGCCGGCCTGGAACATCTCGGCCTGCACGACCTGCACTACCTTTACCGCCGGCGAGTAGGCCGGGTTGGCAATCCTGTTTGCCTCGGGGACCACGTTCCCACCTGCGTCGACGTATGCCCCGGTCTCGTTCTTCAGGTAGGGCTCGCTGATCATCTTGAGCCCTGTGGAACGCGCCACCGCCTCGGGGTTGAGTGTGGATTCAAAGATCGCCGTCTCAATCGAGCCGGCGGCAGCGCCGGGATACGTGGCGTCGACCCACTGCGTGGCCCTCAAGGCCGCCGCCGCACCCGCCCGGCCCGGGTTCATCGTCAGGACGCAGTCGTAGGCCGGCGCACTGCCGGGGT
>JAEAME010000946.1_pt1 | contig 23813 bp, 21 predicted proteins | sample 8958731 | NCBI WGS metagenome assembly JAEAME01 (sample SAMN16933194, study PRJNA681113) | bioreactor sludge metagenome | isolation source: anerobic bioreactor sludge (Control) | place: India:Bengaluru | collected 2018-10-24 | reverse complement strand
GAAACAATGAGAAAATACATTACGGCGCTGCTGGAAGAAGAAACTCTTTCCGCAAAAGATATTTCACAATTCACGCGCATCACTGAAAAAGAGGTCTGCGACCACCTTGAACATATCAGAAAAACATTGAACAAAAACAACAGACACCTGGAGGCCATTCCCGCGGAATGCGAAAAATGCGGTTTCACATTCAGAAAGCGAGACAGGCTCTCAAAGCCGGGCAAGTGCCCCCTCTGTCACGGGAGCCTCATATACCCTCCACGTTTTCATATCATGAAAACAAAATGACAAGTATCAAATTACAATTTCCAAACTGGATCGTGTCCAATTGTTTGGGATTTGTTGTTTGGTATTTGTTGTTTGGTATTTGGGATTTGTTGTTTGGTACTTGGTGCTTGGTTATTAGGTATTGTCTTTCAATCTAACTCCTTGATTTTTCGCACTCTTTCTGATATAAAATTCAGTTATTCATGAGAAATACCATCGTCAAGGTATGGAGCGGGGAAGCGAAAAGTGTGCGATGGGTATTATATGTTCCCCTTGCATTTCTTTCATACCTATACCGGATAGGGCTTTACATGAGAGAATATATGTACAAATCAGGTATGACAAAAACCAGGAAAGCGATCGTTCCTGTTATCAGCGTCGGCAACATCACTCTTGGAGGCACAGGGAAAACACCTGTTGTGGAAAAACTTTCGAGGATGTTGAAAGAAAAAGGACTGAAACCCGTGATTATTACAAGAGGTTACCGGAGAAAGAAAAAAGGTGTATTTGCCGTGGATGTAAAAAATGACAATGCTCAAAGCGCTGGAGATGAGGCGTTCATGCTCGCGAGGAAAACTAAAGTTCCTGTCATTGTCGGTAAAGACCGCCTGGCGGCAATCGAGGAAGGTATCCGTTCTTTTGGCATCGACATAGCAATCCTCGATGACGGATTTCAGGTAAAAAACCTCACGAAAGATGTGGAATTACTGGTCATCAAGGAACACGGAACTCTTAAAAACCAAGAACTCTTCCCTCTCGGGCCATGCAGAGAACCAATGCAACGAATATGTGATGCTCACGCGGTCCTCATGAATAAAGGCAATTTCGATGGGCATGAAATCTCTTTCACAAGCTCTATTCCAAGGTTTAATGTACGTTATAAACCGGTATACCTTTATAATGTGAAACGTGATCTTATAGCGCATTATAATTTCATAAAAGGGAAAAAAGTGACTGCCTTTTCCGGTCTCGGTGATAATCGCTCTTTCTTCAATTTATTGAAAGATATCGGCGCCGGTATTGTCCATGAGATAGAATTTCCCGATCATCACTGTTACACAAATGTTGATCTGAAAAAATGTGCTTCATTTAAAGACGTGGAATGCGTTATTACGACAGAAAAAGATGCCGTCAAGATAGCCCATATGGATGTCCCGGAAAATTTGTTTTACCTCTCCATTGAGCCGGTTATCGAGGATGAAAAAAAATTGATGGACTTGCTTTTAAAAAAGATCGGTGTTCAATCCAGGACAGTAATAAAAAGTCAGGGTCCCCGCATCATACAGTAGAAGCAGGCCCATGGACCATATTAAAAGACCACGCACTATACAGTCAGGTCTTACTATGAATAAAGGAGGATGCCGTGTCAGAAAGAGTATACATTTTTGACACAACGTTACGAGACGGAGAACAATCTCCCGGTAATACGATGAACACGCAGGAGAAGCTCCGTGTCGCGAGACAGCTTGAAGCTCTCGGCGTCGATATTATTGAAGCAGGTTTCCCTATTGCGTCGGAAGGCGATTTCGATGCCGTGCGGCAGATCGCTTCAACCCTTAAAAATTGCGAGGTCGCTGGCCTTGCCCGTGCCAATGACGAGGACATAGACCGGGCGTGGGAAGCCGTGAAAGTCGCCGCTCACCCACGTATTCATACATTTATTTCCACATCGGATATTCATCTTAAATATCAATTTAAGAAAACCCGGGATGAAATCCTGAAGATCGCCGTGGCTTCGGTAAAACGGGCAAAGAAATACACGAAGAATGTTGAGTTTTCGGCCATGGATGCCACGAGAAGCGATTGGGATTACCTCTGCCGGATGTTCACTGAGGTTATAAACGCCGGCGCGGTGACGATCAATGTCCCCGACACGGTGGGCTACGCTATCCCTGACGAATTCGGAAGACTTATCCGTTATATTGTGGAACACGTACCCAACATTAATAAAGCAGTCATCAGTGTCCACTGTCATAACGATCTGGGGCTTGCCGTTCCCAATTCTATCGCGGCGGTTCAAAACGGCGCGCGGCAGGTAGAATGCACCGTAAATGGTATCGGTGAGCGCGCGGGAAATGCCGCCCTTGAAGAAATCGCCATGATACTGAGGACACGTAAAGATCTGTTCTCTGCCGACACGCGCATTATCTCAGAAAAGATATATCCGACGAGCAGGCTCATTACAACTATCACCGGTGTTTCTGTCCAGCCCAACAAGGCCATTGTGGGCGCCAATGCCTTTGCCCATGAATCCGGTATTCATCAGGACGGCCTCCTTAAATCAAAGCAGACCTACGAGATCATGAGACCTGAATCGGTCGGCATCTCAAAAAGCTCCCTTGTTCTCGGTAAACATTCAGGCAGGCATGCCTTCCGTGACCGCATTGAAGAACTCGGTTACACGCTTGACGATAAGGAACTGAACCTTTCCTTCAAGAGGTTCAAAGCCCTCGCCGACATGAAGAAAAATATTTACGATGAAGACATTGAAATGATTATTCAGGACGAGGTATACAGAATACCGGAAAGATATAAGCTTGTCTATCTTAATGTCAGCTGCGGCAATATGACAATCCCGACAGCCACAGTGAAACTTGAAGTGGACGGCACAGTCTATCAGGAAGTCGGCTTTGGAGACGGTCCTGTCGATGCCATATACAAGATCATCAAAAAGATAGTTAAGACGACCAGCAAGCTCGAGAAATTTTCCGTCAACTCCATCACGCAGGATATGGACGCGCAGGGCGAAGTCTTCGTTAAGCTTTCCGAAAAAGGCCTCATCGCTATAGGAAAAGGCGCCGACACGGATATTATCGTCGCAAGCGCGAAAGCATATATCAACGCGTTAAACAGACTGGAATATGTGAAGAAAAAAAAGTTTGAGGTGAAATGAATGGGAATGACGATTACAGAAAAGATACTTGCGGCACACGCGGATAAAAAAAGTGTCGAACCCGGCGAGATTATCGAAGCAAGGGTCGATCTGGTGCTGGCAAATGATATTACGGCGCCCCTGTCCCTTGAAGAATTCGCGAAAGTAGGCGCGAAGAAGGTTTTTGATCCGGAGAAAGTTGTCTTTGTCATGGACCACTTTACACCGAACAAGGACATTCTCTCAGCTGAGAATTGCAAGAAGATACGTGAATTTTCGAAACATTACGGCATTGCGCATTTCTATGAAGGCGGAAATTGCGGTATTGAGCATGCCCTGCTTCCCGAACAGGGACTTGTCGTCGCCGGAGACCTTGTTATCGGCGCCGACAGTCATACCTGTACGTACGGCGCTCTGGGAGCGTTCTCCACCGGCATGGGCAGCACTGATATTACCTACGGAATGGTGACGGGGCGCACATGGCTGAAAGTACCGGAGAGCATTAAATTTAATTGCACAGGCACATGGCAGAAATGGGTCACCGGAAAAGACCTTATCCTCCATATCATCGGCATGATAGGTGTCGACGGCGCCCTGTACGCGGCAATGGAATATGATGGAGAAGCAATATCAGCGCTCTCCATGGATTCACGTCTAACTGTTGCCAATATGGCCATTGAAGCGGGCGCCAAGAATGGTATTTTCATGGTTGATGATAAAACAGTTGCCTACATGAAAAAACATGGAAAAAAACCGTACACCATATTTGAAAGCGATCCCGACGCACGTTATCAGCAAGTTTATGATATCGATGTGTCTTCAATAGGTCTCAAAGTTGCCTGTCCGTCACTTCCTTCCAATGTGAAGAACGTTACGGAACTTTCCGCTGTTGAGATCGATCAGGTCGTTATCGGCTCATGCACGAACGGCAGAATGGAAGACCTTGAGATAGCGGCACAGATCTTTAAGGGGAAAAAGTGCGCGTCGCGGACGCGGACCATTATCATCCCAGCCACACCCGCAATCTATAAAGAAGCACTCAAGCGGGGTTATTTTGATATCTTCCTTGATGCGGAGTGTATCATTTCACCGCCAACATGCGGTCCCTGCCTCGGCGGACATATGGGTGTCCTCGCCAAAGGAGAACGGGCGGTTGCAACAACAAACAGAAATTTCATCGGCAGGATGGGGCATCCTCAGAGCGAAGTATATCTCGCAGGTCCGGCAGTGGCGGCGGCAACAGCAATCAAGGGAAGCATCACCCATCCCGGGGAGGTATTATGATCGTTAAAGGAAGAATATGGAAATTCGGGGATAACATCGATACCGACATCATCATCCCGGCGCAGTATCTTGCCCACACTGATCCCGCAATACTGGGCAAACACTGCATGGAACCTCTCGCTCCTGGATTCCATGAGAAAGTAAAACCGGGAGATATTATCGTCTCGGGATATAATTTCGGTTGCGGCTCTTCACGTGAACACGCGCCTATTGCCATTTCAGCGCTGGGCATACAGCTCGTCATCGCCAAGACCTTTGCCCGTATATTTTATCGGAATGCCTTTAACAAAGGACTGGCGCTTCTGGAAACGGATATTTTTGATGATGTTAAAGAAGGTGATGAGATCGAAGCTGATCTTGCTTCCGGGACCATCAAATGCGGCATAATCGAAAAGAAAGCAAAACCCATTCCGCCATTTATGGTTGAACTTGTCAGCGCCGGCGGATTGATATCATATCTTAAAAAACAATTGGAGGTATAGCATGAAAGAGTACACCGTAGCAGTTGCGGGTGCTACCGGAGCGGTAGGAAACGAAATGATCGCGACACTGGAACAAAGGAACTTTCCGGTGAAAAAACTGAAGCTTCTCGCTTCATCACGAAGCGTCGGAAAAACCATCGCATTTCGTGGAGAAGACATACCCATTGAAGAACTGACAGAACATTCATTCAAGGGCATTGATATCGGTCTTTTTTCGCCGGGGGGGTCCGTGAGCCTCAAATACGCGCCCATCGCGGCGGCAAATGGTTGCGTGGTTGTCGACAATACGAGCGCTTTCAGGATGGAAAAAGACATCCCTCTTGTCGTGCCCGAAGTAAACGAGCATGCCATTAAGGATTATAAAAACAGGGGTATCATCGCGAATCCCAACTGTTCTACCATCCAGATGGTTGTTGTTTTAAAACCGCTCCATGACAAAGCAAAGATCAAACGGGTTGTCGTTTCAACCTATCAGGCTGTCTCAGGAACAGGGAAAAAGGCCATCCACGAGCTGGAACAGCAGATCCTGGCCATTTACGGGAACAAGAAGATTGAAAACATGGTCTATCCTCATCAGATAGCCTTTAACTGTCTTCCTCATATTGATGCCTTCATTGAGAACGGATATACAAAAGAAGAGATGAAGATGGTCAATGAAACAAAGAAGATCATGGAAGACGACAGTATCGCTGTAACAGCGACGACGGTGAGAGTCCCTGTTTTTTATGGACACTCCGAATCTGTCAATGTGGAATTTGAAAAAGATCTCTCTCCGGATGAGGCACGGAAGATTCTAAAAAAGGCGCCGGGCGTGAAGGTCCTCGATGATCCGTCAAAGAAGATCTATCCTCTCGCTATCGACGCGGCAGGAAAGGATGATACTTTTGTCGGCAGGATCAGGAGGGATGAATCTATCGCGCACGGCCTCAATATGTGGATCGTTGCCGATAATATCAGGAAAGGCGCGGCATTGAATGCCGTCCAGATCGCGGAAGTATTGATTAAGAAATATCTGTAAAAAATGCAGATTCACCACGTGGCCCATAGACATGATGTTTATGGGCCTTTTTAATCACCCAGAGAAGAATGTAATGTTCAAACAATAGTCCTTGTTAACAACAGGGAAATAAAGGCGGAACTCCGGAATATTTCCACCGGCGGCGCGTTTCTCAGCATGGCGGAAAAAGACAATGCCAAGATAAACTCCGCAGATGTAGGAAAAAAAGCCACCTTCCGATTGGTAAACGGCAAATCACGCGTTAATTTTAAAGGTACAATTGGCCGCTATACTGAAACCGAGGATCACAGGAAGTACATGGCTATTATCTTCAGACACAAATCTCTACTCGTGTCTATATAGCTTTTAGGAAACATCAAATCGTTTACAATGTCGGATGGCTGCAAATACTAAAGAATAATTTATGATGTTATGACATTAACTGGAAACACTAATTCGCGAGACGTTGGCCGAAACGACAAGGCAAAAAAATATTTTGCCTCTATAATAAACTACCGCATCACATCATACTTGCCTGGCTGTGTTTTCTGAAGGGTCTCGATTTCTTCCTCGATATCTTTTATGGAAAGGCGCATTCTCGTTATTGCGGTTATTCTGTCTTTTATAAAAGGGTCGTCCTTACCTACTGATTTTTCAGAAGTAAACTGATCATAGACGTACTCGCCCATTTCAGCGTTCATCTTTTGAATGTTTCTCTGTAGTTTTGCTATGTCGAGATACTTCTTTTTACCTATGATGGCATGCTTCTCAACATTGAAAGCAATATCCTGTGCAGCTTCTTTAAGTGTTTTCAGTCCTGCTTCTGTTTTCTGTTTCAGATCGTCAATAATAGCCATTGGTCCTCCATGAAAAATTCTTTTGCTTTAATATTTTAATATATGGATAAAGGAATATTTTTTCAAGTTAGACAAATATTGGTTAAACTGCAAAGCATTTCTCCAAAAAAATCGTAGTTTCTTCTACAAATAATGTTGTATATTGTTATACTTATATACAGTACAACATATTATATCTATTATATCATATACTTATAATATTTATTCCTTTGGCATATAACTTGCTTATCATTAAATATTATGATGAGTTGTAAGACAAATGATAAACATTACAATACATAAGGAGAATAAATCATGGAAAAACAATCATATGGAACTAGCTTAAATGGATCAGGGGCCCAGGCCATGCCAATGGAAAGAAGAAAGTCCCCGAGAACAGAATGCAATTGCAAACAAATCCTTGTTCTTGAGGGTCGGGAACTGGAAGCAGAACTTCGGAATATTTCCAGGGGTGGCGCGTTTTTTCAAATATCAGAAAAAGATCTTGATAAGATCACTTCCGCGGATACTGGTAAGGCTATAATTTTTCGCTTATCAAGAGGCGACGCCTTCGTCAATCGCAGAGGATCTATTGACCGCTATACCGAAGACAACAACAACAAGTATCTGGCCGTTGTATTTTCTAACGGGATGTTGTAATTTTAAAAAAGCATTTTCAAGTAGCATCAAACGTCATTCTAAGTTCATCATAGCTTAGAATGACGTTTGATTAAATCCGAAAATAGTAGTCATTTCAACAAATACTGTTGTATATTGTATTACAATTATGCTATATTATTTTTATATCTTACAATATCAGCTAGTTACGATATTTTTTTCTATGGCACATAACTTGCTAGTTATAAGGATTAGCGATGATTAATAAAGTAATTGATATACATAATATTACATCAGGAGGACATACCATGGAAGAGAGAAGAAAATCACCCAGAGAAGAATGCAACATTAAGGCGCTTATCCTTTTCAAAAATAAGGAAATAGAGGCAGAGCTCCGGAACATCTCCGCGGGCGGCGCATTTCTCAGTGTGGCAGAACAGGACAACCACAAGATAACTGCCGCAGATACAAATCAAATGATTACCTTTCGTCTGACAAACGGCAGATCTCATGTCAGCTATAAAGGCATAGTCGGCCGTTATTCAGAAACTGAGGATAACCGGAAGTATCTGGCCATTCATTTCAGCCAGAGGCCATTGCACGGGCTTATATAATTTGAAATCCTTTGAATAACATCAAGGGAACCGACGACTATTCTTCATCCTCTCCTGTAAATTTGAAATAAATTATCTCCCGCCCACCTGGGCGGGAGCACTATATATTGTTCCTGGATTATCCGATAAAAAACCACGTGTACCCATCAATAACCTGTCAATCCTTCCCTGCACAATGGATTGATATCACTGGATTATTATGATACATTAGGGTGACTATCGAAGATATATGAATATCCGGGAACGATTAGAAGAAAAAGAAGAACTGATCCTCTCGCCCTTCGCGCAGAAAAGCAGAAATAGCCGCGGGAGGCCAAAATATGAGCCTGAATGCGATATACGGCCCGCCTTTCAGCATGATAGAGACCGCATCACTCATAGTAAATCTTTCAGGAGATTGAAATCAAAGACCCAGGTTTTTTTATCTCCGGCGGGAGATCATTACAGGACAAGACTTACCCATACGCTTGAGGTATCGCAGATCGCGCGGACTATCTCCCGCGCGCTCTCACTCAATGAAAGCCTTACAGAGGCCATCTCTCTCGGGCACGATCTTGGACATACCCCCTTCGGCCATTCCGGTGAAGATGTTCTTAACAAAATACATAAAGGCGGATTCAGACATTATGAACAAAGCCTCAGGGTTGTCGATGTCCTTGAAAAAGATGGAATGGGACTCAACCTTACTATGGAAGTACGGGACGGGATTGTGAATCATTCCAAAGGAAAAGGCGATATAATCATACGCGGCGAGGAAAATAAACCCCTCACAAAAGAAGCTGAAGTTGTCCGTATCGCCGACGTCATTGCTTATCTGAATCACGACATTGATGACGCTATCCGCGGAAATGTCATTTCTGAAGATGATCTGCCGAAAGCCGTACGGGAGTTCCTCGGTTACACCGTATCGGACAGGATCGATACAATGGTCCGTGGCGTTATTTCAGAAACTTTGAAAAGCCGTGAGCTGAACCTTGAGTTTGGTGAAGAACTTGAATCTCACATCATCGTGTTAAGGAATTTCCTCTATGAGCGTGTCTATGACAGCGACACAGTCCACGGAGATTTCATTAAGTGCTCACGAATCATTGAGGACATCTATCACCATTTTCTTAAAAATCCTGACGCGTTTCTCAGGGAAACCGAAAAAGAAGACTTCTACGATGATCCGGCAACATGTGTTTGTGATCTCATCGCGAGCATGACGGATAGATATGCCTTTACGCTGTTTGAAGAAATATTTTTACCCATGCCCTGGAATATACCGGTTTAAAAAAGCAAATGACCAATAACCAAATTACAAATTCTAAAAAGAACAAATCAGTTGTTTGATTCCTTATAATTATTATTTATTTATTATAAGATGACTATTGATTATTGCTTCACCGTTTGGTTATTGTTATTTGGTAATTGTTTAGATATTATAATTTGGACATTCGTAATTTATATTAAATAAGGGAGTTTTGATGGAAAATACTTACGATCCGCACGCAATTGAAAAAAAATGGTACGCACTCTGGATTGAAAAAGGATATTTTACTGCCGGGAAGGATTCTTCGGCTCCCTCTTTCTCGATGGTCATCCCTCCGCCGAATGTAACGGGCTCACTCCATATGGGACACGCCCTCAACAATACGCTTCAGGACATCGTCACCCGGTTTCACAGGATGTCCGGTTTCAACGCCTTGTGGCTTCCCGGTATGGATCACGCGGGTATCGCCACTCAGAATGTCGTCGAACGGGAGCTGGCGAAAGAAGGTCTCCACAGGGACGAGGTGGGGAGAGAAAAATTCATCGACCGGGTCTGGGAATGGAAAGCCCAATCAGGCGGTACAATCATTGAACAGCTGAAAAGGCTCGGATGTTCATGCGACTGGTCAAGGGAACGCTTTACCATGGACGAAGGCCTTTCCCGTGCTGTCCGTGAAGTTTTTGTGAGACTTTATAATGAAGGTCTCATCTATCGCGACAACTATATTATCAACTGGTGCCCGCGATGCAAAACAGCCCTGTCTGACCTGGAAGCGGAACACGAGGAGACAAAAGGGTTCCTCTATTATATCCATTACCCCCTCGCGAACGGCGAAGGGCATCTGACGGTTGCCACTACACGGCCCGAGACAATGCTCGGTGACACGGCAGTAGCCGTCAATCCAAAAGATCCCCGTTTCGGGAAGTACGTGGGGCAGGATGTTATCCTGCCTATCGTGGGAAAGAATATCCCGGTCATCGGCGACAGTTATGTTGATATGGAATTCGGTACCGGCGCTCTCAAGGTGACCCCCGCCCATGATGTCAATGACTTCGAAATCATGAGAAGACACAACCTGGAAATCCTCCGAGTCATCGATGAAGAAGGAAAGATGAACGAAAATGCCATCCATTATAAGGGCCAGGACCGCTTTGAATGCCGTGAGAAGATCGTGGAAGAATTGAAGGAAAAGGGCTTCCTTGAAAAGCTTGAGCCATATAATCTCGGTGTCGGCAAATGCTATCGCTGTAAGACTGTCGTTGAACCGGCATTGTCGCTTCAATGGTTTCTCAAGATGAAACCTCTCACTGAACCGGCCATTGAGGCCGTTCGGGACCACAGGGTCCGCATCATTCCGGAAATGTGGGAGAAGGTCTATTTCGAATGGATGGAAAATATCAAAGACTGGTGCATATCGCGTCAGATATGGTGGGGACACCGGATACCTGTTTGGTACTGCAATGCCTGCAACGAAATACATGTCTCTGTGGATACGCCTGATAAGTGCGCAAAGTGCGGCGGCGCGCTCCGGCAGGAATCAGACGTCCTCGATACCTGGTTTTCTTCCGGCCTCTGGCCTTTTACTACCCTGGGGTGGCCGGACCAGACTGATGATCTGAAAAAGTTTTATCCGACATCGCTCCTCATCACCGGTTTCGACATCCTCTTCTTCTGGGTTGCCCGCATGATCATGATGGGTATCAAATTTATGAAAGATGTGCCTTTCAGAGACGTCTACATCCATGCCCTCGTCCGTGATGCTGAAGGAAAAAAGATGAGCAAATCGAAGGGGAACGTTATCGATCCTCTCGTTATTATCAACCAGTTCGGCACTGACGCCTTCCGCTTCACTCTTACGATGCTTGCCGCGCAGGGCCGTGATGTGCTGCTTTCCGAAGAGCGTATCGAAGGCTCCAGAAATTTTGTCAATAAAGTCTGGAACGCCTCAAAATTGACTTTCATGCTCATGGGTGACGAAAAACCTTCCCTGACAGCATCTCGATCTTCATTCCTTCCTGACAGATGGATCAGGTCGAGAGCGCAGAAGGTCATTAATGAAGTTAAGGCCAGTATTGAGGAATATCGTTTCAACGATACTGCAAACACCCTCTATACTTTTATATGGCGTGAATTCTGCGACTGGTATCTTGAAATGATCAAACCGAATCTGTATGGCAAAGTAAATGTTTTCGATACGGCCGTCACACGATCAACGCTCTATCGGACGCTGTCGGAAATCCTCAGGCTCCTTCACCCCATCATGCCCTTTGTTACCGAGGAGATCTACCAGCGACTGCCGGGGGACAAGACGGAGAGCATCATGATCGCGCCCTTCCCCGCTTCTGATGAATCGGAAATCGACGAAGTAAGTGAAACTCAGATGGAGACAATCATGGGTGTCATCGATGTTATCCGAAATATCCGCGGCGAGACCGGTATCGCTCCTAACGTAAAAGTTGAAGCCGTTGTCCGCGCGGGCAATCAGGCATCGCTTCTAGAATCGTATGAATATTACATCAAAGAGCTGGCAAAGGTTGAGACCCTGCGTTTTATTGACGGCTCGGCCCCTGAACACGCAGCAGTGGGTGTCTTTAAGGGAATTGAAGTATTTGTACCGATCAAAAACCTCATTAACGTCGCAAAAGAACTGGGCAGGATTGAAAAAGAAATCGGCAAAATTAATGAGGAGAGTGAAAGAATCTCCAAGAAACTGAGCAACACCTCATTCCGTGAAAAGGCCCCCGAAGAGGTTATCGCAAAGAACGAAGAAGCTTTCGCGGAACTAAAAACAAAACGGGAAAAACTTGAAACAAGCAGAAAGATGCTCGAGAGCATACGATAAGAGCGGGCATTAAAAAAGGAGTGTTTCACAGTGAAGATAACAAAAGAGACAATCGAATACGTGGCTCATCTCGGAAGGCTCGAACTTGAGCCGCAGGAAATAGAGCTTTACACACAACAAATCGACAATATCCTCCAGTATATGGACGCGCTTAATTCTCTCAATACGGATGGTGTTGAACCCACAAGCCACGCGGTCCCCATGGACAGTGTGTTCAGAGAAGATGCGGTAAAAGATTCATTTGCCATAGATGATTCATTGAAGAACGCGCCGGAAAGAACCGGGTCTTTCTTCAAGGTCCCTCCTATCATTGAAGTGGAAGAATAAAAGAAATGCAGAATGGAAAATGTAAAATGCAAAATAACGATGTAGGAAGAACAGAAAAAGGAAAATAGGAGATAGCGTGGAAAGCATTCTTGATAAAACAATTATTGAATTGAAAAAGATGCTTACGAAAAAGGAGATCAGCGCGGTAGAGCTTGCAACATTCTATCTGAAACGTATAAAGAAATATGACGGCGAGATCCTGTCATACTTGAGGGCAACCGAAGATTACGCGCTTGAGATGGCCCAGCAAGCTGATGAAAAGATTGCCCGTGGCGAAGACGCCCCGCTTCTCGGTATCCCCTTCGGCATGAAGGACATTCTCTGCACAAAAGGAATTGAAACGACATGCGCCTCGCAAATCCTTTCAGGTTTTATACCGCCTTACAACGCGACGGTAATTGAAAAACTGAACAAGGCAGGTTACGTCCATCTTGGCAGGCTCAACATGGACGAATTTGCCATGGGTTCATCTACGGAAAATTCCGCCTTTCAGACAACAAGAAACCCCTGGGACTTAGACAGAATCCCCGGTGGCTCCAGTGGCGGTTCCGCCGCGGCCGTGGCGGCAGGGCTCTGTGGCGTTGCGCTTGGCACCGATACGGGCGGCTCCATCAGACAACCGGCAGGGCTCTGCGGTGTTGTGGGCATGAAACCAACCTACGGCAGAGTATCGCGGTTCGGACTCATTGCCTTCGCGTCTTCTCTTGACCAGATAGGCCCTCTTGGACGCAACGTCGCCGACTGCGCTATGGTCCTTAATGTCATTGCAGGTCATGATCCTCTTGACACCACCGCTCTCCCTCAGCAGGTGCCCGATTATACTGCCCTGCTTGGTCGGGATATCAAAGGATTCAAGCTCGGCATTCCCAGAGAATACTTTGTTGAAGGCATGGAGCCTGACGTAAAAAAGACGGTGACAGAATCGATCGCCATACTTGAAAAACTTGGGGCCATTCCTGTTGATATCACCCTGCCCCATTCAGAATATGCCGTCGCAACGTATTACGTAATCTGCACAGCGGAGGCATCGTCAAACCTCGCCCGTTATGATGGCGTCAAGTATGGGCTCAGAGAACCGGGGAAAGACATTATCGACATGTACAAAAAAACACGCCACAAAGGGTTCGGTAAAGAGGTAAAGCGGAGGATCATACTGGGTACATACGTGCTCTCTTCCGGTTACTACGACGCGTATTATCGGAAAGCAGGCAAGGTGAGGACCCTTATCAGAAAGGACTTTGACGAAGCCTTTAAAAAATGCGATATGATCGTAGCGCCGGTTTCACCGACAACAGCTTTCAGGNATTGCCTTGAAAAATATGGGTATTGATTCTTATGTCTTCGACAAGGACAGGGGGCCTAATCTTTCTCAATTACAAAAAATCATCAAGGGCTGCACAAAATGCGGTCTTGCGAGAACACGAAAAAATGTTGTCCCCGGAGAAGGTGACCCCAACGCGCGGCTTGTCTTTGTTGGAGAAGCACCGGGTGAAGATGAAAACATCCAGGGAAGACCTTTTGTCGGCAGGGCAGGTAAACTCCTTGATCAGCTTGTCGAGCGTATTGGCTTGAGACGCGGTGATGTCTATATCTGCAATGTTCTCAAATGCAGGCCTCCCAACAACCGTGATCCTGAGCCTGATGAGGTAGCGGCGTGCAAAGATTACCTTACCACCCAGCTTAGTCTTATTAAACCAAAGGTCATCTGCACGCTTGGTCGCCATGCCTATAATACGCTCTTCGGTGTTGATGAAAAGATTACCCGTATCCGCGGTAAATTCACTTTATATAACGGGACAAAGCTCCTTCCTACCTTCCATCCGTCATACCTTCTTCGCAATCAGACAAAGATGAATGAAGCGTGGGAAGATATGGAAAAGCTCAAAGCCCTCTTAGCAGGCTGACCAATTTCACAATGTTTGGTAAATAATTTATTGAGTGTTTGCGCCCAGGAAACGGATCTTTAACCGATGGGGCCAGTGGCGTGGACTTTTGATAATACGCCATGCTGATAAAGTTTCTTTCAAATCTTCGCCTGACATATTCACTTCTCCGTAGACCTCTCTGTTGAAAGCACCGATAATCAGATTGATCTGCGTTTTCAGCCGGGGAAAATATTTTGTAAGCCGTTCACCGAATTCAATGGGTGTTTCGTGCGTGAAACAGGCAAGCCCGCTCCGTCTTCCCCACCTCAAGAGCACATCGTACAGTTCGGACGCCTTTGTGTATCCACTGATACTGAGCAGCACTCTCTTCCAGAGTAGAACAACAACAGCCCATAAACGCGTAAACCACGATATAGTTTCACGGGCTTCCACGGTCACGCCTGTAACATGTCGTGTCCTTGACAAAAGCCATTTGACAAAAAGATAGACCAGCAAACCGCAGCCGGCGGCCAGAAGAAGTACCCCTAAACCTTCTATGCCCCATTTCATGATCTTTTCGAAATATTCCATCCAGGGACTCTGCGAAGAAAACGATAGGTCCCATTCATCCGACTTGGGAGAGCTCTCTGCCGGGTCTTCACGCACCCTGCCGCCCATAAAGATAAAACGTAAAATACGCTCAATAACGGGAAGCACAAATCCGGCCCCGCCTTTAAGCACCATATATCCCGTGTCAGCCACTGCAGTCAGAAAAGGCAGAAAAAAGAGGGACACCGCCCCGGCATACAACAAGACTATCACTACAAAGGTCGCTACAATACCGACACTCCGATAACCCGGCAGAAACTGTGTCGGAGTTTGATGTTCTATTCTCGTCATGCCTATTGCCAGAAGGCTGAGCAAAAAGAAGGGAAAAATCAAAAATGAAGAAAAGGGATCACTAAGCTTTATACCCCCTCTTGCAAAGAATACCAGCTTGATAAGAAAAAGGCAGAAAAATGCCGCGAGACCCAGATCAAAACGGCCGCAGACAGTCAGATAAACCTTTTGTCTTTTCGCGTGTGTATAACCTGCTATCCAGAATAGAAAAACCCAGATAAGTATCAGGACAAGAATAAGCCATTCCAGGGGTGCCCTCGGTTGGCGAAATAATGCGTAGAGCCAATCTGTGCCTGCCAGCGAATATGAAGAATAATAGAGCGCGTAGAGTGTTCCAAGCGCTGTACAGGCTAAACCAACTATGTGAAGCCCGCCCACCTGGATTATCCGCCACCCCTTTCCATAGGAGATACGTGTGAGAATTGCCGCCAGGATAAAAGTGATGAACGCCCCGGCAACAGGGAAGGTCTTGCCTGTAATGGCTGTCACGGAAAAAGCAGCCCATGCGTAGAGCCAGCATAGCTCCATCCCACCGCTAATCAAAGAAAACGTTATGCCCTTTTTATTTTTCACCAGCTTCACGCTCCCATAATCAGAACGTTCTCGGCAGAAAAAACACTATCAGCATCAACCGGAATATCTCTCCTCAATGCTGATGCCGTTTTAAATGTAAATGACAGGACAGGGATTTTGCGGCGTCTGAAATGCGCTTTTACAGCATCCACCGCAGGATCTTCCTTCAGGGTGAAATAGAAACAACTTGTTCCCCAGGGTATTTCATAGGCCCGGAGCATATCGATGAAGGCTTCTCTCTGTTCCATCTTCAATCTCGCCAGCGCCTCCAGAATATCCGATAACTGCTGAGGGCTCCTTGAGATAGAAACAACAGGTGAAAAATTTCTCGTAACACCATTAGTAAAAAGACCGAGAGCGCAACCCTGATTGTCCAGCCTGACAGCCATAGAAGCCACTACTTCAAGAATGCTTTCAAACGCGTCTTCAGCCTGAGCCTCAACAAATTGATCCACATCGACAATGAGCAGAATTTTCTCCTGCTCTGTTGATTCAAAGACCTTCTCCTGTAAACGGTGATGACGCGCGCTTGCTTTCCAGTGGATAAATTTCGCCGGCCTGCCGTTCTGATAATCGGTGGTGCCGAGGATATATACCGGATCATCAACAGGACTTTCGCCGCCGGGGGTGCCGAAGAAATCACGTCTCGGAACCGAAAAAAGACCGAGCGGCACAAGTCTTGGGTAAACAACAGCTTCAAGCGCCTTTCCCGTTTCTCTCACCTTTTGAAAAAAACCGAAAAGATCACCGGAGAATACCTTTGACGGCCCTATCTCATAAATACCTCTCGTTGCTGCCGCAAACTCCCACTGAAAATCCGTCATCTGATGCCACAGGAGGGTACCCTGCCCCACGAGCGGAGATTCGCTGATAAGTGTCGATAAAGATCCGATAACAGGGACTTCAACTTCCAGGCAGACAGGAAGGAATTTTCTGTTCTCAGCACGAGCCTTGAGAGAAAGCGTATCTCCGGCAAAAACTCTTTTTTTTTCAAGTGCAAGACCGCACTGTATTTTGTTGGAACTGAATTTCGACCAGAGTTTTAATCCTCCCATCATCCCGAAAACAAGGATGGATAGGACAATGAGGTCTCGCTGTCCGTTAAGGAGGGCAACAAAAAGCAAGATTCCCACGAAAAAGAGTATCACCGAGGTGGCAAAAAGACTCGATACCCTTCGGAATCTTATCGGCGTCATCGCTTACCCCTGTTGAGCGACAGCGGGTATGGGAATACGATTGATGATCTCTCCCAGAAGATTTTCACGAGTTAAACCCCGCAATCTTTCCTCTTCTTTCAAAATCAAACGATGGGCAAGAACAGGGACAACAAGGTATTTAATATCATCGGGGAGGACATAATTGCGGCCTCTTAATGCTGCCAGGGCCTGCCCTGCCCTCATAAGGCCGAGGGAACCGCGGGGGCTGGCACCAAGACGCAGCGCAGCGCTTTCCCGCGTGGCATTCACGATGCTCACAATGTATTTTTTAACAGGGTGAGAAACAAAGATCTTCTTCCGGGTCTGTTGCAAAGTGGAAATCTCCTCAGGGGCAGCCACAGAAGAAAGTTCCAGCAAGGGATCATCCTGCTGAAAACGGTCCAGAATACTGATTTCCTCACTGTTATCGGGATAACCGAGACGGACACGTAACAAGAACCTGTCAAGCTGGGCTTCGGGCAAGGGAAATGTGCCTTCAAGCTCAATAGGGTTCTGTGTGGCCATGACAAAAAAAGGATTCGGTAATGGATACGTCGTGCCGTCGACAGTGACCTGACGTTCTTCCATACTTTCTAAAAGACTTGATTGTGTTCTGGGGATTGTACGGTTGATCTCATCCGCAAGCAGCACATGGGTCATGACAGGACCGGGCTGAAAAACAAACTGTCCGGACTGCTGGTTATACACATTAAATCCCGTAATATCTGCCGGCAATAAGTCCGGCGTGAACTGGACCCTTTTGAAAGACGCTCCGATACTTCTTGCCAGTGACTTCGCCATAAGGGTCTTGCCCAAACCCGGAATGTCTTCAAGAAGCACATGACCGTCGGCGAGAAGGCCGGTAAGAAGGAGCTCGATTGAATCAAGCTTGCCTACAATGACCCGTGAAATATTTTCAACAATACGTTTGCATAAATCGAAATCCATGTCCATGCCTCCACTTAAGTTTTTCGCACTTTTAAATCCGCGACCATCAGGTGGGCATAATGTAAAACTATTTAATATTATTATCATATTTACCTACCATTTGTAAAGAAATATGGCAAGATATGCGTTTTTTGTCTTTGCCGGAAAAATGTATGTATATTCAATACTTTTGAAATAAAATATAAAGAAAATTAAAGAGAATATTGTCTTATTGATGTTTTTGCTGTATAATTATCGTTTGAATCGTTAAAGGGGGTGCGCTTTTTTGAAGAGGGTTGCAGTCTTTTTTTTCTCTTTTTTCCTGGTCTGTGCCGTATCAATAACTTATCTCGATGATGCAACCGGCCAGACCACTGGAGCATCTTCAGGCACGACTCCTCCGTCAACACGACCGCAACCGATACCACAACCAGTACAGGCCAGACCTGTTCCGCAACCGGTTCAACAGGTTCAACCACAGCCCGTTCCTCAGCCGGCACAGCCTCAACCGGTTCCGCCGCAGACAACCCCTGTCCCGGCCCGGACAACTTCCCGTCCCAGTGGGATGATCAGTCTCAATTTCGATGACGCTGACGTTTTTTCCGTGGCGCAAACTGTTTTCGGAGAAATTTTAAAGGTCAACTATGTCATAGATCAGCGTGTAAAAGGCCGTGTAACGTTCCGTTCCGTGGCCCCTGTGGCTGTTGATCAGGTATTGCCCGTTATGGAAGTAATCTTTCGGTTAAACGGCATCGGCGTGGTGGAAGAGAGCGGTCTCTACCGTATAATCCCTATCGGGGATATCGCCAAAGAGCCCGCCCATGTATCAATCGGGAGAGAACCGGAGAAAATAGCGCTCCAGGGAAAATCAATCATACATATTATTCCTCTCTCATACACCACTTCAACGGACATGGTAAAGCTCGTTACCCCTTTCCTGACAGCAACCGCCATTGCTATAGATGTGCCTACCATGAATCACATTATCGTGGTTGACACTGATGCCAACATCAGGAGAATTTTAAGCCTTATCAGAATGTTTGACAGCGAAGAAACGAGGGCGAAAAAACCTCAGGTTTATGTCTATCCTATACAGAACAGCAAGGCTAAAGATGTGGCAACAATTCTCCAGCAGGCCTTCTCAACCACCACTGTTGTGATGCCCGCTACGACCACAACAACCACAGTTTCAACAGGAACTTCAACTACAGGGACAACATCACCTATGATGCCTCAACCCCAGCAAGTCCGTCCGGCAACACCGGTTGCCGGCGTACAGCCGACCACTACCGCAGGAACAGGCGGGTCCCTCGTTTCACCGATGACAAAGATCATCGCTGATGAAACCATGAATCTCCTCGTAATCCTCGCTCTACCTGAAGATTATGAAATTATAAAAGAAGCAATTAAGAGAATAGATATTATTCCGAGGCAGGTGGTTATTGAAGGCGTCATTGCTGAGGTTAGTCTGACAGACGATCTGAGCCTCGGCATTTCATGGTCACTCCAACTTAGACCTGGTAATATGAAAGGATTTTTTGGAAAAATTGCAGGAACTACCGGATACAACATTCCTGGAGCAACAGGGATTGTCAGCACACCCCCGGCAAGCACTGATACCGGAGCAGGACAATTCACTTTCTCCGGTACCGTAGGAGAGGATTTTAAGGCTGTCATCAATATGCTTGCCACACAGGATAAGGCAAAACTTCTTGCGGTACCTCATGTCCTTGTTTCCGACAACAAGGAAGCCCGCATCCAGGTTGGTGAGCAGGTACCCATTGTTACCTCAGAATCATACACGACTTCAACATCCACAACATACAGCACCGTTCAGTACAAAGACATCGGCATTATTCTCAAGGTAAAACCGCGTATCAATGAAGGCGGGCTTGTGTCCCTTGATTTAACCCAGGAAATCTCTTCATATTCCATAAAGGCTATTGCCGGTTCAGAAACGGGTGTTGTTGTGAGCAAGACGGAGGCACAAACCAGCCTTGTTGTCCAGAACGGACAGACAATCATCATCGGTGGCCTTATAAGGGAAGACCGTGGTGATACACGTGCAGGTATACCGCTTCTCAGTAGAATACCTGTTCTTGGTTACCTTTTCGGCAAAACAGATCAGACAAATCATCGAAAAGAACTTATTATCCTTCTGACACCCCGGGTAATCACAAATCTGGCTGAAGCGCAAGCGGTTACAACAGGCTATGTTGACACCATCACCGAGACAGGCAAAGGAAAAATAACAAAAGAAGAACTTCTGCGTGAACAGAAACCAAAGGAACCTGAGAAAGGCACTTCCGATAATACTACACAGAAAAACTAAGACGACACCAGAAATGGCGGCAGAGAACATAGCCTTGAAAGACAGTAAACACCGGGAAAGGCTTATTCTTTCAGGGAGGGTGGATGAATAAGAAGACCGTAGTTACTCTCAACCCTGAAGATTTTCCCAAAGTTCCCTTTGTTATCGACGGCATCTCGACACGCTTTATCCGCGAGAACAAAATCATACCCATTGAATTGAAAAACAATACCCTGAAAGTCATTATGACCGACCCCGGCAATCGTGAAGTCATAGAGGCCCTGAAAGTGGCGTCGGCAGCCGATGTTGTCGTTTATACCGGAGACCCGGGTGTAATAGAAGATCACATATCAAAATTCTACAGTCAGGAAACACAGAATATAAATAGGATTATCGAAGGCATCGAGGAAGAAAACCTTGAATTCATAGGCGATGAAGAGGAAGAGGACATCGGCCATCTGAAAGACCTCGCTTCTGAAGCGCCTATCATAAAGCTTGTAAACCTTTTCATTACCCGTGCCGTTGAAAGCAGGGCCAGCGATATACATATTGAGCCGTTTCATGATGAATTGAAAATACGGTACAGGATCGACGGCGTCCTGAGCGATGTGGAATCCGCCCCGAAAAGATTGCAGGCCGCAATCGTGTCACGCATCAAAATCATGGCGAAACTGAACATAGCAGAGAGGCGGCTGCCACAGGACGGGCGTATCCGTCTTCTGGTGGGCGACCGCGAAATCAGCCTTCGGGTTTCAACAATACCAATCCTCCACGGCGAAAGTGTCGTCATGAGGATCCTTGATACGGAAAGCATTGTTATCGACCTTGACAAGCTCGGATTTCTGCCCAATATTCTTACGGCCTTCAATCAGCTTATTAAAAAGCCGAACGGGATTATTCTCGTCACCGGGCCCACAGGAAGCGGCAAGACAACAACACTCTACGGTGCGCTCGATAAGATCAATTCCCCGGATAAAAAGATCATTACCGTGGAAGACCCGGTGGAGTACCAGCTCAAAGGCATCAATCAGATACAGGTCAAACCCCAGATAGGGCTCCAATTCACGAATACCCTCCGTCATATCGTCAGACAGGACCCTGATGTAATCATGATCGGTGAAATACGCGATCTTGAAACAGCGGAGATCGCCATCCAGTCAGCCCTCACAGGCCACCTTGTTTTTTCCACCCTTCACACCAATGACGCGCCGAGCGCCATCACGAGGCTCCTCGATATGGGCGTTGAAAATTTTCTTCTCTCTTCAACCATTCGGGGGATTTTGGCCCAGAGACTTGTACGGACCATCTGTCCTTTCTGTAAACGGGAAACCACCTCATCTGAACAATTACAGGAACTGAAAGCCCTGGGCGTCGAGGATGACATAATCCTTTACAGGGGTGAGGGCTGTCAAAAATGTGCCAATACCGGATTCATGGGAAGGATGGGTATTTTTGAACTCCTTACTATTGATGATGACACGCGAAGACTGATACTGAGGAACGCAGACGAGAGCGAAATCAGACAGACAGCCCGGAAAAACGGCATGAAAACACTCCTCGAAGACGGTCTGGAAAAAATAAAAAACGGCATGACGACTTTGAGTGAGCTCTTCAGGGTTACCCAGGAGGACTAATTGGCAATCTTCTCTTATACTGCCACAACCCTTGACGGCACTGTTATCGAAGGAATTGTTGAGGCCCCTGATGAAAAGATTGCCGTGGCACAGATTCAGAATACCGGCGTCATCCCTCTGCGGGTAACGGCCCCCAAAGAAAGTCTGAAAAAAAAATTTGTTCTGAAATCCGCGAAAGGCGACCTGCTGACCTTCACGACAGAGTTATCGGCCCTCACCGGCGCCGGACTTCCCCTCGACAGAAGCCTTAATATCCTGTCCACGATATCGGAAGGAAAGGAAATGAAAAGCGTGATCACGTCCGTCCTGAAACTCATCCGGGGAGGCAGCGCTTTTTCCGACGCGCTCGCGAAATATCCGAGGGTCTTTCCGAAACTCTATGTGAGCATGATACGTGCCGGAGAAACAGGCGGGGTCCTCGATGTCGTTCTCGATAAACTGAACGAGTTTTTAGAGACCGCCAAAGAACTGCGGAGCAGCGTCATCTCCGCCATGATATATCCCTCTATACTCGCTACAGTGGGCACGATTTCACTTGTTTTTCTTCTTACCTTTGTAATTCCACAATTTTCGGCTATATTCAAAGATATCGGCGGGGCGCTGCCCCTCTCCACAAAAATCATTCTCGCCTTCAGCAGCGGCCTCAGGTCTTATTGGTGGATTATTCTCTTAGTGATTATGGCTATGTTTTTCGCTGTCCGCGCATACTGGAAAACAGAACACGGCGCCTATAAATGGGACGAGATAAAACTGAAACTCATCGGCGATCTCGTGAGAAAACTGGAAACAGCCCGATTCTGCAGGACCCTCGGAACACTCCTGAAAAGCGGCGTACCGTTCCTGCAGGCCCTGAACAATTCAAAAGACGTTATCGGCAACAGGATTATTGCCGGCTCAATAGATTCTGTCGCAAAAAATGTCAGAGAGGGCAAGGGCGTGGCCGGCCCGCTCATTGAAGCCAATGTCTTTCCTCTCCTCGCGCTTTCCATGATCAAGGTCGGTGAAGAAACAGGCCAACTTGAAACAATGCTCCTGAAAGTAGCTTCAACATATGAAAAATATCTGAAGGAGGTCGTCAAGAGATTCACGAGTTTGTTCGGATCGGTCGTCATACTTGCCATGGCCTTGGTTATCGGGCTGGTTATTGCGTCCATGTTCCTTGCCATATACGGCATACTCGACCTGCCCTTCTAATGAATATTGCCGTTAACAAAGGAGCGCTTACGGGACTATCGTGTAAATATAGAACGAGAAACGATAAAGATAAGAATAAAGGATTTACGCTCATTGAAATTATTGTTGTCATCACCCTAATCGTCCTTATTCTCGGATTTACAACACTCTTTTTCGGGAACGCGCTTCCGGGAGCGCGATTGAACTCAGCGGCAAGAGAACTATCGGCAATGATGCGTTACGCGAAATTGCTGGCGCAAAATAACGGTGAACCTCAGGCTGTCCTCATCAATCTCGATACAGGCCGCTACAGTATAGAAGGGGTGCAAACAAAAAACCTTCCTGAAGGCGTCAGCATCCATGTGACCGACCCTGTGGCCGGCGAGGTAAGCAAAGGAGACTACGCGTTTCTGTTTCACGAATCAGGTATTTCGGAAGGGGGAACTGTTACTCTCCGAACCACGAAGAAAACGTTGAATATCGAACTCGATCCCATATTGGGATCTGTTGTTCTGAAACAATAGATTCCCACGGGCTCACGCCCGTGGTACTTGATAGGTACCGGCATATTACCGGGCATTCACCCCCGGACTTACACCCGGGTCCTCTGAAAACTCGCGTCGTTCGTGGGAATCCAGCGAGCTTCTGCGAGCAGAGGGGATGGCCGGGGTACCCGCTTGCGGGTCATGGCTTGATGCCGATGGAGGGGGCGACGCGAGCCCCTTTGATAGATTATGAGAATTGACAAACATATGAAATCCTGGACACAGATCGGAAGAATACCGCGAGCTTTAAGAAATAAAGACGGTTTTACCCTTCTGGAAGTGCTCGTCGCCTTTGTCC
>JAEAME010000952.1_pt1 | contig 23827 bp, 18 predicted proteins | sample 8958731 | NCBI WGS metagenome assembly JAEAME01 (sample SAMN16933194, study PRJNA681113) | bioreactor sludge metagenome | isolation source: anerobic bioreactor sludge (Control) | place: India:Bengaluru | collected 2018-10-24 | reverse complement strand
CTATTCAAACAAATGGATTTCAAGTAGTACATAATCAAAACTATTTTGACAATCCAATAGGACAAGCTGCTAATACAAGAATAACATTTAGTGAATCAGGTTATACTCTAACAAGCTTACCAAGCAAGTTTGATAAGTCGGGAGAGTTTAGCTTGTATAGAAAAATAAAAGATTTACCAACAGGCTATCCTGATAAATCAGAATTATCAAATAATGCAAAGATAACTCTTTTAGTACATAGAAAACCTATAGCTTCATGTACGCTAGATTGGACCTTTATAAATACAAGTGGAAAATACAAGACAAATTGGGTAGATACTTCATACGATCCTGATTTACAGTTTAAAGATACTGAGAAAAATGCAGATGGGACTAGTAAAAAAGGTATTAGGGAAAGAAAGCTTAAATATAGAAAAGTTGGTGCGACAGAGTGGATATATGAAATACCAGACAATCTAGTACCTGCAAAGTATGAACTAGAATATGTAGTAAAAGATAATTTCAATGTTTGGAGTGATCCATTTAGATTAACCTTTGAACTTCCTACTGTACCACCAGCACAGTTACAAGCAAAGCTAAAGACAGAACTATCAAAGTTTAGCTTAACAGGAGTTGCAGCAAGTGAAAATCTAATAGCATATGATGTATGGACTAGATATCCATTTGATTTAAAATTACAGCTTGCTTTATTTAATGGGGCAACACAAGTATCATCAACACAACAGATATTGCAAAGTACAAGCACAGGAACAAAGATAGGACAGGATATAAATTGGAATAACATCACTCATAATATCCCTGCTATATTAAAAGGAACAGTGACAAATCCTAAAGATTACATATTGAGGATAAGAGCTATAGATACCTTAGTATCAACTAGATATACAGATATTAACTTTAATGTAAGAGTAAAAACTCCAATAGATTTAGTTGCTGAAATAAATGGAAGTAAAACAGGCCTAAAAATAACAGCAGGAAAGAGTATTGATATAAAAGCTACAACAAGTAAATATGTGAATAATAGCTATAATGTAACTGAAAATGGAACATATCCAAACAAAACAAAGAGTGGAGTGACAGTAACATTCTTCTATGGCACATCATATGCAACAACGGTAACACCAGCAGTATTGTTAAATAAAGCAACACCACATATTACATCAGGAACAACAGCAAATTGGAGATTAACAAAGATATTACCAAAATCAATACCAGCATCACCAAAGGGAGTACAAAGCTATAAGGCAAGAGTTGTTGCAACATTACCAAGTGGAGAAGTAGCAGAAAAGATAATTAATTATGAGTATGTATTAAATTCTCCGCCTGTAATAGATAACGGAAAGATATTTGCAGATTTAAATATGGATTATATCTATGAAAATGATGATGTAAATTATACGTTAAACTTCAGAGATGAAAATCTAACAGCATTAAACGTAAATATTAAGCTATATAAGACAAGTAACCTAACAACACCTATTAAAGAATATAACCAAACAGTATTACCAAATGGAGCAAGCTATAATCCATATACCTTAAGATTAATAGACGACATTCCTAAAGGAACTTATAAAATAGTTGCAACAGTAACAGATGATTACAACGAAAAAGCAACAATAGAGCTACCATTCGAGGCTCATGACTTATGGGTAAAAGGAAGGGTTGAACACACGGTTAAGTGGAATGAAAACCGAGCGTTGTATAATGCAAAATATAAAGATGACATAGAAAAATATACATTTAAAGTTGGAGATTCAAATTATGAAGCTTTAGTTTCAAGACCAGATAAAGTTTTCTGGAGTGGCGAAGCATTCGAAACAAGTGCTGACACAACAGAAATTAATATCGCAAGCAAAGTTAAATGCAAAAAAGTTTCGGTAGAAATAATCAATTCAGATAAGCCAGGAGATAAAAAATATTTAGAGTGGCTGGATCCTAAAAATGCAAAACAAGAGGATTGGTATCTATATTATGCAAAAACAGAATGGGATAACAAATGGGGAAATACAAAATCACAAAAACTAATCCTAAGATTTACTGCATATTTTAACAATGACTGGATTGAAACTGATGAAGTAGAAATAATCATAGACAATAGAGATTCCTTCTGGAAGCTCCATAGGGCATGGTAAGATATAATAAGTTTAATAAAAAGCACACATGAAATTTAATGATAGATTATGTGTGCTTTTTTTATTGAAAGATGGTGATATTATAATATTTAAATTAATGTGGAAATTGAGAGTAAAAAAAGAAGATAAAGCAAGAAATAAACTCATGAGGTTAATTGGTGAATATAATAATTGGGGAAATGATGTTGATGAAGATACAAATCAAAAAGCTAAAGAGAAATTATTAGAATTTTATGAAGAATTAAAAACATATGAACCTAGTAAATATTATGAACTTAGTGGATGTTCTCATTTATCTTATCTAACTCAAATAATTAAAATAGCAGACGCTCTTGAAGACAAATTATATTTGAGAGTATGCAATGAATTAGAATTCTTAATATGTTTTGAACCAATATTTCAAAATAGAATTTATTGCAATTTAATACATGTGTTTGAAAAACATTTTAAAATACATTCTGATGATATATAATTAAAGAAAAAGGATTACATCTGTCCCCAGTGGGGACATCATGATGTTTAAAAACATTGAATTTACAATGTAAAATATATAAATAATTAATATAATCTTATTGCAAACGCAGTTTGAATATGGTAAAATTATAGAAAGAATAAGTAGAGCAGGGTATGGTTGACACATCCTAATGAAAGGAGATTAAATCCATTCAGAAAGGAGTGTTGCCTGATGTTTTCAGTATATGAAGCATTAACATTAATGATAGCTTTTGCTACATTAATTGTGCTAATTATAAAAGAGAGCAAAAAAAAGTAATTACCCTGCCACAACAGAGTAATTACAACTAAATTATTCTATCAAGTGTCAGCCGTACTGGCTAACTACTTATTCTTTATTATATGTAAATAATATCATAATTATTAAGAAAATGCAATATAAAATATAAAAAATAAAAAAACAACATCAATATTATTTGTCTTGATGTTGTTTTTTATTTAAAGCTACAGGAGGAGATGGCTACTTGTTGACTATAAGCGAAATTAAAAACATGATTTTAGATGAGAATAAATTTTATCTAGTAAAAAACGAAGAAAGAGGAAGAAAAAAGTGCAAGCTGATACAACAAACTAAGTTTCTATTTGTGTTTCAGCCATTAGAAATTAGCAAAGAGCTTGATAAAAGAGTCATTTGTATAACAAAAGTCAATTGCTTTCTTGACAGAACACTAATTAAAGAAACCATTTGATTTTAAACAAGACTTAAATTAGAATATATTCGACGTCAATTAACTAATCACCATAAATAAACTTTATTAACAATTATATATTAATATTCCATACAAATAAAACAAAATGACTACAGAAACTAAAAGGAAGAGATAGAGGGGGAATTTAGAGCATATGAAAATATTAGCTAAATCTAATTGCCATTTTGCATCTGCATATGCTAGGTAATATTAAGTAACTAAATTTTAGACTATAAAATACATTGACTTAATATCAAAAATTTGATTAATGCAGATAAGAGTGCTGTATAAAAATTAGGTATAAGAAAATAAACTAAAACAGCACGTGAGTAATATACTAAATATATGAAAATTAAGCATTATAATGATAACAATAAAATTTAGATAGATTTTTAAACTATAGAGAAAACTTAAAAATTATTTATAAAAATCATTATATTTCTGCTATATCAACATATATTTAATTATAAAAGAAAGGATTGTGAATTAATATGTCAAATATCATATTAGAAAAAAACATAAAAATGAATCAAAATATCCAAGAAAAAGAAATGAAAGACACAAATACATATAAGGTGTCAAATATTTATGGTAAGAAAACAATCACAGACATAATAAAAGAGCTTTTATCATCAAAAATAAAAGGAATATAATGAACTTGAAAAAAAGATAAGATTTTGTTAGAATACAACCTATAGAAATATGGGTTGTTTTTATGAGTTTTCAAGAAACTTGATAGGAGGTAAAATGTTTGAAAACAAAAACAACTCTTTATTGTGCAGCTGCATATATGAGAATTTCAAAAGAAGATGATGACAATGACAAAATGGAAAGTTCAAGCATTTTAACACAAAAGAAAATTCTTGATACTTATGCAAAAGAAAATGGCATTGATATATTTGATTATTATGCAGATGATGGTTGGAGTGGTACAAATTTTAATAGACCAGATTTCAAAAGAATGATAGAAGACATTGAAAAAAGAAAAGTAAACAAATGTGGAAAAAAGATAAATATGGTCATAACAAAAGATTTATCAAGGCTTGGAAGAAACTATATAACTACAGGACAATATACAGAAATATATTTCCCTGAGAATGGTATTAGATATGTTGCGATAATCGATGGATATGATTCAAATAGTCCATATAATGATATGGCTCCTTTTAAAAATGTTATCAATGAATTATATGCAAGAGTAACATCAAAAAATATTCGTTCTGCCTTCAATGCAAAAATGGAAGATGGAGATTACATAGGAAATTTTGCACCGTATGGCTATAAAAAAGATGAAAATAATAAAAACAAGCTAGTTATAGATCCATATTCTGCTACTATAGTAAGGGAAATATTTTCTCTGGCCTTAAACGGAAATAGACCAAAGGATATAGCAAAAAAGTTGAATAGTGATAATATCATGTCTCCAGCAGTTTACAGATGCTTTCTATATCCTAACTTAAACATTGATAACTATTCTAAAAATAAAGAATGGACATCATCAGCTGTAAGTGATATATTGACAAGAGAAACTTATCTTGGACATAATTTGCAAGGAAAAACCTCGAAGCTATCATTTAAAAGTAATCAAGTAATTCAAATACCAAGAGAAGACTGGATAGTAAAAGAAAATATGCATGATGCTATAATTGATAATGATACTTTTGAGAAAGTAGCACAATATAGAATAACTAGAACTAATAAACGCAGCTCAGATTTTAGAAATATTTTTTCGGGAATAGCTAAATGTGCTGATTGTGGTGGAAGCATGTCAACAACAGGTACACGTAAAAAAGGCGCTATAGCTAATTTAGTATGTGGAACATATAAGTATTACGGAAACTCTCGCTGCACTAATCACTTTATAGATTATGAAACTTTATATGACATAGTATTAAATGAGTTAAAAAAGCAAATTAACTTGTCAGATGAAGAAAGAAATGATATATTAAAAGTAGTAAAGGGTAAATACAAAAACACCACAAAAAAAGAAATAAACATCTTCGATAATAAAGACGTTCAAAAGCTTATTGAAAGAAGTAAAGAATTAGATAATATAATAAAAAGATTATATGAGGATAATATTTCTGGGAAAATAAGCAATGAGCGATTTGAAAAGCTAATGAAGGACTATGAGAAAGAGCAAGCACAAATTAATTTGATGATAGAAAAAAGTAATTTAATTAGAACAGAAGCGAATGAGCAAGAGAAGGCTTATATAAATTATTTTAACTTATTAAATGAAATAATTGAATTAAATGAACTAACATCAGATTTATTGTTTAAGCTCATAGAAAAAATTGAAATTGGCCAAGGCAAATATATTAAAACATCAAAGGGTAAGGTAAAACAACAAAGTATAAAAATTTATTATCGCTTTATCGGAAAAATGAATGAAAAAGAGTATCTGATTTAATTTGAAAATTGAATATGATAGCATATAAAGTTCATGCACATGGTTAAACACATTTTTCCATGGGCACAAGCTTTTTTAAACAAGTGATCCAAATTAAAAGCGACTCTTGGTAAGTATCCTAGATCCTCTAGTAAAGTAAATAAAGGAAAAAATATTGCCATCGGAGGAAGCATCACTGAAACAACCCATGCTAAGGTTTTATACATACCTAATACAAATATTCCATGTATAATATTAGGAATTTTGTATTTCAAACATAGATTCGTAAGTATATCCTCAAAGCTAAACAATATTTTAGAAAGCAGCTGTGATGGATAATTTGCACCTTGAATAGTTATCCATAGTATAATTCCAAGCATGAATAACATGATTGGTATACCAAATGTTCTTGATGTTATTATATCATCAATTTTTTTATCATGATATAATTTTGTTTGATCCTCTTTTACACATTTTTCTTTTATATGCTTCGCTTTTTCATAGTTGGTTTTGTACATTTCTTCTCTAGATATATCTATATTAGCTTTTATATTAGCATTTTTTTCAGTATTATCATAATCTGTATAGACAGTAACTTTTTCTATACATCTTAAAAGCTCTCCTATACCAAACCCACTTCTTGCAGCTGTAAATACAACTGGTATACCAAGCTCATCTTCCAGCAAATCTTTATCTATAATAACATTTTTCTTCTTAGCTTCATCTATTAGATTTACACATAATATCACATTGCTAGTAAGTTCCATTATTTGGAATACTAAATTAAGATTTCTTTCTAAGCACAATGCATCTGTTACAACTACAACAGCATCATGATTTTCATAACATATAAAATCTCTTGCTACTTCCTCATCCTTCGAGGAACTGAATAATGAGTACGTACCTGGAAGATCTACTAAAACATAGCTATTATTGTTATATGAAAATTCACCTTTAGCATTTACTACAGTTTTTCCCGTCCAATTGCCAGTATGTTGTTTTAACCCTGTGAGATAGTTGAAAACGGTGCTTTTACCTGTGTTTGGATTTCCAGCTAAGACTACTACATACTTAATTTCTTTCAAAGCAAAATTACCCCCTCAGATGTTTAACTGCATAAAACATTTGAAACCTCTTCGTTTCTAAGTGCTATCATAGCACCGCGAATTTTATACAAAGTAAGGTTATTCTTTGGACCTTTTCTTAACACCTCAACTCTTGTTCCGGTTGTCAATCCTAAGGCAAGTAGTCTTTCTTTATTAGGTTCATGTGTGTTGTTTTTTATTATAGTAATTATGTCACCAATATTGGCCTCAGATAATTTTTTCATACTAACCTTCTTTCTTTTACTTTCTTAATTACCTATTTTAATGCTATTATATTTTATGAAATATAAATATTTTTGCTATTAAAAAAAGCGAAACATATTTCGCTTTAAATAATATACCTTTTATCTAGTTGAATTATAATTATAATCAATTACTACTATTGGGTAATATGCTTCATCTAATTTCTTTATTTTATTTGAAATTATATTTATCAACTCTTTATCTTGCATCTTGCATTCAGGTGGGGCAACAACATCAAAGATTATATTTGTATGTGTTGAGCCTTTAACTAATCTAAAGTCGTGTATTGAGTATTCACTACCTAGATTTTCTATGATACCTATAATTTCTTTTTTGATTGTATTTGTTTCTTTATCATCAGTTATAACAGGGTCTAGATGTATGACTAAATTTATTCCCATTCCTTTGATAATATCTCTCTCAATATTATCAATCATATCATGACTTTCTAATATATTATCCTTATATGAAACCTCAACATGAACAGTAGCAAAATATTTATTTGCACCATAGTTATGAACAACCAAATCGTGTATATTTATTACTCCTTTATAGGACATTATTTTTTCTGCGATTTCATCTATTAATTCTTTACTAGGTGGCTCACCAAGCAAAGGATTAAGTATATCCTTTAATATGTCCCAGCCAGAGTATATTACAAATCCAGCAACAAGAATTCCTATATAACCATCTAATTGGATTGTAAATAGCTTTGAAATAATTACAGATATCAAAACAGCTGATGTTGCAACAACATCGTTTAAACTATCCTTTGCAGTTGCCTTTATAGTTGCTGAGGAAATTTTTGCTGAGAGTTTCATGTTTGTATAGTACATAAAAAGTTTTACTAATATTGAAAAGATTAAAACAACTATCATAATTATGCTAAAGTCCAATGGTTCAGGAGAAATTATTTTAGAAAAAGACGTCTTAATAAGTTCTATACCTAATGTAAGTATTAAAAATGCAACAATAAGCCCTGCTATATATTCAATTCGTGCATGACCAAAAGGATGATCCTTGTCAGCAGGCTTGCTTGCTAATTTGAAGCCTATTAACGTAACAATTGATGAAGCTGCATCAGATAAGTTGTTTATACCGTCAGCAGTGATAGAAACACTGTTGAAAATTAAACCAACTAAAATTTTGCTGCTACTAAGCAAGATATTACATATTATACCTATAATGCTACTTAATCTGCCATAGTTTTCTCTTACCATAGGATTTTTAATATCCTCATGATTTACTATGAATTTTTTTATCATAAAATTTATCAATTTATCTACCTCTATTTTGTCTTTTAATATGCCTATATTATAACATATTAAAAAATAATATCTAGTTCTATTTTTAAGAAAAATGGTTATACTAAAAATCATGCATTTAAATTTGAGTTAATTCTAACTTGATACCACTAAACAGCAACAACTGTCAATTTTTGTTGACATAAGTCATCAAAAAATGTATAATTTTTTTGATACACTAATAATACTAAGAAAGTCAGGTAAGCCATATGGATTTCTATTTGCAGTATAAAGAGCAATTTGATAAGTTGTTAGAAAATCAAGATAATGTAGTTTTCTTCAGCGAAATGATGGCAAAAACTGTTCGCCAAGATATTGAAAAAGCTGGGAAAATGCTTGAAACCTTGTTATCATATACAAAGGAACATAATTTAAGCAAAGCTACAGCTATCCTAAACAATTATTATGGATGGTATTGTTTTGATTTGTCAAAATATGATGAATGTATTGAAGTAGCATTAGAAGCATGCAATATACTAGAAAAATATAATGATAAGGTTGGAAAAACTGGTTTATCTCGTTTATGTAATTTATTGATGTCAGTATATTCTCAAATTGGACAGATTGAATTATCTAATGAATGGGGACTTAGAGGTGTTGAAATTGCAGAGGAGCTAAATGATGATGATATGTTTCTTGTATTAATGCTAAACCTAGCAATTGGCTTTACTCAATTAGAAGAATATAACAGAGCAAAGGATATACTTAATTATATAAAAGCAAGAGGTTTTAATCTTGAAAGTGAAGGAGAAATTGTTTTCTCATTAGCTTTAGCCGAAATAGAAATATACATAGGAGATATTAAAAAAGTATTTGTTGAAATAGATAAAATATATAAATTTTTTGAAGAAATAAACCCATTTATATATATAAGTGAAGTAAAGAAAATAGAAGCTATGGCTTATACTAAGCTAAAAGACTATGATAAAGCTGAGAAGTTGTTTTCTGAATCGTATGAATTGGCACTTCGTTATAATCAACACTTTGAATTATGTAATACAATGGTAAAATGGGCAGATATGCTTATGGAACAAAACCAGATTGATGAAGCTATTGAAAAATATAATCAGTATTTAGAAACTGCTGAGAAATATCAATTTTATCAGATATTAAGGTATTCCTACCAAAAGCTATATGAAATATATAAAGAAAGAAATTTGCTTGAAAAATCTTTAGCTTGCTTGGAAAAGTATACTCATATAGATAAGCAGTTATATAATTATCACAATAGTCAGTGGATGGCAAAGCTTGCAACGAGTCACAGTGAACGTGAAGCTAGCTTCTATAAACTTTTATATGATAAGACAGAGTTGCTTGCATCAATAGGAAAGGAGATTATATCTACCTTAGATGAAAATATTATTCTTAAAGTTATTGCTGAAAAAATTCATAAATTTATGAAGGTTGACTCATTCAGTATTGCTTTATATGATGAAACTACTAATGAAATTATTTATAAATATATTGATGAAAATGGTATGATTTTACAAAGAGAGCCGTTTAGGGTAGATAAGCAAGACACATTTGCTGGCTATTGTATAAGAAACAAAAGGGATGTTATAATAGGTAATTATTATAATGAATATAAGAATTATCTTGAAATCGATGATGCTACTGGACATCCAGATATAAATCGTCATGAGAAAATGTACATGTCATATTTATATACACCAATGGTATTAAAAGACAAAGTTGTGGGTTTGATGACTGTACAGGCATATGCTGAAGGAGCATATACACAGAATGAACTTAGTACATTAAAAATATTGAGCAACTATGTTTCTATAGCTTTAGATAATTCTAATACTTATAAAAACATGGAAAGAATTGCAATATATGACAACTTAACTGGATTATATAGCAGACGTGAAATTTTAAAAATAGGTGAAAACAGTTTAAACATATTTAAAAAGACTGGTCAAAAAATGACTGTAGCCATGATAGATATAGATAGATTTAAGGTTATTAATGATACCTATGGTCACGTTGAGGGTGATAAGGTTCTGAGATCCTTAGCTGAGTTAATCTCCCAAAATATAAGAAGAACTGATTTTGCAGGTCGTTATGGTGGAGAAGAATTCCTTTTGGTATTAACTAATACTAGTGCAGATGGAGCAAAGATCCTAACAGAAAAAATTAGGAAGCTCGTAGCTAATAAAAAAATTATGCTTCATAAAAATGCTAAAATAAATATTACAATAAGTATAGGATTATATGAAGTTCAAAAGAACGATAAATACTTTATAGCATGTGTAAAAAAGGCTGATGATGCAATGTATAGAGCAAAAGATTTATCAAGAAATTGTGTTGTTTCTTATAATGAAATAGAAGATACAGTAATTGAAACAGAATAAGGTATAATTAGTTAATAGAGATGTCCTGAAAAAAGGGCATCTTTTTATATTACATCTTAATAAAATATTAAGAATTTTAATAGTTATTTCTTAATAAATTTGTATTATTTTAACTATATTATGGTGAGTGTTTGTAGTATAATAATATTATAAGTTAGAGTAACCCCCAAAATTACTATAAATTACATAAAAATTACATAACACTCCCACATATTATAGAAAGGTGAAATGTGAAATGAATATACTTGTTTGCGATGACGAAAAGGAAATTGTTGAGGCATTGGATATATATCTTAGCAATGAAGGTTATAATGTAATTAAAGCTTATAATGGTAGACAAGCCATAGAACTTATGAAAGAAGATGAGGTACATCTCATAATTATGGATATTATGATGCCAGAAATGGACGGAATTAAGGCGACTTCAAAGATACGTGAATCTTATAATGTACCTGTACTAATGCTTTCAGCAAAATCTGAGGATACAGATAAAATCATAGGTCTTAACATGGGTGCTGATGATTATGTGACAAAACCATTTAATATTTTAGAACTTATTGCAAGAGTTAAATCACAACTAAGAAGATATATCTCGCTTGGTAATTTTGTTGTGAAGCAGAATGTTTTTAAAACGGGAGGACTAGTGGTAGATGATGAAAAAAAGGAAGTAACAGTGGATGGAGAGCTAGTAAAACTAACTCCAGCAGAATATAAAATTCTATTACTACTTATTTCAAACATGGGTAAAGTGTTTTCAATAGATAATATTTATGAAAGTGTTTGGAATGACTTTTCATGTGGTGCAGATAATACAATTGCTGTACATATTCGTAGAATACGCGAAAAGATAGAAATTGATCCAAAAAAACCAAAATATTTGAAGGTGGTGTGGGGTGTTGGTTACAAAATTGAAAAACATTAGTAGAAATATCTTATTAAAGTTATTAGCATTTATCGTTATAATAACAAGTGTATTGGGGATTTTATTATCCTTATATCATGTTATGGATGTACGTTATTTTGAAGCTCTAACAAAAGAAAATTTTTTGGAAAGTACAGAACATGCACAAATATATGAAAATTCTATTAGTAATGTGATAGCAGCAATTAATTGGTATGAGTATCAAAATGAGTATGATAGAGCAATGCAGTATTTTAAAAGAAATCAAGGTATATATTACAATGCTACTGATGGTACAGATATTGTTAAAAATACTTCTATGAGCAAAGAAGGTTTTAAATCTTTTAGCAGTTATATCTATATTAGTAACGAAAGAGTTGAATTAAATCCAGATAATCTAGAATTACGTTCATATATAAACATGTTGATTAATGAATATACTGGGGATAATCCATCAAATTTTAGATATGAAATTAATCTTGGATTATCCGAATCTTATTTACAAACTATAATAGGACAATGGAATAATGATAGACAAACATTATTTGAAGAAGCAAAGATTGTAATTATATCAATATTAGGAGCATTAATTTCCTTTATTTATCTTGTATTAGTTACAGGTAAAAAGGGTTCAGATGAGGAGATACATTTATGTTTTTTAGATAAATTGTTATTTACTGATTTAAATTTGGCAATTATTGCAGTTCCAATATATATAGGTGTGAAAGTCATAATAAATAATCCTAATATTAACTATTATATAAGGATTCCCATAATTTCATTGATATTGTTTGTATGTATTGTAATTTTAACACTATTATTATCTCTTGTTAGGCATATAAAAAATAAATCTTTTATAAAACATTCATTAATATATATAGTTCTATCATCTATATATAAGATAATAATTAAACTTTATAAATTCACTATAGACTTGTTTTTAAGTGGACCTTTAATGATAAAGGCTATACTTATATTAACCTTGTTTACTATAATTTGTACTACAGGAATTATATTTTTCCCTTTGACTATAATTTCATATATAATAGCTGTATATTTAGTGTTTATTTATGTTAAAAAATTTAATTTAATTAAGCAAGTTGTTAGGAACGTAAAAAATGGAGATATAAAAGGTTCCAGTTCTGTAACAATCACAGGAAAGAGTGAGTTAGCAATGCTTGCAAATGACATAAATTGCATAGCAGAAGGGCTTAATAAAGCAGTTGAAAGTGAAGTTAAAAGTCAGAGAATGAAATCAGAACTAATATCAAATGTTTCGCATGATATTAAAACTCCTTTAACTTCAATTATAAATTATGTTGACTTGCTAAAAAAAGAGGGTGTGAACTCAGAAAATGCTTCTAAGTACCTTGATATATTAGAACAGAAATCTCAAAGACTTAAAATTCTTACTGAAGATTTGTTTGAAGCAGCCAAAGCTTCAAGTGGAGATATGCCAATTGAATTACAAAGACTAGATATTTTTTACTTGATTCAACAAGGTTTAGCTGAGTTGGATGATAGGATTAAAAAATCAGGACTTAATTTTAAGATAAATATTCCAGACGAAAAAACATATGTATTGGCAGATGGCAGGCTGTTGTGGAGAGTCATAGAGAATCTTTTGTCAAATGTTTTTAAATATGCTTTAGCAGGTTCAAGAGTTTATATTGATGTAATTAAAAGTGATGAATCTGACATGATTTCTCTAATAATAAAAAACATATCTTCATACGAACTGAATGTAGCAGTAGATGAGCTGATGGAAAGATTTAAAAGAGCAGATGAATCAAGAAATAGCGAAGGAAGCGGACTAGGTTTAGCCATAGCAAAGGATTTAATGGAAATGCAAAAAGGAAGTTTAAATTTAGAAATAGATGGAGATTTGTTTAAAGCAATAGTTAATATACCTAAGTGTGAGCTTGATACTTTAATAGAGAAAGAGGAAGTCGCAATATAAATTACTTAATATAAAAAAGAGATATTTAATTTGTATTTTCAAAATATAAATAAAGTATTGCAAAATTTTACAATTAAGTAAATTTTAAGAATTTTGGTATATTTTCCTTAATAATAAACTAGTATAATCTTTCATATAAAATATTGTTAAAAATAAGGAGGAAAAGAAATGAGAAGTATCTTAAGTTTATTTTTGGTAGTAATTATTTTATTAACAGGCTGCACGAGCTTAAAAGAGTCAGGGTTGCCTGAACAAAACAAAGAAGTTGGAACAAATAAGGAAGATACACAGAAAAACCCAGACATAACTCAACAGAAAACAACAAAAGATATCAAAGCTGTGAAACCGTATGATGACATTAGATATTTTGATTGGCTTAATGGAACAAAAAGCGTATATGAAGAAAGCGAGTATAATAAGGAAGATATTTTTACATTTACCTTTAATGAAGGAAATATATTGAAGGGAAATGAAGATTTACAAGCACAAGTAATGGAAAATGGTAAAAATCCTGGTTTAGGCATCAGAGATATTCACAAGCAGGGTATTACAGGAAAAGGGGTTAATGTAGCTATAATAGACCAAAATCTCTTGTTGAATCATCCTGAATTTGCTGGTAAAATAGCAGCTTATTATGATACAGGCTGTGAGGCTGGAGAAGATGAAGGCTCAATGCATGCTCCAGCTGTAACAAGTATTTTGGTAGGAAATGAAATAGGTGTTGCACCTGATGCAAAGGTCTATTTTGCTGCTGCTCCATCATGGACAGGAGATAGTGAATTTTATGCAAAAGCTCTTTATTGGATAATTGAAGAAAATAAAAAACTTCCTATAGGAGAGAAAATTCGTGTTGTTTCAGTTTCAGCAGCTCCTTCTGGAAATGGGTCACCTTTTACAAAAAATTTGGAAATGTGGGATGAGGCTGTTCTTGCTGCACAAAATGAAGGAATTCTCGTACTAGATTGCAGAGGTGACGAAAAAACAGGTATTATTGCTCCTGCATTTTATGATCCAAAGGATCCAAATAATATATCAAAGTGTAAGAGTGGATTCCCTACATCAAATAATGGATATATAGTTCCAGCAACAGAGATAGGTGTACCAACCTCATATAGAACAGTTGCAGAAGAGTATACAGAAGGAACTCCTTCTTATCAGTATACTGGACAAGGTGGTTTAAGCTGGGGTCTTCCTTATGCCGCAGGAGTATTAGCATTAGGGTGGCAGATTAAACCAGATTTAGATAAAGAGCAAATTGTTAAAATTCTCTTTGATACCTGCTCTAAATCTGATGATGGAAGTAATATTATTAATCCACCTGCATTTATAGCTGCTATTCAAAAACTAAAATAGTTTAATGAGAATTGTAACTTGAAGCTTCAAAAGAAAAATTAAACTTAATAATAACCAATTGTTTTAGAAACCTATCATGTTAATATAAGTGATAGGTTTTAGTTTGCTTATTGAGTATTATAAAAAATAGTTGCTTTTCCCATGTAGATTATATATAATATATTGATAATTTAGATAAATTTTGTTAAATATATTAGTATAGAGGATTTAACATAGAATTCAGGAGGAAAAATGAGCGTTAGATTAAGATTTGCTCCAAGTCCTACAGGATATTTACATTTAGGTGGTTTGAGAACTGCCTTATACGATTATTTATATGCAAAGGGACGCGGTGGAAAATATATATTAAGAATAGAAGATACAGATCAGACAAGATTTGTTGAAGGTGCTATAGAAAATCTGATTGAGTCACTTACTTGGGCTGGCGTTGTTCACGATGAGGGTGTATTCATTGAAAACGGGAATTTAGTTCAAAAGGGAGATTTTGGTCCATATATTCAATCAGAAAGACTTGATATTTACAAAAAATACATTCAAATATTATTAGACAAAGGATATGCTTACTATTGCTTCTGCAGCAAAGAAAGATTAGATGAAGTTAGAGAAAAACTAAGTGCAGAAGGAAAAACGCCTATGTATGATAAGCATTGTCAAGGCTTATCAAAAGAAGAAGTTGAAAAAAGACTTGCAAATGGTGAGGAGCATGTTATTAGACTAAGAGTTCCGGAAAATCAAGACATCACTTGGACAGATCCTGTAAAGGGAACTATTACTATTAATTCATCAGAAGTTGATGATCAAGTATTGATTAAATCTGATGGTTTTCCTACATATCATTTCGCGGTAGTAGTTGATGATCATTTGATGGGTATAACTCATGCGGTTAGAGGTGAAGAATGGTTAACTTCTACACCAAAGCAAAAGCTTCTTTATGATTATTTTGGATTTGAAATGCCACAATATGTTCATTTACCAGTTGTTCTCGGTAAGGATAGAAAGAAACTATCAAAACGTCAGGGTGATGTATCAACTTCTATTTTCAAAGATAAAGGATATTTGCCAGAGGCACTATGCAACTATTTAGCATTGGTAGGCTGGAGTCCTAAGGATAATAAAGAACTCTTGACTATGGATGAGCTTATAAGAGACTTTGATTTTGCAGATGTTTCAAAAACAGGTGGTATATTTGATATAGATAAGCTAAATTTTGTAAACAATCATTATATTAAGCAAGCTGATTCTAAAAGAATTGCAAATTTAGCAGTTCCAAGCATAGTAGCTGCAGGACTTATGACTGAGGCTGAAGCAAAAGAAAATTTTGATTGGATAGTTCTAGTAACAGACGCTTTAAAGGAAAGATTAAATTATGTAAGTGAAATAGTAGATCATATAAACATTTTCTTTGGAGATGTAGTTACATTTGAAACTCTAGAGGCTGAAGAAATTGTAAGAGCAGAGCATGTAAAAGGCTTGATAGAAGCTTTCGTAGCAGAGCTTGAGGTAATAGATGAAATAAATGAAACATTCACAGCTACTATATTTAATGTTTTAAAGGAAAAAACAGGAACAAAAGGCAAAAATCTATTTATGCCAGTTAGATGTGCTGTTACAGGACAACAGCACGGACCAGATATGGGCAAGATACTGATTGCACTTGGCAAAGATAAAACAATTAATAGACTTAAGGAATTATTAACAAGAATATAAAAAATATGATATATTTGAGAGGATAAAAAATTAACAATAAATATATGGAAGGAGGCAAATTTATGAATATATATAATACGCTAACAAGAAAAATTGAAGATTTTGTTTCATTAGAAGAAAATAAGGTCAAAATGTATACATGTGGACCAACAGTATATGATTATGCTCATATTGGTAATCTAAGGACTTATATACACGAGGATATACTTCAAAAAACTTTAGAATATTTAGGTTATGATGTAAATAGAGTTATGAATATAACTGATGTTGGGCATTTAGAGTCTGATGCAGATGATGGCGAGGATAAAATGCTAAAAGGTGCATTAAGAGAAAACAAAACTGTTTGGGAGATAGCACAGCATTACACGGATGCTTTTTTTGAAGATTGTAAGAAATTAAATATTAAAAGACCGTCGATTGTTGCAAAGGCAACTGATTATATAGATGATTATATAAGTTTTATAAAGGGACTTGAAGATAAAGGATTCACATACTTTGAAAATGGCAATGTGTACTTTGATATATCAAAGAAAGAGGACTATACAAAGCTCTCTGGTATGAAATTAGAAGATTTACAGGTTGCTACAAGAGATGATGTAACAGAGGATGTACATAAGCGTAACCCTCAGGATTTTGTTCTATGGTTTACTAAATCAAAATTTGAAAACCAAGCTATGAAGTGGGATTCACCATGGGGAGTAGGTTATCCAGGATGGCATATTGAGTGTTCTGTAATCTCTCTTAAAAACCTAGGAAATCAAATGGATATACATTGTGGAGGTGTTGACCATATACCAGTACATCATACAAATGAGATAGCTCAAACAGAAAGCTACACTGGAGAAAAGTGGGTTAATTATTGGTGGCATTCGGAGTTTTTAATAGAAAATGACGGTGGCAAGATGAGTAAGTCCAAGGGAGAGTTTTTAACAGTAAACGTTCTTGAAAAAAATGGCTTTAATCCGCTTGTATATAGATATTATGTACTTAATTCACACTATAGAAAGCAGCTTGCATTTTCTTTTGATTCATTAAAGCAGGCACAAAGTGCATACACTAAGCTTATAAATAGAATTAAAAATATAAAGTCTGTGATTCCTGCAAATGCAGATTTTCATAACAAGGTATCTGAAGCTGTAGATAAATATAAAAGCTCTTTTGCAGCTTGCTTAGCTGATGACCTTAATACAGCAAATGCAATAACAGTGTTATATGAAGTTATGAAAGCAGATGACTTAAGTGATATAGAAAAGTTATATCTTGTAGAAGATTCCGAAAAGGTATTGTCATTAGGACTTCTAACAAATGAAAATACTACTTCTAATAATACTTCTTCCGATGTAAGCAATTCACCTTTTAGTGATGAAGAAATAAAAGAAATTGAAGAAATGATACAAAAAAGAACAGAAGCTAAGAAAAATAAAGATTTTAAATTAGCTGATGAAATAAGGGATGAGCTATTAAAAAAAGGTGTACAGATAAAAGACACAAGAGAAGGTGTCGTTTGGAGCAAGATTTGAGGTTGAAAGAAAATATGAATGAATTCAATATTTTAAATAATAGTGATGAAAATTATGGTGATGAAGATTTGCTGACTGAAACTCAAAGAAAGGCAGGGCTTCACTCACCAGCACAGCTTGCATTTGTGGGCGATGCTGTTTATGAAATGTTAGTAAGGGCATATATAGTTAAAACTTTTGATTATAATGTCAACATTATGCACAAGGAAGCTATAAAATTTGTAAATGCCTCTGCACAAGCAAAATTTGTTAAAACTCTTGACCATACACTAACAGAAGAAGAAAGAAAAATAGTAAAAAGAGGAAGAAATACAAAAGTAACCTCTGCTCCTAAAAATCAAGAAATGATAGACTATAGATATGCAACTGGCTTTGAGTGCTTATTTGGATATTTATATCTAAATAATGAAAATGAAAGAATATCATATCTATTTGATGAGATTTTAAAAATTGTATATGGAAACTTGCCTACATAGCGACGAAAAACCAAGAAAAATAAAGAACATTTTTCTTGGTTTTTCTATATATGGGCATATCACTCTACTAAGCTTTCACGTATAGTGCTGGTGATAGCTGTTATGGTAAATTATAAATGCAAAATTACTTATTTGTTATTATTTCTTTTTCAAAACTACAGTAACCTCTGAACGGTTGTGGAACAATTGTCTTGCTCCGTAGATTCTATACCACTCTTGTAGTTTTGATATTGCATTGTTAGTAATCGCCTGTACTTTTTTCGTTGGTAGCTTTAATGTCATGATAGCAATTCCATTAGGATTTAAATATTCAGATGCTATTCCCATCAAAGACACAGATTCTTTTACATCCATCCTCATATCGTTGACAATGACATCAAACTTGTTGTTGTTCTTCAAGTAGTCCTGTGCAAGGCCTTTGAAATGCATAACCTTTGGATTTTTAGCTATAGTAGGATTGAGATCTGCTGGGTCTACAGCAACAACACTTAAATTGTTTTCTAATAAAACCTTAGTCCAACCTCCAGGTGCTGCACCTAAATCCAAAGCTTTTTTATAATTATTAAAATTCAAATTAAATACATCAATAGCTTCTAAAAGCTTAAATTCAGCTCTACTAATTAAATTTTCATCTTTTTTAAATTTATATTCGCCACCAGACCAATTGCTTAAATTATATTTCGCTAAAGATATTCCTATAAAAGCTAAACTTTCATTAATAAAAATCGATATAATTTGTTCTGGAGATTTAACATCTAATTTAAAGCCTTCTTGAATCAAAGCATTTGCTAATTCTTTATTTATATCACTTGCTTTATAAGGAAAGCTTGTATCACTCATTAATCTTGTTTGTACAGAAAAAGTCTTGTTTTTATCTAATTTATCAATTAAATTACTTTTATTATCAAGTATTTGTTTTACATCATTCGCATCTTTTCTTATTTCAAGTTCAAAATCTATAGGGCATATGTGTCTAACAAATATCACATGATTTTTTATAAATAAATTAGCTGCTTCTATAAAATTTGCTTGCAAGTCAAACACTCCAATGCCTGCATCGAGCCATCCTATAAAATTGTTATTTTCTAAGAAACTATTTATTTCATTTAAAGCCATCTGACTTGATAAAACATCAGAAGTAAAAATCAGTTTGTTTGCATGTCGCATTTAAAATCTCCTCTAGATAATATTTAATATTGTATTTTTTAGTATTTTATCATAATTACACGATATGGTCAATTTGTATTATTTGATTGCTAACATAAATTCTTATTAATAGATTGTTTGAAATTTATGATGATAAGTAAAAAAATTATCAATTTATATCATATATTTAAATTGGTAAATGTTAAAAAATCAAACTGTTTACTACTAATTCTACTTATAGTTGAGCTATTCAAGTTATAGTAGCTTGTCATTAAATACTTAAATGTGTATAATGAGATTAAAGAAAATTAATTCTATTATGAGATAGGAGAACAATTATGGGATCACTTGAAACAGGCAATATAATTTCTAAGATACGAAAAGAAAAAAACATGACACAAAAGGAGTTAGCTAAGTTTTTAAATGTTTCAGATAAGGCAGTATCAAAATGGGAAAGAGGAGAGAGCTATCCAGATGTAGCTTTGCTACCTATATTAGCAAAAATATTAAATATATCAATAGATGAGTTGTTAAGTTCGCAAATTCAGACAAGTGGAGAACAAGAAGCAAGCAATAATGAAGAAAAAATTAATACAAGTAGAGGCCAAATTTCAAGTGACAAGGAAGCATATAAGCATTTAATTGAGGATTATAAATTTAAATTTGATAGAAATTGGTTTTTTATATACTTTTCTATGATATTAGCTTTATTAACAGGATATCTTGCCTTACCATTTGGACTACATAGGATTATTCCAGTATTTTTACCATTATTCATTTTAGGCTTGTTCTATTTTATAGATAAAAAATATCAAATTACTATTAACAGGCTTCAGAATCATGTTGATTATGAAATAAGCAAGCTAAAATCAGCTCCATATTATCAAATACTGATATTTTTAATGGTACAATCTTTTGTGTTATATATGATGGGGAGAATAGCATCATATAATAATATAGTTAGTTTAAATATATATACACATAGTTTAAAAAAATATATATATACTTCGAATACTACTTTGTTTTTTGTAAAAATATTCAATTATATAGCACTATGGATTTTGTTCATGAAATATCGTGAGTATTTAAATAAATTTAATAAACCTATATTCATTAACCTTATAATTAATTTCCTACTTAGTATAGTCGTGATGATAGTAAAAGTGAGTATAAGAATTGCTAATCCATGGATGGAGCCGTCATTAAGACATTCTGCAAAGTATATAGGTATTCCTAACTTAATTACTCTTGGAATTGCACTAATAATTGTAATATTTATGAGCTATAAGTTTTTAAAAATTAAAAACTTATCTTTAAAAGGTAAAAAGATATTATTTTCAATAAGCTTACTTATAAACACAAGCATTTTGATTGCATATAGAAGCGTAGAATATATTTTAAACACTAATGTAAACATATGCAATATAAACGCATACAGTTTAAGGAATATCTTCCTAATATATATTATTATATATTTTATATCAGTTATCATTTATGAAAAATCGAAAATAAAGGAAAATGCATAAAAAATATATAAAATATTTTAAAACATAGAAAATAAATTCTGTGTTTTTTTTGATAGAATAACATTTATTAATTATTTTGTAGTAATTTATAAAAATATCGTGTATAATATTATTCAAGAAATTTGAAAGGAATTTAAGTAATATGAGAATAATTGAAGGAAAGAATCCTGTTATTGAGGCTTTGAAAAGCGATGCGGGTTTAGATACTATATATATTAATAAGGAAATGGCAGAGAGTGCTGCTGTAAAAATTGCTATGCTAGCAAAGGATAAAAATGTTATTGTTAAATATGTTGACAAGCAGGCACTCGCTAGACTTTCAGAGGGAAACAGACATCAGGGTGTTATAGCAGAAGCATTGGAATATGAATATAAAGAAATAGAAGATATTTTTAAGCTTGCTCAGGATAAGAATGAAAAGCCATTTATCATAATATTAGATGAAATAACAGATGTTCATAATTTAGGTGCTATAATTAGAACAGCAGAGTGTTGTGGAGCTCATGGAATAATTATTCCTAAGCATAGAGCAGCTGGTGTTAATTCAGTTGTTGCTAAAACTTCAGCAGGAGCGGTTGAATATTTACCAGTTGTTAGAGTTACTAATATAAATCAAGCATTAGAGGAATTAAAAGAAAAGGGTTTATGGATTTATGGTGCTGATATGTCAGGTGAAAAATATATATATGAAGAGAAGCTTGATGGTGCAATAGGATTAGTTATTGGTAGCGAGGGTAAGGGTATAAGTAGACTTATCAAGGAAAATTGCGATACTATAATTAAAATACCTATGAAGGGTAATGTTTTATCACTAAATGCATCTTGTGCAGCATCAATAATTATATATGAAGTGTTAAGACAACGAGGTATATAGTGTAATATTTTTACGCAGAAAAAAGTGCAAGTTGTTAATGCACTAATAGAAAGGAATGTTATATGAAATGTCTCGTACAAAAAAGGAATACTTGTTTATTGATGGATATAATATTGTAAATCAATGGAAGACACTAAGAAATTACACTGATAGCATAGAAAATAGTCGTAATAAGCTTATTGAAAGCCTAATTGAGTATAAAGCATATAAGGGGATCAATGTTATTGTAGTTTTTGATGCTCATTTAGTTAAAGGAAGTAATGAAAAAAAAGAAATAATATCTGGTGTAGAGGTTGTATATACAAAGGAGAACGAAACAGCGGACAGCTATATTGAAAGACAAATAGATAAGATAGGTAGAGCTGAAATAGTTAGAGTTGCAACCTCTGACAATTTCATTCAGCAAATTGTTTTAGCTAGGGGTGGTACTAGATTATCTGCTGAAGAAATGTATATCGAAATCACAAATACAAAGAATGAAATAAAGCAAAAAACTGACACAAATAAACAAAATAATATAAAAGTTCACAATGTTCTTGATATATCAACAATTGAAAAACTAGAAAAATTAAGAAATACAATTAAATAGCTTGACTAATATTTATTATTTTGTATAATTATATTTACTTAGCGATAGTATTAGATATTTTTGTATAATAGATAGTGGGGGATATGTATTATTATGAAAAATTTGTTTAAAAGTAAATATGCTTATGTCAAAGATTTATATAGAGATAAAACTGATGAAGACTTAATTGCTGAATTTCGTAATGGAAATACCTTTGCAGTAGAATGTCTCGTTAAGCGTTATATTCCAGTTTCTATGAACATCATATCATCATTTTATTTAGTCGGGGCTGAGCTTGAAGATTTGTTTCAAGAATCAATGATTTCATTAAATAAAGCTATTAAGGATTATGATCCTAAGAAGGATTGTTCTTTTAAATATTACGCTATAGTATGTATAAAAAGGTATATTATAACAGTTATAAGAAGAAACTCTAGAAAAAAACATAGTCCTCTTAATAACTATATTTCAATTAGTAATGCCATAAATGAGGATGATGAACAATATGTTCCAGATAGAGTTAGTGAAGATGTATCAAGTAACCCTGAATATATAGTCGTATCAAGAGAAAGAGAGAATATGGTGACAAATGTTCTTGAGAATAATTTAAGTGAGTTTGAGAAGAAGGTTCTATCCTGCCATTTCTCAGGACTAAGCTATAATCAATCATCAGAAATTCTCAATACTGATACTAAAGCAATAGACAATGCTATGCAAAGAATAAGAAGGAAAATAAGAACCGAGTTAAAATCAGCATCTTATTAAAACAAACGTTTACCTATAATGCTGGACTAAAAGGAAAATTTTATAAATTTAATCTTGCATTAGCAGATTTGCTCTGCTATAATAAAGCGGTAGGCAAATAGGCTACTATTATGTAATGCCTGCGTGGCGCAGGAGGTAGCGCATTTGCATGGTAAGCAAAAGGTCACCAGTTCGAATCTGGTCGTAGGCTCCAAATAAAAATAAAATATTATATAATTTGCCTCTATAGAGAGGTAATATCAATAGGAGGAAATAAAATGGCAAAGCAAAAATTCGAAAGAAATAAGCCGCACGTAAA
>JAEAME010000950.1_pt1 | contig 23869 bp, 17 predicted proteins | sample 8958731 | NCBI WGS metagenome assembly JAEAME01 (sample SAMN16933194, study PRJNA681113) | bioreactor sludge metagenome | isolation source: anerobic bioreactor sludge (Control) | place: India:Bengaluru | collected 2018-10-24 | reverse complement strand
CATTGAGGCAGTAAAGGGATGGCAATTGTTGGATTGCATTATTTGCATGTACTGATGGCGGCCGAGCAAATAGTGGCTCATAAAAGCGAATAACGAATATCGAATAACGAATATCGAATGTCGAACCGCAGACAGCACTTCGAAATTCTGCGGTTCAAAAAGCTGCTCAGCCCTTATTGTGTGCGAATTGACCGCCATGGTTTCCCTTTGAGCAGCCGGAAGCCGTAAAGCCTGCAGCGACGCCGGGGCAGCCTGTCCGGAACGGTCTGTATATAAAAAGCGATCGCCGGATCTAGCCGGCGGCGGTAAAGCGCCGAATCAGAGTGCGTTTTGCGAACGAGACCGGATCGATAACGGGGGCTGGGAAGTGCAGCACGTCGCGGAGTATCACGACCCAGCTGGCGGAGACGAGCGCTTTCTTGCGGGGATGATCGCGCCAAATACGCCAGAGCCGCCGCGGATGTCCGAAAAAACGGACATAGCCCATGGAGCGCAGCCAGTTGAAGCGCCGGTCGGGAATTTCGCTCAGGTTGACCTTCTGCCTCAAATAGACTCGTTTTACGTTATAGCGGGGTTCCACGGCCTGATGCCGGCGCACCTGTTCGTAGAGTTCGGTGCCTTCGAACGGGCTGACTACAAAAAACAGAACGTTGTGAAGAGACGACTTCAGCGCGAAGTCGATGGTCATGCGCATTTCCTGTTCGGTCTCCGTGGGGAAGCCCACCATGAAGAAACCGGACGTCATTACGCGTTGCCGCGCGAACTCCTCGATCACGGTTCGCGCTTTGTCGATCTGAAGGTTTTTGCGGATCATTTTTTGCAGGCGCGGGCTCGCGGTTTCTACGGCGATAGCCACATATTCCAGTCCCGCCCGGCACATCAGACGGATTTGTTCGCTATCGAGCCGGTCGGAGCGAATTCCATTGGGCAGGGTGAAGCGGATGTTGCCGCGGGCGCTGAATCCTTCGCAGATCGCCCTGAGCCGCTCGGGGTCGTAGTTAAAGATGTCGTCGATTACATCGAAATCCCGGATCCCGCATTCTTTGACTGCCAGGTCGACCAGCCGCAGGACATAGTCGGCGCTGTGCCCCCGGTACTTCTTGCCGTGCATCTGGTGACAGTAGGTGCAGCGGTAGGGGCAGCCACGGCTCAATGAAATGGGAAGGTAGCGGCGCCGGCCGACGAGGGACATGCTGCGCCGGCGGCCGAAAGCGTCGATATCGGTCAAATCCCAGGCCGGCGGCGGCAGTTCGTCCAGGTTTTCGATGAAAGGCCGCGGCGGATTCAGCCGGCATCCTCCCGTTTCGTTTTTGACCGCCGTGCCCGCCACGTCATCCCAGCGAGACCCCGCCGCGACGCGATCCAGGATCTCCTGCAGCGTGCGTTCTCCTTCGCCGACGGCTACACAATCTATCTCCGGCCGGGCAATTGTATCCTGCGTGTAGTTGGTAGCGTGCGGACCGCCGGCGATAATCACCGCTCCGGGCGCAGCCTGGCGGGCGAAGCGTGCCGCCCGGTACAGCGAGTCCGATTCCGCGGTCAGCGCGCTCAATCCGATGACTTCAGCGGGATACTCCCTCAGCGCATCTCGGATCGCGGCTTCCTCGTCTCTTTCCAGCCAGAGATCAAGGGCGCGCACCTGCCATCCGGACCAGGCTCGCGCCGTGGCGCCCAGCTGCATTATACCGACTGCAGGCGCCGAGGCTTCTCCTTCGGGATCCTCGATGCGAGCCTTTATCAACAGAAGGCGATGTGCATTCTTCTCGTGCGCCGCCGACGCTTTACCCAATAGCATCCTGTCATTATAGACCAAACGGTATCGTCGTCTATAGATTTACTATATTGGTTATTGCTGATGTATAATGCCGGTCATTCATAGGAAGAAATTCCAATGAACTCGCAAATTCATCAAGGAGACATGTCTATGAGGCATCTTGTGCGTTTTATCATGGTTGCAGCTTTTCTTGCGGTCTATACGCTCATGTCGCTGCCGGCGGCGGCACAGCAATCCTGTGAAAGCCTGAAAACCATTAAAATCCCGAATCTGACCATAACCGCAGTAACGGCCGGCAAGCCGGGATTCGAGCTGCCGTCTCAATCCGGGATGATGGGGAATATGCCCGCCAGGAAGATCAATGCGCCGTTCTGCAGAATCGAGGCTTTTTCGGCTCCGACGAACGATTCGCATATCGGCATAGAAATATGGCTTCCCGATGCCTCCAATTGGAACGGCAAGTTCCTGGCTGCGGGCAATCCCGGATTCATCGGATCGCTTTCGAGCGCCGGACTAGCCGAAATCATGCAGAGAGGGTATGTAGCCGCGGGAACCGACACCGGACACGTGGACGCGGGATTTGAATGGGCGATCGGCCATCCGGAAAAGTGGGCGGACTGGGGCTACCGAGCCGTGCATGAAATGGCTGTCGCAACCAAGAAACTTGCTCAGAGCTATTACGGCAAGCCGATTCAATATTCCTACTGGAACAGCTGCCACAACGGCGGCAACCAGGGGCTCAACGAAGCGCAGCGCTACCCGGATGATTTCGACGGCATAGTCGCCGGCGATCCCGCCTATTGGATTTCTCATCTGCAACCGGGTTCGCTGTACATCAGCTGGGTCGCTCTCAAAGACGGAGTGAACGGGCCCGGCTATGTTCCGCCTGTCAAGATTTCCTTGCTGAACAAGGCAGTCGTCCATTCTTGCGACCCGATCGACGGCCTCAAGGACGGTCTCATCGAGGATCCCACCCAATGCAAATTCGATCCCGCGACCATCCAGTGCAAGGACGCAGATGCACCGGATTGCCTCACCGCGGGCCAGGTGGACACCGTCAAGAAGATCTACGCGGGAGCGAAGTTCAAAAACGGCTCGCCCATATACACCGGCTTCGAACCGGGAAGCGAGGAGAACTGGAACTTCATGATCGAGAAGGAGCCCTTCTCCGTCAACATCAACTATTTCAAAGGCATGGTATTTCAGGATCCCAACTGGGATTTCCGAACCTTCGACGTGGACCGCGATACGCGTCTGGGCATAAAGCGGACGAGCAAATATGTGGACGGCAACAATCCCGATCTCCGGCCATTTAAGAATGCCGGCGGCAAACTCATCATCATTGCATCCTGGAACAGCATGGGCCTTCCGCCGCGGCAGGTGGTTGAATATTACAGGAGCGTGGAAAAGGTAATGGGCGGACCCGATAAGACGCAGGATTTCGCCCGTCTGTTCGCGGTTCCGGGCTCCGGCGGCTGCCCCGGTTTCATGATGAATGTGGAGGATTTTGACGCTTTTGAGGCCATGGTCCAATGGGTCGAAAAAAGCGAAGCTCCCGATAAAATTATTTACTCGCACAGGGAATCCGGAGGCGCGGCGGCAGGCATGGGAAGAGCGGGAAAGGTGTACCGCACACGGCCCGTATGCGCTTATCCCAAGATTTCCAAATATAAAGGAAGCGGCGATATCAACGATGCCGCCAATTTCTCCTGCGTCGATCCGGGCAAATAGGGCAGTGAAACATGAGCTGCAAAAATTATTCTTTCGGGTAAACCGCTGCCTCCGGCGGGGCGAAAAGGCTTTGCGGTTCCGCAGCGCGTCCCGCAGGGACGCTGTGATAATAATCCGGCACTTCAGTGCCGGGATTGCCTGCGGCCGTGACGTGCAGTTTCACTGTTCACTGCGCGCATGGGCTGCGGATTTATTGAATAGCGGCGATCTCCGGCCCAGATGCGATCAGGCTTTCGCTCATGTTTTCGGAGGATTCGAAGGAAGGGACCAGGCTTGTCTCGGCGGGAATACTGACGGTGAATGTGGATCCTTCTCCGGGTGTGCTTGCCGCCGCAATTTCTCCTCCCATGAGGCGGCAGAAATGCTGGCTGATTGTCAAACCGAGGCCCGTGCCTCCGTATTTGCGACCGGTTGACGCGTCGGCCTGAGTAAACGGATTAAAGAGCCTGCTCAGCTGCTCCGGCGTTATGCCGATCCCGTTGTCCTTGATGCGGAAATAGATCCAGTCCATTCCGTCGATTGTCCGGCGCTCGGATTCGATCCATATCTGCCCGGCGCTCGTGAATTTGCAGGCGTTGCTCAGCAGATTGAACAGGATCTGCCTCATTCGAAGCAGGTCCGCTGTCATCTTCCCGAGATTGGGGCCGTTGATGATGGACAGTGAATTGCGGTTCTTTTCAAGAAGCGGCTTGGTCGTGGTTGCGATTTCGTCGATCAGCTGACGGATATTGAATGTCTCGGGGCAGAGGATGATTTTGCCGGCCTCGATTTTGGATAAATCCAGGACATCGCTGACCAAACCGAGAAGGTGCCTTCCGGCCGTTTGAATCTTTTGCAAATCCGATACGATGTCGCTTCGCTCCGCGCTGTGGATCTCCTCCTGAATCAGTTCACTGTAACCGATAATGGCGTTCAGCGGCGTTCGCAGCTCATGGCTCATGCCTGCAAGGAACTCGCTCTTGACCCTGCTCGCCGATTCGGCCTGCATTCTTGCCTGCAGTGCTTCTTCCTGGGCCTGCTTTCTTTCCCGTATTTCTTCCTGGAGTTCGCGCGTTCGTTCGTCCACCAGTTGCATGAGCTGGCGCTCATGCGCTTTCAGTACTTTTAGCCTCAAAAGGTATGCGGCCATACCCAGGATCAGCAGACCCGCGATGCACAGTCCATAAAACCAGCCCGTTTGATAAAAGGCGTGCCGAAGCTCAAAGCCGAACGAGGCGGTCTCGGAATGCCGCCGGCCGTTGAGGCCGATGGCACTGACGTAAAACTGGTAATTGCCGGGAGGAACTTTGGTGTAATAGGCTGTTCGCCGCGTCCCTGCATCGATCCAGTCCCTGTCGAATCCGGCCAGCTTGTATTTGAAACGGATCCGTTCCGGGGCGAAAAAATCAATTCCCGTGTAATCGAACTCGAGATCCCCGTGAGATGGCGGCATGAATACATATTTGGTGAAATCGATCCGTTGACGGTCAATGATTACATTCTTCAACAGAACGGCGGGGGCGACGCCCTGTTGTTTCAGCAGTGCGGGATTGATGCTCACGGCGCCCTCGATCGTCGGGAACCACAGGTGCCCGTTTGCGGTTTTCCAGGAGGAAGGCTGTATGCCGCCGTTGCACTCGCGGCTTCTCATGCCGTCCGCAGTATCGAATAGAACCGGCACGATTCTTTCGGTTTCCCCGCGTGCCAGGGCATTCAACTCTCTCCGAGCGATTCGGAAGACTCCCAGATTGGAGGAGAACCACAGATCGCCGGAGTGGTCTTCCAGTATGGAATAGATCGTATCGTCAATAAGTCCCTGCCGAGTGTCGATGAAATGCAGCGTGCTTCCGTCGAGTCTGGCCAGGCCGCTGCTGATGGTTCCTATCCATAGTATGCCGTCGCTGTCTTCGTGCAGGGCATGAATGGATTCCTGCTGAAGCTTCCCGGAGTTATTAAACGGAACAAAGCGGCCTTCTCTATAGCACGCAAGTCCCTGATTGGTTCCGAACCAGAGCGCCCCCTTGCTGTCCCGAAGAATCACCCGTACCCAATCATCCGGCAGCCCGTCTTTTTTGGTGAATTGCCGGTAGTGGCCATTGGAATAGTGGACGACGCCATTTCCCATGGTCCCTATCCACAGGCTGTCGTCGGGCGCCGCATAGATGGCGCGTATATGCCCGATAGGGGCATTGGGCCCCGCCGGCAAACTGTGCACCTTTCCCTTGCTGATTCGGTTGAGACCCTTATCGGTGCCAAACCAGATGCCTCCGGTGGAATCCTCCGCAATCGCCCCAATCTCGTTGTCCAGCAATCCATCGCGCGTGGTAAACCGTGTGACACGCCCGTCTTTCAAACGCATCGCGCCGTGCTGTTCGCTGCCGAACCATAGTGCGCCGCTCCGGTCTTCGCGAATGCTCCAAATGGTTCCATCCGCCAGGCCTTCCGGCTTGCCATATGGAAGGATTGCGGGATCGCGCAGGCAGTTCAACCCGCCGCCCCGCGTGCCGATCCACAGGTTGCCTTCCCGGTCTTCCAGAAGGCTCCATATCTGATTATTGGACAATCCTTGAGCTACGGTGTAGTCGGCGGCATGGCCTCCGTGTATCCGCTTCAAGCCTGCATAGCGCGTCCCCACCCAGAGGATGCCGTTGCGGTCGACGGCAAGAGATTGGATCGACATAGACTCCGTTCCCGGGACCGCGGAAATGGAAGCGAAATTTTTGCTGTCCAGACGGTGAAGGCCTTTTTCCGTGCCCACGTACAATACACCGCGGCCGTCGTCGCATAGCGCGTGAATCCAGTTGTCCGCGAGTCTGTTTTCCACCGTGTACGTGGTGAACTTGCCGTTTTTGTAGTGGCTCAAGCCTCTGCGTGTTCCTGCCCAGATGCTGCCGTCCGCCGATGATAGCACTGCCCACACTTCATCGTGCGCGAGTCCGTTTTCCGTTGTGTATGCGGCAAATCTGTTTTCAAAAAAGCGAACCAGACCCCCGCCCAGCGTCCCCAGCCAAAGAACGCCATTCGCGTCGAGCGCCAGCGAACTGATGTATCCGTGCGGCAGACCGTCTTTGAGAGTGTAGGTTTTGAAGCTGCCTTTGCTGTACCGGACAAGGCCTGCGGACGTTGCCGCCCAAAGAGTCCCATCCCTGGCTGTAATCAGGGCCTGGAATGAATTGCTGCCCAATTCCGGAACATTAAGGCGGTTGAATAGCGTGAAATGCATGCCGTCAAAGCGCGCCAGTCCGTCATCGGTGCCCACCCAAATGTAATTTTCAGGGGTTTGCGCGATCGCGTTCACCGAAATTTGTGGGAGCCCCTCGTCCAACCGCCAGGATTTGCGGATGTATTGTGTCAGAGCGGTCCTGGGATTCAGGGCAAAAACGGATTCAGGGAAGACGCCTGCAAACAGCAAGATGGAGACTGCAACTCTGAAAAGCCGGTTCAAAGGACACATCCTTACTGCTTGGTTTAACACCGTTCTCCCAGCCACATATCGGCCTTATGAATCAATTGCTTAAGCCAAAAGCAGCTTGACATCCCCGGCCATACCTCATACACTCCGACGATTTGAAAGGATTTAGCCCGCACTATTGAGGTTGAGGGTTGGCAGATTTCCTGGTGTTTGAAAACGTCTCCAAATATTACGGGACGACCCGGGCCGCGCACAACGTCTCCCTCTCTATCCGCAAGGGCGAATTCTTTTCGCTGCTTGGACCTAGCGGTTGCGGCAAAACCACGCTGTTGCGCATCCTCGCGGGTTTCGAACAACCCGACGGCGGGAGAGTGCTTCTCGACGGAGAAGACATTACCTCATTGCCGCCCAACAAGCGCAAAGTGAACACAATCTTTCAGAATTACGCCCTCTTTCCCCATCTGACCGTTTGGGAAAACATTGCGTTCGGTTTGAGGATATCCAAGTGTCCGAAGCAGGAGTTGGAGTCCGAAGTTCAGCGGATGCTCCGCCTCATTCAAATGGAAGATCAGGCTCGCAAGCGCCCTGATATGATCAGCGGAGGACAGAAGCAGCGCGTGGCGATCGCCCGCGCGCTGATCAACAAGCCGCAGGTGCTCCTGCTCGACGAACCGCTGGCGGCACTGGACCTGAAGCTTCGCCAGAAGATGCTGATAGAACTGGATCTGATCCACGATGAGGTCGGCATCACGTTCCTGTACGTGACGCACGACCAGGGTGAAGCCATGAGCCTGAGCGACCGCATCGCGGTGATGGACCGCGGGCGCATCGAGCAGATCGGCGCGCCCGCCGAAATCTATGAAGCGCCACGCAGCAGCTTTGTCGCGGCCTTCATCGGCGACACCAATTTCTTCGAAGGCGAAGTGGCCGACGTCGTCGAGAACGAATATAGCCGGCTGAAAATCGATGGATTCCCCGACGTGCTCTGCTTCAACGACAAACAGATCGGCAAGGGGAATTCCGTTTACCTGAGCATACGCCCGGAGAAGTTCAATATCTTCCGCGAAGAGCCGGCGGCCGACGGCCGGCACAACAAGATGCGGGCCCACGTGGAGGACGTGATCTACCTCGGGACACACACGAAATACTGGGTCCGCATCCAGGACTACCGGATCGCGGTTTTCCGCCAGCACAGCCGCTTCCTGCTGGATGAAAAGCCGATCCGCTGGAATGATGATGTCTGGATCACATGGCACGCGGACGACGGTTTCATGCTCGAGCGCTACAGCGAATCGGACGAGCGGCTCACGAATCTGCCGCCGCAAAAGGTCGGAGAGAAAGGCTTGGAGGGAAAAGAACCGGATCCGTCCTGATCCGGTGAGACGCCGGCTTCGCCGGTGATGCAGCATGGATTTGACAAACACTGAATCGTGCCTTCCCGCAGTGGTATGACGGCAGCCGAGGCGATGGTTCCCGGAAATGCGGAATATCGAATATGGAATGCAGAACCGCAGAAGCCGGGAATGCAATTCATCATTCGCTATTCGACATTCCGCGGTTCAAAAGCCGCAGAAACATTTGCCGGGCACGGATAGCGAGCCATCAGGCTCTTTTGAGGGCTCCCGAAAGCAGGGGATCCGGCTTTGCCGGAGGATATTTGATCCGGTGCATTGCAGAGCGGTGTAAGCCATGAGTTCTTCCTCGAAAAGAAAATTGCAGGAGTGGCTGGTAACGGCTCCCTCGTTTCTCTGGCTTGTCCTGCTGTTCCTGATTCCTACGCTCATCGTTTTCGGCATTTCTTTCAAGCCTGCCGACTTGTACGGGGGTATCGGCGCGGGCTGGACGCTGGAAACTCTGCGTAGCCTCGGCAATCCGAATTACCCCATCATTGTCTGGCGCACGCTTTACCTCAGCCTGCTCACGACAGTCGCGTGCATCATCCTCGCCACTCCAGCCGGATATTGCCTGGCAAGGGCCGGCCGGCGGTGGCGGCAAATCCTGCTCCTGCTGGTGATCGTTCCTTTCTGGACGAGTTTCCTGATCCGCATTTTCGCGTGGAAAACGCTGCTGCACCCGGAAGGCATGATCAAAAAGGCTCTGATGTTCCTGCACCTGCTTTCGCCCGATGCGTCTCTCCTGTACAACGCCTGGGCTGTCTGGCTGGTCATGGTATATACGTTTCTGCCTTTCGCTATTCTGCCGATTTACGCCGCGGCGGAGAAATTCGATTTTCGATTGCTTGAAGCGGCCCAGGATTTGGGGGCGCGGCGGTGGCAGTCGCTGCTCTACGTCTTTCTGCCCGGGATCCGGCGGGGTCTGTGGACCGCCATCCTGGTCGTGTTCATTCCCGCCCTGGGGTCCTACGTAATTCCGGACCTCGTCGGCGGCCCCGGAGGAGAGATGCTCGGCAACAAGATTGCGCAGCGCGTCTTCGTCGACCGGAACCTGCCCCATGCGAGCGGATTGTCCGCCCTGCTGATCCTAGCCGTGTTGCTCCCCCTGCTGGCCGTCCTTGTGCTGCAAAACAAGAGAGGGCAGGCTGCTCCCCTGATCGAGGAGGACGCATGAAGCGCAGCCGGTTCCCGTGGATCGTCACCTGGATGCTGCTGATTTTCTTCTACCTGCCGATTTTTGTGCTGATCCTGTTCTCCTTTAACAGTTCCCGCTTCGGCGGTTCCTGGACCGGCTGGACGCTGCACTGGTACCGGCAGCTCTACCACCAGCGGGAAATCTGGCACGCCCTGACCAACAGTCTCGTGATCGCCGTTTCCGCGACGGCCGTTTCCGTCGCGCTGGGGACCACGGCCGCGATCGCCCTGCACCGGTTTTCATCGCGTTTGCAGAAATTCCACTACACGCTGATTTACACGCCGCTTGTGGTCCCTGAAATCCTGATGGGGATCAGCCTGCTGCTCTTTTTCGCCGCGCTGAATCTGAAGCTGGGCCTCTTCACGATCTTTTTGGCCCATGTGACCTTCTGCATCAGCTACGTCGCCATGGTCGTTCTGGGACGGCTGCAGGATTTTGACTATGCCGTCGTTGAAGCCGCGCAGGACCTGGGCGCCGGCTGGTGGACCACGCTGTGGCGGGTGCTTCTGCCGCTGCTGATGCCCGGGATCGTCGCCGGCGGACTGCTGGCGTTCACGCTCTCCATCGACGATTTCGTGATCACCTTTTTCGTGGCCGGCCCCGGTTCGACCACGCTGCCGATCCGCATCTACAGCATGATCAAACACGGATCTCCGCCGCTGATCAACGCACTTTCTTCCATCCTGTTGCTGATTACCTTCCTGGCGGTTTTTTTCAGCCAGAGGTTAACCAAGGAGGTTTCATGAACATCCGGTCCCTTATTGTCCTGTCGCTTCTCCTATGCCTGGCGCCGATGGGTTGTCGCCGGAAGACGCCCGAGTTGAAAATCTATACATGGGCCGATTATTTCAAGCCGGAGCTGATCCAGCGCTTCGAAAAGGAACGGGGATGCAAGATCGTCATCGATACATTTGAATCCAACGAATCGATGTACGCCAAAATCAAGGCCGGCGCTACCGGGTACGACCTGCTCACGCCAAGCAGCTATTTCGTGAAAATCATGTCCAACCAGGGCTATCTGCAGCCGTTGAATCATGCCTTGCTGCCCAACCTGAAGCATGTCGACGCCGATTACCTGAAGATAGCCATGGATCCGCACATGCACCACAGCGTTCCCTACATGCTGACGAACAGCGGTATTTCCTTTTACGGGGGCAAGGTCAAGGATTTCAGGCCGTCCTGGAACATGTTTAATCAGGCGGCGCTGAAGGGCCGGATGACCATGCTCAACGATATGCGCGAGACCGTGGGAGCCGCGCTGAAATACCTGGGCTACAGCCTGAACTCACGCAATGACAGGGAACTCGAGGCTGCGCGCGACGTGGTGATCGCGTGGAAAAAGAACCTGGCCAAATTCGAATCGGAGCAGTACAAGGGCGGAATAGCTTCCGGGGAATTTCTGCTGGTTCACGGCTACAGCGGAGACCTGCTGCAGGTGCAGAGCGAAAATCCGAATATCGAGTTCACGATCCCTGTGGAAGGCACGTCCATCGCCTGCGACGACCTGGTAATTCCGAAAGACTCAAAGCAGGCACAGCTCGCCCACGCGTTCATCAACTTCATTCACGATCCGGACGCTGCGGCCGAAAATACAAATTTCCTTTCGTACGTGTGCCCCAATTCGTCCAGCTATCCCAAGGTGAACGCGGAACTGCGAAACAATCCTGCGGTCTTTCTGGCTCCGGACGTGAAGGCGAAATGCGAAGTCATCGACGATCTCGGCGCCGACACGGCCAAGTACACGAAGATCTGGGATCAGATCAAAGCCGCGGACTAGCGGCGTTGGTCATGCAATCATGTGGGTGGGTGCGGGCTTCAGGCCGCACAAGACTAGAGCTGGCCGCAGTCGGCAACCAGGATTTTGGCCTGAGGCCTGCCCGATTGTGAGCCCAGGCTCTCGATTTTCTTCACGACGTCCATCCCTTCCACGACCGATCCGAAAACCACGTGCTTGCCGTCGAGCCACGCCGTCTGGACCGTGCAAAGGAAGAACTGCGACCCATTGGTGTTTGGTCCCGCGTTGGCCATACTCAAAATGCCGGGGCCCGTGTGTTTCAGCGAAAAGTTCTCGTCCTCGAACTTTTCTCCGTAAATCGACTTGCCGCCGGTTCCGTTGTGCCGAGTAAAATCGCCGCCCTGGCACATGAATTGCGGGATGATGCGGTGGAACGAAGAGCCCTTGTAGCCATACCCTTTCTCGCCAGTGCAGAGGGCGCGAAAATTTTCCGCTGTTTTAGGCACGACATCCGAACGCAGTTCGACCACGATCCGGCCAACGGGATTGTCATCGGCGGTGATGTCCAGGAAACACCTGGGAAGCTTGGGTTTTTCTTCAGTACTCATGAAATCTTCTCCGGAGGCAAATATAATAAGGAAAGCAAAAGCGCCTGCAGGACAGCTTCTGCAACGCGGCATGGATCGGATCCAGCACGCTCTGGAGTCTATCACGCTGTCTGGGGACGGACCACGATAAAATATTGTATAGGTGAGAGATAAGGTGATTTGTCGGCCTCAAAATGGGGGTTAGAACCAGTTTTAGGCGGCAAATTATGAATCTAAGCGATCTTTGGTCATAGGCAAGGTGTTTGAACTAATGCTGTTGAGAGAGCCGCCGGCTTTGCCGGTTAGGCAGCAAATGTTTGACATCCTCAGGAGTGTGCTTTGCTCTTTTGCATTAAGTCTGCAAAAGCCGTCCACCTGAACCAGCACAGAAACGCCCAAGTTGACGTCGGTTGCGATCAAGCCACTTTAAGGAATTCCAACAAGAAAGCTTCCGGCGCTGCCGGAAGAAGCTATCATGGCTTACAGCCAAAAAAAGGGCCCGAAATCTTATTCTAAGGAGGTTTTTCAAGCGGCAAAATGCCCTTTTCCACTTTGGTATCAAAGATTTATCGTGGTCCGTCCCCCTTGGCCTCGCCAAGTTCCCTATGATAATGTGATAAGCTATGCAACTCCTGGGTGTTTTTGCCATCGTTGGAAGTGTATCCGCTTGCAGGACGATCAACGGGTGAGACATGAGTGAAAATGCAGGCAAATCAAAGCCGAAGGTGGGGCGCCGTGGATTTCTAAAAAGCGCGGTTGCATCCGGAGTGGCGGGAATCGCCGCTTCCAGCCCGATACTGGCGGCGCAAAAACAGGCGGGGCCGCAAACCGGCTGTAAACAGTCCTGGGAAATTCCTCCTCCCCCGATCCCGGAAAGCGAAATAAGGGCCACGGTAACCGCAGATGTCGTTGTTGTGGGCGCCGGCATCGCCGGGATCTCGACCGCACTGTCGGCCGCCGAGGGAGGACTCAAGGTCGTTGTGCTCGAGAAAGGAAAGACCTACTCGGCCAGAGGTTTTGATATCGCCGCCGTCGACAGCCGTGTCCAGAAAAAGATGGGCATCACGATCGACGTCCCCAAAGCTATCCGGGCACTGATTAAAAATTGCGACAAGCAGGTCAAAGAGGAGCTGTACTGGATCTGGACGCGCAACAGCGGCAAAGCATTGGACTGGATCCTGGATCAGACCGAACCTGCCGGGCTCGTGGCAAAACTATCGACGGCGCAATACAAGGGACAGGACTATTTCGAGTACCCTGTCACGCATCATATTCTGGGCGGACCCCACGCAAAGGACGGCTCTTTCATCGATGTGGCGGATATCATGGTGAAGAACGCCAGAGCCAGGGGCGTCGATTTCCGCTTCAGAATGCCGGGTGCGCGCCTGATTCGCGAGGGCAAAGGCCCGGTGGCAGGCGTCATTGCCGGAATTGCCGGGAACTACACCCGCTTCATCGGCACAAAAGGCATTGTGATGGCTACCGGCGATTACGGATCCGATAAGGAGATGCTGAGCTGCTACTGTCCGATCGCCACATATGTGGACCACAACGCGTATACCCCCCTCGGTGCCAACGTGGGCGATGGCCACAAAATGGGGCTGTGGGCCGGCGCCGCATTCCAGAAAGGAACGCACGCCCCCATGATTCACACGCTCGGCGGGGCCTGGCCGTATTTCTTTCTGCATGTAAACAAGCACGGCCTGCGCTATCAGAACGAAGATATCAACTGCCAGGGGTGCTGCCTCGGTAAAATGATCCAGCCGGACGGCATCGGTTGGACGATCCTGGATTCCGACTTTATCGTTCATGTGCCCAAAACGCTCGCGCTCGGCGGCGGCTTCTTCTGGGATAATCCCGGACGCAACATGGGCGAAGAGTGGACGCCGGATGAGAGTCTGGCTGCCTTGGAAGACAATCTCAAGGCGGGGCTGGCCTTCAAGGCGGACACATGGGACGGACTGGCGGCCAAAATGAAGGTCCCGGCCGATGCACTGAAAAAAACCGTCGCCCGCTACAACGAGCTGGTCAAAAAGGGCGTGGACGAGGATTTCGGCAAGCGCAAGGAACTGCTGTTTGCGATCGAAAAGCCGCCATTTTACGCCGGTTTGATCAAAAGCGCGCTGCTGGCGACGACCAGCGGCCTGCGGGTAAATACAAAACTCGAAGTGCTGGATGAGCACGACGAGCCGCTCGGCGGGCTTTACGCAGTGGGCAATGTCCAGGGAGACATGTTCGCAGTTGATTATCCAACGGTTTTTCCCGGACTGAGTCACGGACGTTGTGTGACCTTCGGCCGCATGGTCGGGCTGCACCTGGCGGGCAAACAGATCTAATTCGGGATTCGAAATTCGAGATTCGAAATTAATGATAGCGCCTCAATTTCGAATATCGAATTTCGAATCAAATGGAAAGGGAATAGATAGCGTGATCAAGCGAGTGCTTTGCTTCTTCGCATTTGCGGCCGTGCTGTGGACCGCGACGGCCGTAACTCAGGAAAAGAAATCCTTCACGGCGGACCGCCACAAGGAGCGCGGACTTTCCTGTGCTGCCTGCCACAAAGAGGAACAGCCAAAGACGGCCGCGTCTCAGGAGTCCTGTCTGGTCTGCCATAGCTCGATCGAAGCCGTGGCGGAGAGGACAAAGGACTTCGGTATGAATCCTCATAGAAACCACCTGCTGGACGGCAGCGATGTCGCGTGTACGGACTGCCATAAGGGCCATATGGCCGATACGCCCGCATGCCATCAATGCCACACGGGCATGAAGTTCGAGAAAGCGAAAGAGGTTTCCTGGCACTGATAACAGAACATGTTCATATCAACGATCCCTTCTCTGTAGCACCGAAATGCCACCTAATTAAAGCAGGCGCGGCGGAAAACTCAATCCCAAACCTCAGGATCCCCGAGCCGCCGGAGATCCGCCGGCTCTGCCGGCGAGGCGGCATCGGTTTAACAAGTGCCGGAGTGCGGCTTTACTGCGGATTTTAAGAACAACCCGACCTGACTGTGTCCGTTGACGATCCGGATATCGTTCCCGGCTTTTCAGCAAAGAAAAGATATTTTTCAGATTTATTGCTTTTTTCGGGCTACTTCGTAAAAATGCTGCTGCTTTCTCATTCACGCGGAAAAAGAAAAAAGTTTTCGAGCTGCAGCAGTCGCACCAGCCGCCACGGGGAGTATCGCATGCCGAAAAAGGGTATATGGACGTATGAAAACGGATTGGTCCTCATTCTCGGCCTCAGTTTCGGATTCGCGTTCTTTGACCGGAACGCCGTCAGCTATCTCTCAACCTATATCGTTAAGGATTTGGGGATCAATGCTACCCAGGTCGGCCTCCTCGGAGCAGCGCTGTCTTTAAGCTGGGCGCTGTCCGCTGTGATTATCGGGCGGTGGTCCGACACTCTGGGACAGCGAAAGCCTTTTCTTGTGGCCATTTTGCTGATCTTTTCCGCATGCTCCATTCTCTCGGGTTTAGCGCCCTCTTTTTCCGTGCTGATCGCGTCGCGATTCATCATGGGGCTGGCCGAAGGCCCGATGATGCCCATTTGCCTGGCGATCCTCACGGCGGAGTCTGCTCCAAACCGGCGCGGACTCAACATAGGGATTGTGCAGAGCCTTTTCTCATCGCTGCTGGGGGCCACGATCGCGCCGGTCATACTGGTGAAGCTCGCCGTTTTGTTCAACTGGCGGATGGCGTTCTTTCTCTCCGGCATCCCCGGAATACTCTGCGCCCTGGCGATTTTGCGCTTCGTGCGCGAACCGGAATCTGCTCCCGCCGTCGAAAGCCGGCTTGGTCCGGGTGCGGGCCCCGCGTTGAAATCGCGCCTATTTTCGCAGCGCAATGTCTGGCTGTGCTCCGTCATCGCCTGTCTGATGGTGTCGTGGCTGATGCTTCATCAGATGTTTCTGATGCTGTTCTTTACCAAGATCCGGCAGTTCACCGAGCAGCAGGGGAGTTGGATCATGAGCGCGACGGGCTTATGTGCAACGCTCTCCGGATTTATCGCCGCCGGAATATCGGACCGTATCGGCCGCAAGCCCGTCGTGGTTACGGCCTGCCTTCTCAGCCTGCTCACGCCGCTGGCGGCCCTATATTTTCACGGCCCGATCCTTGTGCTGGGAGCGCTGATGTTCGTAGGCTGGGTGGGGACGGCTGCTTTCTCGCTGTTTATGGCCGTCATCCCGGGCGAGACGCTTCCGTTGCGCTATGCGGCAACGGCCACGGGCGTGGTCGCATGCATGGGCGAAGTGGCCGGAGGCGTCTGGCAGTTTGCCGGCGGCTGGATAGCGGACCTGACAACGCTGGCGGCGCCAATCCAGATAGCCGCTGTATGTGCTCTCGGCGGGACCATTCTCTCCCTGTTTTTAAAGGAAACCGCTCCCGTTAAAACCGGAGTTGCCGGTGCTCAGATGCAATAGGGTATGCGGGGCGGCGGCGTGGAAATCGGGGTCGAGGTCGCTATCGGAATCGGTATTTTTATTTCCTGAAACACGGCCCAACCGATTACCAAAGCCGATCCCGATACCGATTCCGACCCCGACCCCGATAAAATTTCGCAATTCGATGTAAGGTGTATAGCGGGAGGCCTATGGCTGCGAGTGCGCGGATCATTCTGTTCATGCCCTTGATGCAAACTCTCCCGTCTGCGTGCTGACGCGCACAACCTCACCCTCTTTGATGAACAGAGGGACCCGCAGCTGCAATCCCGTTTCAAGCGTCGCCGGTTTGGTCGACCCGCCGGATCCGGTGTCGTTGCGCCCGCCGGGCTCCGTGGAGGCAACAGTCAATTCCACGAAAGGCGGCAATTGAATCGCGATCGGCCCGCCGTTGTATTTCAACACCTGGAGCGAAAGCCCCTCTTTCAGGTAGAACCTGTCATCCCCGAGCTGCTTTTCGAAAAGGGCGAACTGCTCGTAGGTTCCCTCGTCCATGAAATGATAGCTCTCCCCGTCTGAATACATAAAGGACACCGGGGCGAAGGACACATCCGGCTCTTCGAACTTTTCGCTCGTTCTGAAAGTCTTTTCCTGTACGGCGTCGGTGATCAAATTGCGCAGTCTTGTGCGCACCATCGTCGAAGCGCCGCGCGCGCTTGGTGACGCAAAGAACACTTCCAGGACCGCGTAGGGCTGTTTTTCGATTTCGATGAGCATTTTCCGCTTTAGTTCATTCGCCCCGATGAGTGCCATTTTGGTTTCCCCTTAATGATATGTTTATATGCTATCCCTGCTTTCCAAACCTCCGGCAAAACATATTGTAAATTTGGAATTTTGGGAAATGAATACCGAACCTCATAGGGTTGCGGGAATTGCATTTCATAGGCATTATTGATGAAATTCTGTAGTATATATGTGTCGTATCGGTTGTCCAGTGTTGAGATGTGAATCAACGCCAGCCGGGACACGTATGCGAAAATCGGAAATCCTCCGGGAGAATGGGACAACCTGGATCGCATGGAATGCCTCAAACTGGGCAAGGAAGTCTACGCGGCAAGGAAGGCATAAATGAAATGAACAATGAAAAAAAGACTGTTCTGCTGGTTGATGACGACGAAGACCTGCTGGAACAGGTCCGGATTGTCGTCGGGAAAGAGTTCAACGTGGAACTCGCGCATAGCGGGGAAGAGGCGCTCGCCAAACTGGGCAAGAGGCGATATGACTGCATCGTAATGGATGTCATGATGCAGAGCCTGAGCGACGGACTGGACACCGCGAAGAGGATAAAGGAGAGCCCTGCGACAAAGACGATTCCGGTGATCATGGTGACCAGCGTCCACGAGCATTACGATTACCGCACGCAGATCGACGAGAGCTTTTTCCCGAACGACAAGTGGCTCGACAAACCGGTGAATCCGAAAGTCCTTCTGCAGGAGATTAAAAAGCTGGTGGAAACCGCCTAGCGGACTCCGGAATCGACTGTCTGTTGGTTGCGATCCCGGACAGCGCAGCCGCCTCCTATCTCATTTTTATTCAATCGCTTTATCTTGCGGATCGGATCGGGTATTGTATCGGTGGGCCGCCGGAGGATTGCGACATGCCGTCTGCCCGGAGAGCCGTTCCTTTGCTCGAGCGAATGAGAGGATAGAATGCCCCATGTCGATGCTTTCTCCTGGAGCCTGATTTTGGCCACTGCGGGAGTCGCAGTTACGCATACGCTGTTCGGTCCGGACCACTACCTCCCGTTCATCATGCTGGCCCGCGCCCGCAACTGGAGTCGATCGCGCACGGTGCTGGTGACGGCGCTTTGCGGCCTGGGCCACATACTCTCTTCGCTGCTGCTGGGGACCATCGGCCTGGCGGCGGGCAGCGCACTCGCGCGCATCGAGAAGCTCGAAGGGATGCGCGGTGATTGGGCGGCATGGGGTCTCTTCGGCTTCGGCATCGCCTACCTGGCCTGGGGCGTCCGGCATGCGATCCGCAGCCATTCGGGAATTGAGGCTCATTCCCACGGCATCGGGGTTCACATTCACACGCACGCAGATCACGTTCACGTGCATGCACCCGGATCAAAATCCTGCGCCGATGCTTCCGGCAGATCCGTCGTTACCTTTTGGAGCCTGTTCATCATCTTTGTGCTCGGCCCGTGCGAGCCGCTCATCCCGCTTTTCGTACTGCCTGCAAGCCGCGGCCGTTGGGACCTCGCGATTTTGACCGGCATCCTTTTCGGCCTGATTACCATCACCCTCATGGTTGCGGTGACGGTATTCGCTCTTGCCGGCATTGCGCATCTGCGTTTTGGAAAGCTGGAGCGCTGGTCGCATGCCATGGCCGGAGCCGTTATCGCGCTCTCCGGCGCCGCAGTGCTGTTTCTGGGGCTGTAAAATACCTGCGGCAGGTTTAGGAGATCGCATAGTGACCAGGTCGTTATTCGGAAGAGATTTCACACTAGCCTCTGTCGCGTACTTTTTCGTTTTCCTGAGCGGCTCGATCTTTTACCTCTTTCCCCTCTTCCTGGATCAATTCCATCCGTCCAAGAGCATGGTGGGCTTGATCATGGGAGTGCACAGTGTGACGGCCATCCTCGTGCGCCCTCTTTTCGGCCGCATTCTCGACAAGCGCGGCGGGCGCAAGGTGGCAATAGGCGGGCTTTTTATCATGATAGCCGGGATGCCGGGCTTTTACCTGATCGACAGCGCGGGCATGCTGGCAATATTTCTTCGGGCGCTGAACGGCGTCGGCTGGGGCGTTTCCACCACGGCACTCCTTGCCATCTGTTCGGAACTGTCTCCCGCAGACCGCATGGCACATTCGCTGGGAATCATCGGCGTCGCCGGCATCATTGCAAGCGCCGCGGGGCCCATGCTGGCGGAGGAGGTATTGCACCGATCCACCTTTAACGCCGTCTTCAGCATGAGCCTGGCGGCATTGATTGCCGCGGCAGTGATTGTGTTCGCAATTAAGGCGATGCCGAGGAGCCGGGCGACGCAAAAATTCGAGCGGTCTGGGCATTTTGCCTCCTATCCGTTCCTTATACTCCTCATCATCGCGGCCATGCCCATTGTTCACGGTGCGGTTCGAGGAACAGTGCTGAACTTCATCGCCCTCTTCGGCGCGGGCATGGGATTCCACAGACTGAGCCCGTTCTTTCTCGCTTTCTCGACTGCCGCCGTCCTCACGCGCCTCGGGATCGGCGATATTTCGGACCGGTACGGGCGCAAGCGCGTCATTATCCCGTCCGCGTTTCTGATCAGCCTCAACCTGCTCTGGATCGCGGGAGTCCATTCCTATTGGGCCTTTGTGCTGAGCGGTTTCGTCGCCGGACTGGGGCAGGGGCTGATATTTCCCGCTCTCAGCACCTACGTTATCGATTTTCTGGGGCGTGAAAACAAAGGACTTGCCTTGGGGCTGTATCTGTCGCTGTTTGACGTGGGCATGGGAATCGGCTCGCCGATTTTCGGCTGGATCTCCGATGCCTCCGGCTATCGGACGATGTATGTCGTCGCGGGTTGCCTGAGCGTTCTGCTGACGCTGATATTCGCCGCCAAAGCGCCCGTGTTCCCAACCCTGGGCCGCGCCCGGGAAGTCCCCGAAAATGTCGGATAAAGTCATATTCCGCCTAAACTGCTTCTTTCGAACTCCCGGCATCGCATATCGCAATCGGCGGTTTGAGAAAATACCGATTCACGGACAAAAACCGGTCACGAATTTCACTAATTTCACGAAAACAGATAAATGGGCGGCAGCGCTTTGCGCTGCCCGAGTGATTGCCTGAGCTTGGGGGGGAGAGCTTCGCTCTTCCCCCCAAGCTCAGGCAATCACTCGAGGCCGGAGGCCCGCCCATTAACAGGGTCTAATTTAGAGACCATTCGTGAAATTAGTGGAATTCGTGGCAGAGAAGATGCGCCCTCGATGAAAATTAGTGGCCTGCTTTTCATTTTTGATCCACCCGGTTGCTGCAAATTCAGGCAGAATATATGTCAAGGGATTTCTGACGCACTACACTAGGGAAGGGGAGAGGCTTGGCTGTTTCAAAAAGGTTTACTTGGCTTGCGTCAGGAGCTGATAAAATAGCGTCATAGAGCCGGAATTTATATTTCCGGCATTCCCGATACTGCCCGCCGCAAAATTGCAGGGGGAGGATCTCATGCCGTTTGATCTGAAGCGATTGTTGACCGGAGCTTTTGAGACTCAGCCCGGAGAAGAGGTTGTGGTTGCATGCGACGTGCCGCATGGCGCCCTGGCCGACAGTGATGCATGGCGCGAACGGCGGGAAATGGCCGCGGAATGGCGCCGGGCCTTCGAGGCGCTGGCCGGCGGCGGCGGGTTCACCGTGCTGCCGCTGCTCGAATACCCCGCCACGGGAATGCACGGAGCGGACCTTCCTTTCGAAGGAACCCTCGGCGGCGATCCGGTGGAAATCGATGTGATTCTACTGAGCGCAACACTTGCGGTGTTCATAACTCAGTATTCCGCGACGGCGGCGCTGGACGGATATTGCCGGCGCAAGGAGGACTTCCGGGCGGCTTCGCTGCCGGGACTGGAGCGGCGAATGGAAAACAGCGCACTGGCCGCGGATTACCGCGAAGTGGCCCGGCGCTGCCGAATCCTCGATAAGGCCATCCGCGGAGCCGATGAATTGAAAGTCAGGTTTTCAAGCGGCGAAGCCTGTGTATTCGACCTGCGATTCCGGCGGCCCGAAATCGATGACGGATACCTCCCGCGATTCAAGCCGGGAGACCGGGTGATCAACCTTCCGTCGGGCGAGACATTTGTTGTTCCATACGAAGGTGAACGGCCCGGCGAACCTTCGTGCACTGCCGGGGAATTGCCGGTTGTTGTCGACGGCGAGCATGTCGTCCTGAATGTCGAACAAAACCGTATCGTCCGGGTGAGAGGCAATGGTCCGGGTGCGGCGCAATTCCGCGAAATTTTCACGGCGGATCCCGCTCGTGCAAACATCGCCGAAGTGGCGTTTGGATGCAATGACCGTGCGGTTGTGACGGGCAATGTGTTGGAGGACGAAAAGGCGGGATTTCACTGGGCCTACGGCAGATCGGACCACCTCGGCGGAACGGTCGGCGTCTCGGCCTTTCTGCGGCCGGACACCGTCGTGCACCAGGACATTGTTTATGCCAAAGAGAATCCGATTCAGGTCGCGGAGGCAGCGTTATTCGGGCCGCGCGGTCCGGTCACCATCATCCGGAATGGCGCTTACGCAGTGTTTTAGGATCCATCTGCTGCGTTCATCAATAGCTTTGGGGACGGCTTTCCAGAGCCGGTGAATGCCAGGCCATAATCGTCGCTATCGGAATCGCGCATCGCAATCGGGAATCGGTTTTTATTTGAGCCGGTAGCGATACCGATTCCGAGCGATAAACAAATTCCGCAACCTTCACGACGAAAGCAGACCTATACACAATGACATAAATATTTGCGTATCAGCATGGATTTGTCATTTGCTATTTGCGAATGGTTATTTGTCACTTGCCGACTTGCAGGGCTTTACCTTTAGGCAGTCTTGATCGATGCGCCAGTAGTGGAGAAATGACAAATAGCCAATCACCAATAACAAATAACCAATGCTTTGGAATTGGTCATTTGATTCATTTGTTCTGTTTGGATCGACACTATGCGCAATTAATTATGGCGCTGTGTATAAAATCTCAGGATGCCTTTCAGTCCTTATACGGTTCCGGAGGGGACGGCTGGAACACGTTGATCCGGTACCGGCTGTACGGCATGTGGTAGGTGACCGGTTTGTCGGGCTTGTTCAGCGGATTCCCCGCGATGCTTGCCGCAACCGGTTCGTCGGCCCATCCCTTTTCATACGGACACATGTAGGTCAGGCGGTAGGCGAACTTCCAGAATTTCCATTGCCCGTCCTCTTTAGCATATTCAATATCATATTTGCCCAGGCACAAAAACTGCTTGAACACTCCCGCGTTGGCGGCGAACGAACACACTCCGTGCGAATGCCACAAGCCCTTGGCCAGCGTCCCTTTCTTGTTGATCTCGATCACCGGATTGCAGGTTATGTGCACCGCGAGAAATCCCTGGCTCCGGTGCATCCGTTCCACGTCGAAAACCTTGTTCCAGAAATAGGTGATGCTTTTTATCCCTTCATATACGCCGCTGTCTTCGATCTCCATGATGGTTCCCGGCGTTTTCTGGGCAAAAAGCGAAGGGACTTCCGAATTCCTGCCCACATGGTACAGATGGGAATACAGGGATTGCAGCTTCCATATTTCCAGATAGTCTTTTGCCCAGGCATTTTCCGCCACCTGTTTTTTGAGGGCCTTCACCTCGGCCTCAAGCTCCTTCAATGTCATCGCCATTTCTCTTTTCCTCCGGATGTGATTGCGTGTGAGGAGCTTTATATCACAGCGAATGCCGGAAAAAATCCTAAATAACAATCCACGTCAACCTGAAATATCGGGAAGCTTTTTTCGCAGTATAAACGTCTAATCGTGGTCTTAGAGCATATGCTGTCTTTTCGCTCGCTATCGGCATCGGCGGTTTGCTCAAATTCCGATTGCGAGTCCCGGATTCCCTTTCCGCCGCCGAAAATGTGTCCTGAAAACCGATTCCGCATTCGCGTACCTATGATATAGTTGGGCGCCGATCGTCCGAGATCGGTCGGGCCGGGATCTGGCAATGCTCAATAAAGGCATCCATTGAAATCCGTTATCCAAAACGTGCGTGATTCATTCTTTCGGCCCGAGAGTGAAAGGGGATAAAAATGATAGAAAAAGAGAAGCTATCCAAAATTGTCGGGGCTCGCAATATTTGCTTTGATCCGTCGACGCTGGACGAATACTCCAGGGACATGAGCTTCGTCAATTCCATCCGGCCGGCATGTGTCGTAAAACCTACAAAGGCCGAGGATGTGGAAAAAATAGTCAAGCTCGCCAACGAGACGCGGACGCCGCTTGTTCCCGTAAGTTCCGGTCCGCCTCATTTCAGAGGCGACACGGTTCCCGGCGCCGGCGGCGCCGTAGTCGTCGATCTCAGCGGGATGAACAAGATAATCTTCGTGGACCGGGCGCGCCGGGTATGCATGGTCGAGCCGGGAGTGACCTTTGGTGAGCTGATTCCGCAGGTCAAAAAAGAGGGGCTCCGTCTCAACATGCCGCTTTTGCCCCGCAAAACAAAATCCGTGGTCGGCAGCATCCTTGAGAGAGAACCTGTCCTTATGCCGAAATATCAATGGGACATCTCGGATCCGCTGGCGTGCACCGAGGTGTTTTTCGGCACCGGCGACGAGTTCCGTACCGGACAGGCGGCAGGTCCCGGAACCGTCAAGGAACAGTGGAAAGTAGGCGGCCTTCAAAAGGCTCCGTATGGACCCGGGACAGCTTCGTGGCATCGTCTCATTCAGGGTGCGCAGGGAACCATGGGAATCGTCACCTGGGCGTCCATGCGGTGCGAAATCCTCCCCAGCCTGGAGGAGCCCTTTGTGGTCGGCTCCGGCAGCCTGGAAACCCTGCTCGATTTGACTTCCTGGCTCATAAGGCTGCGGATGGTCAACGAGTGTTTCATCCTCAATGACGCCAACCTGGCGGCAATCTCAGCGAAGAAAAGGCCTGCCGACTACAAAATGATGAAATACGCTCTGCATCC
>JAEAME010000948.1_pt1 | contig 23904 bp, 43 predicted proteins | sample 8958731 | NCBI WGS metagenome assembly JAEAME01 (sample SAMN16933194, study PRJNA681113) | bioreactor sludge metagenome | isolation source: anerobic bioreactor sludge (Control) | place: India:Bengaluru | collected 2018-10-24 | reverse complement strand
AAAAGAGTTAAGAAGAATAAAAAAACGAATAAAAAACAATAACTTCATTGAAATTAATTTAAAAAATAATTACAAAACCTTAAATGATTTTATAACTGATGTTATCTTTAAAGGTACGTTAAGAAATGATGTCATTGTTAGTAGTGATGATATAATTAAAGATGCAATTGATAATTGCAAAGATAGAAAAATAATAATGATTAAAGAGTAGTAGGCGTTTATTTGCCCTACTCTTTTTTATTATACAAAGAAATAACTAAGGAGGTATTAAATTATTATGGCAAATGTAATTAAAGTGAGATATTTTACAAAAGAAAGAAAGGATAAGATAAACCCTGATAATATTAAATTGTATGAAAAGTATTTGAAATCTAATATTATCAAAAATAAAGATGTTAAAGACACTACATACAAAGTGTATAAGAATTATTTCACACAGTTTTTAGTTTATGTAGCTGAAGAATGGGACAATATTGGCTTATATGACGAAGAATTTATGGAAAATGCAGTTGATATATTAGAAGGATTTATTATGTTTTGTCAAGATACATTACAAAATAATAAAAAAGTAATCAACACCAAACTTTCATCTATATCTAGTTTTTATCTATGGAGTATGAAAAGAAAATTAATACCTTTTCACCCTTTTGATAAAAGATTAGATAGAATGAAAGGAGCAAGAGAGGAGCATATAATAAATTCTTATTTCTTAACAGACGAACAAATAGAAGCTATTAACAATGGTTTGATTGAAAATAAAGATAATAGATTTGATTTACTTGATTTAGTATTATGGAATGTTGCTTTAGATTCTGCAAATAGAATAGGAGCTTTAGACAGGCTAAACTTATCTAGCTTAGATTTAGAGGAGTGTTGCTTTAAAAACATTAGAGAAAAAGAAGGATATATTATAGATGTTAGCTTTAACGAAAATACAAAAGGTTTGATTTTAGAATGGCTAGAGTATAGAAAGTCTAATATGGACAACTTAGAAATTGATGCTTTGTTTATATCTAAATATGATAAAACTTATAAAAAAATGAGTAGAGGTAGTTTACAGAAAAGAATAAGAAAGATAGGTACTATTATAGGTTTAGATGATTTCCACGCTCATTGTATAAGAAAAACAGCTTCAGATTCAATGCTTAGACAAGGTATAGATGCTTCATTGGTAAGTAAATATCTTAACCACAAAGATATTTCCACAACGTTGTCATTTTACCAGAAGCCTAAATCATCTTCAGAAATAAGAGACGAGATTAAAAATCAAATTAAAATGTTACAAAAGCAGAAATAAGTTCCCAATAAAATCCTCATTTTAACCTAACTACCCTCTCCCCCACTCTACTCCCTAAACACCCTACAAACCCACTAAATACGTCACTAAATTGCATTTCTATTAATCTATTTCATTGATACATAATTTCAATTTAAAACGTATAGAAACGCAAAATAATAAATTATAAATCATAAGAATATATGAAAGGAGTTGATTCTTATGTAAATATTTATAAAATAAAAAAATAACTATTATCAAAAATGCAACATTTATCACACTTTCAACAATAGTTATTTTTCAAGCTATTAAGATAAAAAGAGCAAAATTATTATCTAAGCTTAAAACTCGACTTGTGATAATTATACCATAAAAAACAATAATTTTCTATAGTATATATAATTAATGATAAATTTTACAAAAATAAAAAATAAAAATAAAAATTACATGAAGGGAGTATTTGACATATGAACGAACAAGATTTATTCCAATTACAAACTCAAAATACACTTAAAGACCACGAAGAAAGACTTAGGATTATTGAAAAAGATACTACCGAATTGAAGTATAAATTAACAGATATTCAAAAATCACAATCAGATATTAAATTAATGATAAATGAGAATCAAAATAGCTTTACAGATAAACTTACTGATACAATAACTCAATTACTATCTCAAACTATATCTACTGATAATCAAATTAAACTTACAGATAGAAAAGAGTTTTGGGGAGTGTTAACCGCTTTAGTAGGTATAGGAAGTGCTGTAATTACATATATGTGTAAATAGCAAATTGGACAAATATTAAAGGGATAGGTATATTTAATTATATACTTATCCCTTATTTTTTCTTTTTAGTTATTTAATGTTAGTTTTTAAATATTATTTAATTAAGTGTTCTAAATATTCTTTTGGCGTACGTTCTATGTGGTTTTCTACTTTTTCTATTAATTTTTGAATTGCCCTTCTATAAGATTGACTTTCCATGAAGGTATAATCGTTATAATTGTCTAATTGTGTTTCTTCTAATAACGTATATAAATAAATTAATATGTGTTGCTTAGAAATCATTTACTTCATCCCCTTGTTTAATTGCCCCATAATTTGTTTTATTTATTATATCTAGGTTTATTTTACCATAGTAAATGTTTTCTTGCAATAATTATTTAATGATTTTAATTTATTTTTTATTGTTATTTATTTTTTGATTTAAAGCCTAAACATTCTCTTGTACTTATATCAAAATCTTCAGTTATTTTGTATTCCATATATTTTTTTAGCCTACCACATTTGCCTTCCTTATAGTTTCTACAAGTTTTGCATTTGTTTAAAAATTGATTATACTCTTCTTCAGAATCCCAAATTCCTATGTAATCTACTGGATATAATTCATATTCAAAATGTGGTGATAAATCTTTATTATATGTATAATAAACTCGTTTAACTCTTGTAATAATTGTTCTGTCATCATGGTATATAATTGTATTTCCTACATCCAGAGGACACTTAAAATAATTACTGCTATCCTTATCTGTTCTATCAAAGTACATTGTAACATCTAAATAATAATGTGTTGTTTTAGTTGATTCAATACCCCAATCATATTCTTTGACTATTTTCTCAAGATATGGTTTGAATTCTTTTTTGAACTGTTTGTAATCATTGCTATCATATGATTGAGGAATATAAACTCTTTCGAGTCTTTTTTTACCTCTTACTGTTACATACCTTTCTTTATTAGTCGGAACGGCTCTCCAAGACAAGTAATGATTTGTACTTGGTGGAACAGAAGATTCAAATTTTAATATTTGGTTTTCTTGTTTAGTATTTATAATAAACTCCCCCTATTTATATGATTTGTTTTATTAATTTTTATTAGTCAATATAAACGACTTGCACATAAGCACAAGCCATCTATATTGTGAATTTTAATATTCATTGCAAGTATGTACTGATATTTCTTTAAATAAATTAACGTCATACCATTTAGCTATTCCATTATCATTTGGTGTTATTAAATATTTACCTTCAATTTGTTTAATGAATTTGTATGGTTTACCATAAGTTAATTCATTTTCTACTCCTTTAGTACATAATAACATTATTGCTTCGTTCATATTTATTCCACCTTTCATTTAGTTTGGTTTATTTATTTTTAATTTTATTACTTAACAGGAAATCTACCACAAGAATCGTGACTTTCAGTGCAGTAACCTTGTTTATCACATTGAGTTTTAAACAGATTATCACACAGCCACTTCCATTCATCATCTAAATTATTTAATACTTGTTTTAATTCTTTCATTAAATCTCTACACTCTATGTAAGCACGATTACAGGTTCTGATTGAAAACATATGCTCTAAAGCCCTAACATTGATTTTTAACACTATTCTTGTATTCATTCCTAAAGGCAATATATTAGCCACATCTTCTTTTGGTATTCCTAAACTTAATAATTTTTCATAATATTTAGTTATAAAATCCATACAATCATTATATTCTTCTAAGGCTAATTCATTTTGTTGTATTGATTTAGGTGTATAGTATTTAAAGTCTTTGTAATTAATATATCTTGTACTTTCTTGCGTTCTTGTAGTACCCACCACATGAGTATAAATTTCTCTAATAACACGACTTGAATAATCACTTATTTCAATTGTAACATCAGGATATTCCATTACTCTGCCATGATTGTCAAGAATACATTGTTTACCTCTTTTATAATTCTTTTGTGAATCAGTAGTATCAGAACCATAACAATTCCCTACGCATTGTCCTATAAAAGTAATTGGATTTTGGGTGTAATTTAAAACTTTAATCATATCTCATCATTCTCCTTTATATTATATTTATTTTATTATTTTTAATTATCGTTATTTAATTCTATAAGGCTTAGACTCAATAGTCCACTGTTCATTTTCATTTAAATAAGCATCAGTAACACAAAATCTTTCTGTGTTGCCTTGTTCATCTTTAATAAGATTGCTATTTTCGTCTAATAATCTAAATATATTGTCTTTTCGTAAGTTTTCTAAATCAATATCCAACCATCGATTATTAAATAAGAGTTGAATTTTAATATTTTTTATAACTTTCACCTACTTTCATTTTCTTTGATAATATTATGTAATTCATTAATGCTTTCTTCTAAATTAAAATTAAATATTTCATAATCATATTGTAAATCTTTAAACATTTTATAGTCATTCCATAATCTTGATATAGCCTTTTTAAAACCGTCTCTTTTCAGTATTCTAAATATCCTTATATGTAATGGAATATTAATGTAGATTGTTTTGAAATTAAACTTATCTCCTACTTTTTCTTGAAGATATTGAATACCAAGAGAATCTATTATATAAAAAATCGTAAATTCATCTTCTAATTGTTCAATGGTAGCATAATAATGTGCATTATTGAAATAAGTATAAGCTATGATTTTACCGTCATTTAAATCTTGAAAGTATTTTTCTTCATTTGTGAATATATGCCCTCCTTCCCCTTTATATCGTGGTTTTCTGGTAGTATAAGACTGTATAGATTTATAATTGTATTTTTTACATACTTCATCTATAATTGTTGTTTTTCCTGTTGCTGATTTACCTACTATTAGGTATTTGTTTGGTTTATTACTTTGCATTGAATCATTCCTTTCTTTGAGTTAATATTGTTTATATTTTTTGTTATTAACATAATTTTTATTATGGTGAATTAGTTTAGTATTCTTTTATATTCATATGTAATATTTTTTATTTAAATAATTATTGCTAAATTTTAAGTAAAGCTATAAAGTTTAAAGCAAATATAAATAATAATATCCAACTTCCCTGAAATGTTGATTTATCTTTTGTTGTCGTTACTGTAGTGGCGTAGATTAATAACATTATGAAATCTATTATTAGTGATGAAATTTTTAATATACTCATTGCTTGATATTCACCTCACTTTTAATGAAAAATAAATTTTATTTAAATGTAATCTTTAGAAGTCGTATAAGAAGTTTTTTCGGTTACACCATTTTCTTGTAATAATACATCTCTTAATTCTGCTGTGAATTTATCTATGGCAAGGGTTTTTAATCTATCTTGTGGTATATTTTGAAATCCAATTATTTTTACTTCATATTCCTTTTCAAAAGCAGTTATACTAACTGTAATTTCTTGCATACAATCACTCCTTATATTTTATATTAATTATCTATTCTTTAATCAACTCATCTAATTCATCAATCTTTACAAAAGGCTGAAATCTTTTATTATTCTCCATTACTTCTTCTATATCTGCACCACAAAATAGTTGAATTGTAGTACATTTATTTATATACTCTCTGTATAAATCCATAGCTTTAGTATAAGGAATTTCTATTATTTTAGTTTCTTCTGGAGTACGATTACATAAACAAACTACCATTTAATACATCTCCTTTTATTTATTAAAATACTTCCCACCAATAATCATAGATTTTCCTATAATTATTTCCTTTTAATATTTCTCTATATTTTCTAACTTTCTTATTAGATTTCTTTTTATGATAAGTTGTTCTACTGTTTTTGTGATTTCCTATATAACACCTAACTATATAAAATTTACCTTCTTCATTTGTTTGTTTATAGGTAGTCCACCATTTACCATATTTCTGTAACTTTAATAATTTATCTTTAGTTATTTGCTTTTTTGCGTATTTATTTAATTTTATTTTAGGTTTCTTATTATGTTTCTTAGGTTTGTTATTGTAATCCCAATATTCTAAGATTTCCTCTAAGGACTGAATATCCATTTCATAATAAGCATCTTCAGAGCCTAAATTATATTCGTTTGTATTTTTAAGAACAATACCATTAAAATTAAATTCTTGCGATTCTAATTCCCTATATGTTTTGATTTCTTGTAATAATATTTTGTAGTCTTCTTTGGTTTGTAAGTCTGATGAATAAAACATTGTGTAATCACCTACTTTTGTTTTATTTTAGATATATAAAATTATAACGTGACTATCACAACATCATCCAAATTTCCATCGTGCAATATGTAAGGATAAACTTTTGTTACAGTTTTAATTCCAACATTCCTATGTTTTAAATCTATGTAATCTACTATGCCATATAAATTAGTGTACTCATTATCAGGTCTTATGATTTTTACGTATGTACCTTCATTTAGCATTTCTAAACATTCACATTTCATTTTTTAACACCTCTTTCTTATTTGTTTTTTATTTAATTATTTTGTATTACTGAAGCATTATCTTATTTGCATAAGTACATATAGATATATAGGCTATTGATAATATTATTGCGATTCCTATTTTTATATAATATTTTACGTTTGGTTTGTTTGTTGATGTTATACTATCTAATAATTTAAATAATGTAGCAAATATAAATGTTAGAGTTAATATTATTGAACAATTTATGATTGGTTGATTTATTGGTGGCATTGTGGCAACCTCCTTTCTTGATTACTATATATTTATTATATCATTAGTTTTGAATTTTGTAAATACTTATTTAAATAATTTTTATTAATGTTTTAATAAACTGTGAAAATATAAAAGGTTTATAAAGATAAAAATTTAAGTGTAGAAAGTTTTGTTGATTACTTTCTACACTTATTATTATAGTTTATATGGTTTTAATTGTCAATGGTTATTTTATATTTTATTTAATTAATTTTTATTGTTATATTTCTTGAATTAATTTAACTACTTTATCAGTTTTGTTGTAGTATATGTGGTTTCCTTTATTTCCTTTACGTCCCTGTAAATACTTGTATAGAGTGCGTTCCTCGTTTGGTTTGCCAGTAGGAGCTATATCATTTAATAAGAATACTTTCTCCTTACCTTTTTCAGTTTGTAATGTAAAATGAGTATCTTCGTTAGTATCTATAATACAACTTATCGCCCTTTGTTCTTCCCCTAATCTCATAGCAATATTACCTTGTGTATTACGTGATTGCTTAGAGTTAAAATCTTTAGTATTAACTATTAATACACGACCATTATCAGATAATAGTAATACATCAATATCTTTAGTAATTACTGATATTCCTATTAGATTTTGTTCTTTATTATAAGCATCCATACCAACTTGTCTATTAGTTTTAGTTTTAAATGCTGATAAATCTGTACGTGCTATATTTCCATTATCGTATACAGTAATTAAATCACCTTTATAATCTTTTGTAGTAGATATGTAAATTATTTTTTCATTTTCTTGCAGATATTCACCTAATAAGTTAGGAATGAATGTACCATAAGATGAAGGTTGACATTCCTCTAATTCATATACTTTACGGGTTAATACTCTGCCTTGATTTGTAAATAGTAATAAATCATCTTTATTATTGCATTGATGAGTTTGGAGTATAGTGTCATCATCTTTTAACTTTTGTGAAGCTGAATATTTACGGTTTTTCTTGAGGTATTGTTGGGAAGTTAGGATAATAGTAGGATTGAACTCTTCCACAAATTGGTCATGAGATATTGACTGAAGGTTATCTTCGTATAATATTTCAGTTTTTCGAGGCTTATTATATTTTTTCTTAATTTCTTTAAGTTGATTTATAATCAACTCATCAATTAATTGTTCACTATCAATTATTTTTTTATAGTTGGAAACTTCATTTTCTAAATTTTCTATATTCTTTATTTTATTAATAATGTTGTCTTTATTAATGTTTCTTAGTTTGATATTCATTATATGTTCTGATTGTTGTTTATCAATTTGAAAATTTTCCATTAAGTTATTTAATATTAAGTCATCAGTTTTAGAATTACGAATAATATATATAGCTTTATCTATATCTAGTAATACCTTTTTTAAACCCACCAACAAATGTAATTCATTATTTTTGTTATAAATTTTATTTTCTAAAGATTTTTTAATACATGCTTTTCTAAACTTTAACCATTCATCGAGAATTTGCTTAACACCTAACACTTTAGGTTCATAATCTACTAAACAATTCATGTTGGCTGAAAATGTAGATTCTAATGATGTTTTCTTAAATAAATTTTTCATTAGAATTTCTACATTAGTATTTTTTTTAATATCAATAGTAATTTTCATTTCTTCTTTATTTGTTTTTTTATTAAAGCCAGTTTCATCTCTTACATCAGATATAGATGTTTTTATAAGATTATCATTTTTCATTAATTCTTTAATTTTATCTATTATGGAATCTACTGTGGTGGTGTATGGAATTTCATATATATCTATACAATTATCTTCTTTGTCATAAGTATATTTTGCCCTTAAAACAATACTACCTTTTCCTGTATTGTAAATTTGATTTAAAGCTTGTTTGTCATATATTAAATAACCTCCTGTTGAAAAATCAAACCCATGTAAATAATTTAACAAATCAACATCTTTATTGTTTATATATTCCATAGTGGCATCACAAACTTCTCCTAAATTAAAACTTGGAAACTTACAAGCTTCTCCTGTTGCTATTCCCTCGTTATTTTTTACAAGTATATTAGGAAAATCTGAACTTAAAACTACAGGTTGTAAATGAGTTTTGTCTTCCCCTATCATGGATATAACATTTTCCTTAACGTCTTTAAAGAATTCTTCTGCAAATTTATTTAATCTACAAAAGGTATATCTTGGGGCTGATGGTGAATCTTTAGAATATATCTTTCCAAAAGCACCCTCACCATCAATAAAAGGATGTAATAAGCTTTCATTTTGTTCTGTCATTAAAGCAATAGCTTCTAAAATAGAGTTATCGCCATGATGATGTATTTTCATTGTTTCAGAAATTGGTTCTGTTGTTTTTGACCTATCTATGTTATAAACTATACCTGATTTCCACATAGAATAAAGGATTCTTCTATGTACAGGTTTTAATCCATCTCTTACATCTGGTAACGCTCTATCAACAATTGTACTCATTGCGTATGGAGTATACATTTCTCTTACGTGGTCTCCTGCTTCTATTTTTGTTATATTTGCCATATTATATCAAAACTCCCCTCATTTATATTATTCAAATAAAGAATAATCAAAATATTCTTTTCCGTATGTCTCTATAAAATGTTTTCTTTCTTGTAATTTATCATCAGATAAAAAAAGTTCTAGCCATTCTTTACTTTTTTCAACATCTTCCATTGTTATTTGTTTTAATATTTTATATTCATCATTTAACGCTTTTGACATTATAGAAACAGGGAGACCCCCTAGTCCTTTAAAGCGAGTTTCTTTGAATTTCATATTGTTTGAATGTAGCATTTTAATTATATTGTTTCTTTCTGTTTCACTATAAGCTAATAATTCATTAGTTTCTTCATCTTTATATTTGACTTTTTGTTTTGTTCTAATAACGTACAAAGGAGTGTACAATATATAAACCTTGCCTTGTTTCAAGAGTTCTGGGGATAGTCTGTATATTATGCCTATTACTAAACATTGAATATGAAAGCCGTCAAAATCGAAATCTGTTCCAATTTCTAACGAATTGACCTGCATTTTATTAATATCAAATAAGGGTATCCCTCTTATGGGTTTATTATTATAAACCATGCCACATCCCATAATTTGATATATTGCTCTCACTTCTTGATTGTTTAATAAAGTGCTTAATTTACATTTAAAAGGATTTATGGGTTTACCTTTCAATGGTAGTATGCAGGTATCATAGGGGTCTCTTGCTAATTTTATACTATTTAAACTGGAATCTCCTTCTATAATTGTAAATTTAATTTTTTTAGGGTCTTTACATCTACAAGGTACAAATTTATTAGGTCTTGTCATTACATTAGTCACCTTTTCTTCGAGCTGTTTTCTTATGTCTTTTCTATTAGTTTCAGCCTTCTCTCTGCTCCTCTTATTAATTAATAGTTTATTGGCTATTTTCAGCATTTCTTCTTTGTTTTCAATAGAATATATTTCAAAAAACTTAATTATAGACTGAGTTAAATGTGTTTTGAAATATTTTACTTTAGTCTCAAACTTAGTTTGGTTACTAAACATATTAGGATGCAACGAGGTAAAATCAATTATATAATTTAATCCACATAATATATCATCTTTGCTAATATTGGATTCTTTTTTATTGTATAATCCTTCTTTAGATATAAATTGATGAATACTTTTTCTTAATCCATCTAAAATCCCATCGTATATTGTTCCATGATGTATTAATTCACTTCTGTTTAAAAAATCAATGTTAATATTCTTTTCATCTTTTGTGTAATTTAATATAAGTTTATATTTCATATTATCAATATATTCTTTATTTTCAAAAATTACTTTTTCATCAAAAGTATCCTCTATAATTATATTCTCGCAAGAATTTTCTTTTTCATGTGTATAAACATTAAACAACTCATCCAATCCATTTGATAAATAATAAGTTTTTTCTTGATTATTTAATACGTCAATAATTTTTATAGGCTTTTGTATAAGAGCAGATTGTTTTTCACAAATATCGCATATTTCATCATAAATAAAGTAGTTTTCAGTATACACTTGGTCAGATAATCTATATTTTATTCTAGTATATGTTTTATTTGTTTTACCTATAATTTGTAAATCTTCATCTATAAAACCTTCTTTAAATGAACAAAAGTATATATTACCATCAGGTCTACCAGCCTCATATTCTACGTATTCGGAAGAATATGTTAAAACTGTATTAAACACTCCATTTGCCCCAGTGTTGGTCTCGCCTGTTTCAAGTCCATTATGCTTAGTTCCTGCAAAGAGTGTTAATAATAATAGTTCGTAATTAGATTTAACTTCAGTAGTTTCATTACCTTTAACATCTCTTTTTTTAATTATGGTCTGACCTTCTATTGGAAGTCCTGAACAATCATCATAAATTTCAACTGTTTTATTATCATAAATTGTCCATACCATTTCACTGCCTAAACCCTCCATTAATATATCTCCAGAGTTTGCAGTTAATTCTTTGATTGTATGAATTACGGCTTGATGGGTATTAGAACCAAGCCATATTCCTATTTTATTTCTTACTTTTCCTCTATCATCATAATAATTGATTTGTTTATTTGTCATTATTAGAATCAACTCCTTTATGTTTTAATAATAAATTTTGTATTTGTGGTTCATTTATGTATTTATTTATTAAATTATTATATTCAGGATTTTTATTACCAAAATAAATAATTTCGGCTAATTCTCTTACTTTTACTGCCCTATCATAATCTGTATATCTTCCTAAATTTATTTTCTTATTATTTTGATGAATATAAGCCTCCCATTTATTTGCTTTTTTATTCCATGATATACCCTTATGACCTGATGTATTAGTACATAACAAATCAGTATTTACTATATTCCCTAAATGGTCAGTTATTCTTAAATTACTCCTTCTATCGTCTTTTCTATCTTTATTTAAGTGGTCGACAACTAAATAATCTGGTTTATCATGAACGTTCATAATGTATCTATGCAACCTCATATTTTTAGTTTTTCCATTTTTATCTTTAAATTTATAACAAGCGTATCCATCTTTGTGCTTATGTAATTTGTGAGCTTTAACAAAATCAACTATATCTAAATCTATTTTATACGTTCCATTTACAACACCTTTTATGTTATATGTATCAAATTCTGCATAATCATCATAAATACGAATTTCATTCTTATCCTTTGTAGTTCTTCTAATCTCACCTCTATCTCTCATCATTCTTTGATGTCTTTGGCATAATAAAATACCTTGATTCAAATAATTAGTAACTTTATGTGTGCTACCACAAACTTCACATTTTCTATTGTTTAATATTTTATTTGTACATTTTTCGCAAACGTATTGTCCATTTTTATAACTTTTACTCTTATGTAAACTTTCGATAGTAATTTCTTTTATTTCCTCTTTGCACTCATCACATAATATCTTTACCTTTTGTTTACTATGTTCTGACACATCTTCTACTTTAACATCAATAATATCACCAATATTGCATTTATATCCCTTCTCTCTATATAGGTTTACATTAAAATTAATAATTTTTACCTTTACACTTTTAGTTATTAACAATAAACACCATTCCTTTCTCATTAATTTATACTTGTATCTTTATTTATTTTATTAATTTGTATTAAAAATTAATTCATATACTCAATAGTTTCAGTTATTTTTCTTTCCTTACCATTCTTAATTTCAACATATTTATATCCAAAACATTCTTTCACCTTTGGTAAAGTCTTAATTATTTTCTCATGAGCTTTATCTACAAAATCTAAAGGCTCTAGGTCATGGTAAATAACATAATCACTTGTCGTTCCTTCTATTTGACTCCATTCTATAACTAAATTTTTATTAGCGTTTAATTCATTGATTAAATATAAATATGCTTTATTGCTAATACCATTACAAATAGATTCAGTATCTATACCCTCGTCTAATGGATTAAAAATTATTAAGTTATTATTTGTCTCATCATAAAACATTTCCTTTGTTTCATGGTTATTTACTTTTACAAGTTCGTTGTTTAAATTTCTTAATTCTAATGTATCCATTTTTTACATCTCTCCCTTTATATTATTTCTTATTTTAAAAATTTGTATTAATTGCTCATAAGACACTTAATTTTAAAACCTCATGTATCTTACAATATTATTATAATACATGAGGTTTAACATGTCAACTATTTTATTAAATTTATTTTATTATTTTTTATTAATTGTAAGTAATTAAAATTCAAGTTTTAATGACTTAAGGATTTTCTATATTTCCCAATTACAATACTAATTATATTTAATATTAATGCAGGATAACCGAAAATCTTGTTATCCGTAAATACTAATAATATAACAAATATAAAAGCTATTATTAAAAATATCCATTCTGCTATATCTAATTTTTTAATTTTATCTTCTATTTTCATTACTTTAATCTCCCTTCTTTCCAACAATCCCTACATAGTGAGATATAGCTATCATTTCCACCAACTAATATTTGTTCTCCATCTTTTATTACTTTTCCATCAACAACTCTTGCATTAAAATTAGCTTTTCTACCACAGTGACACATAGTTTTAATTTCATGAATTTCATCTGACCATGCTAATAAATATTTACTACCCTCAAACATTTCTCCTTTAAAGTCTGTTCTTAGACAATATGCTAAAACACTTATATTCAATTTGTCTACTATTTCTGTTAATTCATAAATATGATGTTTTTGAAGAAAGGAAGCTTCATCAACTAAAACAACATCAATATTATTGTCTTTATGTAAGTTACTTATAATATCAAATATATTGTCATCTTCATGTATTGATAAAGCTTCCCCTTTTAATCCTTCTATCCTTGATTGAACTTGATTATGTCCACTTCTTGTGTCTACTACAGATGTTAATATAATTGGATTTAATTTACGTTCTTTATAATTAAATGCTGTAACTAACATATTAGCTGTTTTTGAACTTCCCATTGCTCCATAATAGGTAAATAATTTTGCCAATTTAATCACTCCTTACTTATGTAATTTACAATCATTGTATTCTCTATATTTATCTAAATCTATATTTGGATTATTAATAATATCTTCTTCATTTTCATAAAGATTACATTTTAACATTGGGTTTTCTGATTGTTTTATTTTATCAGTTATTTCATGAATTAACTCATATACTTCTTCACCACTTAAAACTTTATTATGTGTATACCCTTCATTCCAACCGTAGTCACCTATACACACACCATATCCTCCATTCATTTCAAATGGTATTAAATAATCTGGGTTATCATCTATTAAAATAGATTGACTATCAGCTAATAAATGTTTATGTTTTGTAAATATAATTCTTTCTTCTTCGTATATAAAGGGTAAATGTTTTTTAATATATTCAATTTTCTCTTGACAGCACCACTCACTATTAAATTGAGGAAAAGTAACAACAAATATCTCATATCCTTCATTATGTAATTTGTTAATGCAATCAATCATATCTTGCATAGGTTCAGCATTTAGAAATATTCCTTTTCTAAGTAATACTTCCTCAAAATAAGATTGTGGTTTATTGGTGTCTTGCCACCAGTAACTTCTATTTTGCTTATAATTATAGTTTTCGTTGTGGTCTATGTTATGCTGTCTAATAATCTCTTTACTTAGATTTACAAACGTTTCATCCATGTCCACATAGATTATTGGTTTAGTCATTAGTTCATTTCTCCCCTCTGTTGTAAATAAACTTTATACATTTTTTCAAAGCATTTATCTAACGTTTCATAACAGCCTAAACTATTTTCTATTTCTCCAATATTATATTGATTTACATATCCAACTTGATTGTTTGTACCCAATTGATTTATATTTGGCAAAGTATCAAATCTTATATCATCTACCCATCCTATTACCCCCCAATATTTATTAGGTTCGTATTCTTGCATAGTTTTAAATCTTGATATTTCACCTGCTACCCCTTCATCTAAAGGAGTTTTTAAATGTGCTAATACAAATTGACAAGTTTTTAATTGTTCGTTATCACCATCTGTAATTATTTTATTAGTTATAACAAAATCTTGTGTGTCTTTAGAATTAAAATCAGCTTTCTGTGGTAAGTAATATTGTAAATTTATACTTTCACATAAATCAGCTATTATTTCTAAACCGAGTTGGTCTAATTTACTAAATAATCCTTCTGAAGCTATATAAACCTTAACTTCATTGTTGAAATTATATTTAGCTCCTAAGTCTAACAATTCTTGTTTGTCTATAAATTCCTTTATTTTTATATTAAAATTATTTAATTCCATTGTACGACTCCTCACTTTCTATTATTTTAATTTATTTTATTTATTTGTATTAATTATCTATACATAAATATTTGACAAATAATAATCAACCCACATATTATATTCGCTAATTGACCTATGAAAAATGCTTTTTTCTTATACTTTAACATTCTAATTAAGGCATTAACTACTATAAAAGTTAATCCTAAAGTTAATACAATCCAAAAACTTAAAGCCAATGATGTTACATCCTTTAATTTATAAATTGTATAGACTTGGCTAGGATATGACGAAACGAGTAATACGCTACCTATGTAGTTACATATTTCTCCTATTTTATCTGCTTTATTGCTTGTTAGTAATTTTTTTAAATTTTTAAACATTTGAAATCCTCTCCTTTTATTTATTTTATTTAATCAACATCTATCTAAATCTTCATCATAACAATAATCACTACAACAATCCATTTTTGTGTTATCTATATATTCACCTATATCTAGGTAGCAATATCCTTTACGATTTTCTAAATCAGTATTTATACACCAACCACACCACATACAATAAAGCTTATCCTCTCTATTCTTCATAATAAAATTCCTTTATATTTAATTATTATTTAATTGAAAAATCATCAATATTAACATAATAATCATTTAAATCTATATCGAATATTTCAGCTATATCCCAACTACAATTCCATCCAAAATCAATTAACTTTTTTCTCATATTTTTAGTTATTTCTTCTGAATTATAGATTGAATGTTGTAAACAGCATAATACTTTTAATAGAAATTCTTTAGAAACTTCCACTTTTTCAGATTTATTGATATTATTAATGGATTTAATTAATTTTAAATTATTGTCATATTCACAATATGTAGTCATAGTCATTATTTTCTTTTTGAAATAATTATAATATTTAATTGGTTTTTCTAATTTAATTTCACAAAAGCAAGTATTATTATTTGGATATTCGCTAACTTCTATAATCTCACCTATTAATCCATTAGCTTCATTTAAACAACCGTCTATTAATTCTTCTTTAGTATAAGGTTTTTGCAAATCAATTTGTACCATATCACCTATTTGAAAAATCATTGATTGTCACCTCCCTTATCTTTCTTAATAATCTCTAAATCCACTTTTGAATAATATTCATAACCATTTTGTTCATTACAAATGTTTTGAAATTCAGCATAACTTGAAAATTCATTGCCTTTGTCTAAAAATCTTTCACAACTATTTGATTTAGGACATTTCTCATATTGACATAAGCATAACCATGACATATTATCACCTTCTTTCTTTTTTTAAAATTGTTAATAGAATAATGTTTTTATTTTAATTTTTACTAGCTATTTTACAAGCTACTTGCCATAATGCTTGTAGTAAATTATCTGTATTTGTTTCGTAAACATGTGTAATAACTCTTGTTACTAAAATTTCATATGATTCAGTTTCAAAATTATAGCTTATGTTTATTTTACCATTTAACTCTTCTTCGATAAATTGTATTAGATGGTGTATTTGGAAAAGTAGAATAACTTTACCATCTATTCCACTAGGGAAAAACCCTTCTCCATATTTTTCTATATCTTTTTTAGTGACAATTAAATCTTTATCCCATTTGCCTTCTTCGTCTTGATATTTAACATTAAATAAATCTCCTATTTGTATATCCCACCAATCAATAAATATTTCTTGTACTTCCTCATTCTGTTTTAAAAATTGTTCTGCTGTAATATAATTTACACTCATTTATTTACCTCCTCATTTAAACATTCTATGATACATTTTCAATAAAGTTTCTAAATCATATATTTCAAACAATCTATCTACAATTTTTTTAATATTTTCTTCATTCATTTTTTACCTCACTTTCGTTAAAACTCTTCTTTTATGGTTTTAAGTATATAATTCATTTTCATCAATTTTACATTCACCATCTTTACTCCAAATTTCACTATCTCGTTTAAAGTATTTACAATGATAATTACAATTTCTATATTCATTAAATTTCATACAAGTTCCAACACTAATACCCCATAAAAAATAATTTATACAATATTTACAAGGTTTCTTTTTCTCATTTGTAAAATTTCCACATATAAAAACATCCATTTTATTCATTTTAAACCCTCCTATTTTAAATTATTTACTCAATATTGCTAATGCTATCTGTAATCCTTTTACAAATCCTCTATTATAAGAATTATTTTCTACTTCCAACTCAAATTCTTTTTGCTTTAAATATTCTTCAATTTTATTTATTTTATTATCTTTTTTAAATTCACAAGTTGTTAAATCTTTTAACCCTTTATTAGTTTTTCTTACTTTACACCAACCATTGTTATTATATTCACATTCATTACAAATTCTATCTTTAGACATTTTACTAATTCTCCTTTCTAAATACTTCTCTAATACATTCATCACTCATCCCTTCTGATACTGCCAAACAAGAATATACAGCTATTGCTATTATTACAACTGTCAAAATAATAATTAAACTAAAAATACTTAATCCACAAAACATACTAAACATTAACATTTTTAACTCTCCCTTATATGTAAGATATTTTTTATTTTATGATTTATTATTAATTAATTTTTATTGTTAATTTTCTTATGATACTTTTTTATACTTCATTTCTAAATATTTTTGCTCCAATTTTACATCAATATATTTAATGTTTTCATTTTCTAATATTTCATACTCTTTCCCATTATCACCTTTGAATACAGTACCACTAGGAAAACCTAAAATCTCATTAATTGAATATTTCTTTATGTAAGGCTTAATATTAATTTTAAATGTCTTATAATCAATAAATTCTGTTGTTTGATTTAAATTTTCATTACTCATATCCCAAGGATTTTCTTCGTCTTCATACCATTGTATACTAAGCTCTTTTTTATTTCCATCTTCATATGTAAATTTTATCCTACATATATCATTGTATTGTGCTAATCTATGTAAAGGGTGTGTCTTATCATCCCATGTGCAACCATACCTCACTTCACCATTATCTTGTATATTACATTGAAATTGTGTTAAAAGGGTATCGTCTTCTTTTGATGCAGACATAGTAAGTCCAGATTCCAAACAATTTAGAGGTACAATCACACTTTCACAATTCTCTAATATGAATTCCACTTCTTTGATTTTACTACTTTCCATTTAAAAAACCTCCTAAAATATTTTATTTTTTTAATTATTTGTTATATATTTATTGTAAGAAGTTTGTTTATTTCTTCCTTACAAATACTATTTTACTACCTTTAGTATAGCTTGTCAACACTTATTTAAATAATTTGTATTATTTTTAAAAGTATTTTTAGATAAAAGAAAATCCCCTTGTATGGGGAATTTAGTTTATTTAGGTGGATTACATTTGCTACAAGGTGTATATCTCTTAGCCTTAGCATCTTTTAAACTTATAGGAATTTTACTTTTACTTAAACTACTACAATTAGCATTGTGATACTTTGTGCCTGATTTTGTAATATATACAGTTTGTGATTGATTTTGTTGTGATGTTGTATTAGAATTTGAATTGGTAGTTGTTTGATTATCTCTATAATTATAACTTCCTTGCTTTTTATTAAATATTATCTTATTTCCATCAGATGTTGCTACAATAGTACCACATTCATCTGTTCTATATACTTTAACTCCTTTAGCTTTTAATCTATCCATTGTTGATTTTTGTGGATGATTATAGCTATTATCCTTACTTACTGAAATTACAGTATATTTAGGATTAACTGCGTTTAAGAAATTAGCACAAGTTGAAGAACTACTTCCATGATGACCTACTTTTAAAACATCAGCTTTTAAATCATATTTTGCTTTGACCATTTCCATTTCTGAAATAGCTTCGGCATCCCCATCAAATAAAAATGTATTGTTACCAAATTTTAATTTACAAACTATAGAATAGTTATTTATATCTTCATAATCTTTGTTTTTAGCTGGAGTAAGTATTGTCCATTTAGCTTGACCTAAGCTATAAGTTGTATTTGGCGTTGGTAGAGTGATATTAAGTTTTTTAGATTTAATTGCTGTTATTACATCTTTATAAGTAGCTGTTGTACTTGTTTTCTTAGGCATAAATACCTTACCTATAGTAAAAGATTTAATAACTACATCTAATCCTCCGATATGGTCTTCGTGTGGGTGAGTACCTATTACATAGTCTAATTTAGATACATTTTGTTGTTTAAGATAATTTACTACTAAATTTGAATCAGCGTTATTACCTGCGTCAATTAACATAAAATGTTTGTTTTGTTCTATTAAAATAGAATCTGCTTGACCTACATCAATATAGTGGACTTTTAGATTACCACTTACCTTTACGGTATTAGTAGTTTTAGTTATAGTTGTTGATTTAGTTGTACTTGTACTTGCTTGAGTGTTTGTAGGTGTATTAATAATTCCTATTGTAAGCACAATAAAACTTATTAATACACCTATTGCAAACTTTTTAACCTTTTTATTTCTTATGGTATTTAGCAAAAATATTCCTCCTTTATAATTTATATTATAATTATGCTACATATTAGCAAAAATTACAAATATGATAAAAGACCATTAGAGTTGATTTCTAACAGTCTTTTTATTGTTTTCTTTAAATATCTTTATTTTATTAATTTTTATTAATATTATTTATGTTATGATTCTAAATCTAATTCATCTTGGTATTCTTGTAATAGAAATTGTTTAGCTTTTAATTTCTGCTTCTTAGTTTTATCTCTATTTATTTTCTCTATGGTATCTTTAGGACGATTATATTTACGGTGAGTTATAGTTGTTTGATATGTAAATTCATGTGCTAAGTCTAATTCTTCTATATTTTCTAAGTTGATTTGATTTAATAGATTTGCCATTTTTATCTGTCCTTTCTTATTTAATGTTTAAGTTTTGTATATTTTTAGATTAATTGTAACATAATAAAATTATTGAGTTAAATATAATGAAAGGTGTTTGATGGAATATGTTAAGAGTTGCTATAATGTCTAATTTGAAAGTTAAATACAAAAATATTCATAATATCAATGAAGGATTACAATACATCAATAAAATTTTACGGTTACATTTACAAATGACTAGCGTTTCCATTAGTGATTATTGGATAGAGATATATGATGATTATAGTGATAGATGGTATGAAATTGATAATAGTGATGAAATAATAAGTAGCTATATCATTTCTGACTGAATTATTTTATTATTTGTAAAAAGTCATAAAATTGATGATTTATTTACTCTTCAACGGTATATTGTTCATCTAACATCTCAATATTACTTTCTATAATATCAAGTCCACTTAGAATATCTTTTTCAACTTCTACTAAATCTAATGGAAATTCATTTGGATTCTGCGATTTCCACTCGTTGAATTGCTCCACTTCTTCATCAGTAAGTTTTACACTTGCCTTTACATTTATAGTAAATTGAAAATTCATTTTACTCATTTTATCCCTCCTTTATGTTTACGTTAATTATTATTTAATTAATTTGTAATATTTAATTCTTGCAATCTTTTCTTTCCTATTTCTAAATATTTTTCATCTAATTCACAACTTATAAATTGTCTGTTTAATTTTTTACAAGCTACAGCAGTAGTAAAACTTCCTCCAAATGGGTCAAATACTAAATCTTCTTCGTTTGTATGAATTTTTATTAAATCTTCCATTAATTCTAATGGTTTTTGAGTTTTGTGGTATCTCTTTTTACTATGTACTACTGAATATTCAAAGGTTGCATCTTCATAAGTATCTCTTTGCCTATTAAAAGTCCATCCTTTACCTTTAGTTGCCCATATAGCAAACTCATGCCTTGTAACATACAATCTATCTCTATTTCTAGGCATAGGATTTGATTTTCTCCACATAATTATTTCTTTAATTAAACAACCACATTTTTCTAACTCATCTTTTATGTAACTCATATTTTTCCAATCGTTAAATATTATAATATTCGCACCTTTTTCTAAAATATCTACAGCAGGTTTTATCCAACCTGTAATATCAAAGTTTTTATCCCATTCGCCAAAGTCGATGCCTTTTCTGCCCATAGTATGAAAATTATTATCCATGCTTATATTATATGGTGGGTCAGTTATTAAGGCTTTAGGTTTAATATTATTATTTTTCATTTGCTCTATTACTTTAAAACAACCCTCATTAAGAATTAGCTCCTGTCTGTCTGTCTGTCTGTCTGTCTGTCTGTCGCAATTATTGTACCATTATTCATTTAAAATCTCTCCTTTGATTTAACTTTATTAATTTTTATTTGCAATAAATGTATAAATTTAATTAAACTTCGTCATTCTTTTATATTATGCAATTAATCTATCTTTTCTAAGTTCTCATTTTTATATTTAATCCATTCACCATAAAAGAACATTTCTTTAAGAACACCGTTAGTATCTTCAAATATTAAATCGTTATTTTCGCCATCTCCTATATACATAAATCCATCATGGTATATACCTATCATAAGACTATATTTATCTGAATTAGGGTGTTTTAAGTACATGCAATAACCATTATAACAATCATCTAATTTATGTCTTTTATAATTTCTATCAACCCTACATACTGGGTTTTTTCTAATAAATCTTCCAATGATATATCCATATCCCACAATTTACTTTGATATTCCCATAAACTTAAAGTCACTTATTTACCTCCTTAATCTTTTATCTAATAAAATTTTTTCTTCTTGCCACACTTCAAACAAATTCTTGTTCCTACTTTATTTCCTATGTAATCTATATATTTATTTGTAATTTCTTCACCCCAAATATGGTTGCAAAAATATTGTTTTATATATTGCTTTATCCATTTCATATTTAAATCCTTTCCTGATATTATAATTTCATAAAATTCCAAATAGAAGTGACATTTTATTTATTCTAACTCTATCTTCTTTTTTGAATTTCAAATAACTTATCTATATAATCTTTTAACATCTGTACTTTACATTTTGGTTGTTGATAATTTCTATATTTACATATTTGACATTCGGTATCTCCACAATGCTCCTCGAATACTATAGTTTCTAATAACTCTTTATTATTTATTGATATAGTTGCCATTTATAACACACCTTTCTTTATTATTAGATTTTAAAAAATAGAATCAAAGATTTAATTACTCTTATTGATATTTTATTTTATAAATTTGTATTGTGCTTATTTAAGAATTAGAGGGGATTATACCCCTCTATTATTGACTATTTACCACTAGCACCCAACATAGTCATACCACGCTCAGAATCTATTTGTTTTAAATCTTCGTAATCTAGTTCTTTAATTTCTACTTTCGGTACAGGTAGCAATACTGCTTGACATATAGCTTTTGTATATGGATAGAGTATTGTTGTTTCTGTTTTTATTGTATCTTCTATACCCTTTAATATTATAATATTTCTATTAGTTGTATTATTTATAGGCACTTGCCATTGATTTCTAAAGCCACTGTCAATTACCCCACATCTTTGACTTAATCCTTTTGTTCCTGTACTTCCTCTTTCTTGTAACTGCATGTAATAATTTTCATTAAATGCACTAGCTATTCCTGTAGGTATCATTTTTATTTCGTTTGGTTTGATTTCTATATAATCTTCTTCAAAACAAGCATAGACGTCATATCCTGCATCCTCTAACTTTTTACTTGGTATAATTGCTCCTTCTTTCACTTTTGCAAAATAAACTGTGTTATCATTTACTCTTTCCATTATGTAAACCCCTTCCATTTTTAAATTATTTTTATTTTTTTTATTTGTGTTGCTTTTGTTTCTAAAATAATATTACCATAATTTACTTTACTTTTCAATACTTATTTTATTATTTTTTATTAATCTTCTTTTTCAACAGTCTTTTTCAAGTACAAACCACAGTAGCATTCTCCTTCTATATCTTGTTCTCTAAATTCTTTACACATACATTTAAAATCTTCATTATCTCTTACAATTGAACATGGACAAAAATTACCTGTTTCTTTTAATCTTTCTCTTATTTCTCTTACTATTTCCTTATCTGGATTTTCAATAATTTTTAATTTAGTATTTATAAGTATCACTCCTTAACTAATTTTTATTGCGTATTGATTGTTACTAGCCAACTCAATTCCTAATACATCATCAAATTTATTTTTATCATTAGGTTTAAATCTTCCAAATTTAATAATAATATTTGAAAATTGTTTCAACATATTAATTTCATTTTGTATTTCACTTTCATAATATCCTGTATAAATTACAATATCATCATTGCATTTTATTCTAAATTCTTTTATAAACGATAATATCTCATCAAATTGTAAAAATGGTTCTAACCCTCCCATAACTATTGATTGTGTTAGGGGATTATTGATGTATCTATCAATAATCTTATCAATAGATACACCAATTGTATTTTGTGAAGCTAAAGTTGAGTTTTGACATATGGAAACGTCTATGTTTTGTTCTATACAACATTTCCAATCACATATTGAAGTGGCTAAAAACATTGAGGGTTTTTTATAGTTTATAAAATCTTCTTCTATCAAGCCTTTTAATCTAATCGTTAAACATTTCTGCATAATCATACCACTTTCTAGCATTAAATTCTTTAAATCTATCTTTACTATATGCTCTTGATGGTACTAAAAATCCAACTATTCTTTGATATGTATCATATACTTTTTCACCACAAACTGGGCATATATCTGTTCCTACAAAACCATGATGATTTTTACATTCGTTTATCTTAGTGTTAAATGCAAAATATATTACTTCTGATTGTGCGATTTTATTCAGCATATCCCATGCCATATCTTTGTTTGGGAAATTAGATTCGATATTGATATGTGCTATTGAACCTCCTGAACATTTTCTGTCTAATATTGCACTAAGTTTTAAT
>JAEAME010000947.1_pt1 | contig 23974 bp, 20 predicted proteins | sample 8958731 | NCBI WGS metagenome assembly JAEAME01 (sample SAMN16933194, study PRJNA681113) | bioreactor sludge metagenome | isolation source: anerobic bioreactor sludge (Control) | place: India:Bengaluru | collected 2018-10-24 | reverse complement strand
ATTCCGGATCTTGTTGGCGGTCATTGTCTAATCCACTTTCTGCACTGAAATCGATTCGATTTGATGACCGACAGTAAACCCGAATCGGTCGGCCCTGTCAGGCGCTTCAAGCCGACTCAACCTTCGAGCTGATAGGTCTTCAAGGAGTTTTTCGAGGCGGCTTCCCGTTACCACGACGTCATGGGTGCTGAATGCAAGCCGAATCTCCTCGTTGCCGCCCTCCGCAAAAAGAAACTGGCTCCATGGCAGCACAAATGTTTTTTTCAGGAGAACTACTTCCAAATTGGAGCATTGGATTTCACTCGATTCCCCAGTCACGGCTATTCTCCACAATAGGTTGATGTGTCAGGTCTCTTGCCAACGCAAGCGGTTTTCCCAGCTGCGATATGAACTGAGTTGCCCGTCGCGCAAGGCTACGGGCTAATGTAAGGCCGCGATTCATACCCTGGTGAAGTCCCGGTCGATTCGCCCGCTTCAGTTCGGATGCAGACTGGCGGGCATTGGATAGCCCGGCCGAATCTCGGAGCAGCTCTTTGTCGCTCGTAATTACCTGAATGCTTTCTCTTCCCCGGGAGGCGGCCACATAAAACAGCTCCTTCCGCATCCCGTCGCCGGAGATAATGACCTCATCCACCGATTTCCCCTGGCTGCGATGTGCGGTTACGGCATACCCATGGGTAAACTGCCTGAACCCTCTTGGAAGGATACGGCCATCGGTTAGGGTGATTCGTCCATTGCGGTCGATATTGCCGACGGTAACGATTTCTCCGTTGGTGCAGCGAAATCCGTTTTCGCGTCGGTTGCTCGTTATCAATAGCTTGTCGCCATCGGATAACTCAAAACCTCGTCTTTCGCATACTTCAAAGCTCTTGGCATGTATGGATGAAATGGATTTTTGTTTGCCATCGGAATGGCGGGCTATTATCTGATTGCCCTCTATCCGCAAGACTTCAAGCGCTTCATTCCTCTCGATTCCTTTCACTGCCCGATGAAATAAAAGTACCTGGCCTGCCCGGAAATTGCCCGCATCACTCTTCTGAGCTGTAGTCCAGTTAAGAGATATGTCCCGTCCGATCTCAACGCTCTTTCCGATCTGTCCTCTTCGTTTCCGGTTTGTGCGGATCGTTTCCGTAACCCTGTCGATTTCCTCGTGAGTGGCGCAAACTACCAGAGCATTTCGTCCCTTGGCTTCCGCATCGGCAAATGCCCGGGCTACGGCTTCGGATCGATCCAGCCAGGGCACCTCCCGTATGGCTCCCAGGGCTTCCAGCTTCTCAAATCCTTTGGCTGGGTCCCGGCGCAATTCCTTTATGGCCTCCCTGTAATCCTTAGCCATCTGCCTTTGAACCTGGATCAACTCAGTACTTTTTAAACGGGATTCCTTTTCCAATACCCTCAGGGCATCGCAGGCTTCAACGCTCTGGATCTGCCGGGTATCCCCACTGAAGACAATCCTTGCCGATTGCGTTTCCGCCAATTCAAGCAATGCATGCATCTGACGGCCGGATACCATGCCGGCTTCATCCACAATCAGCACCTTGTTTCGAAGTATTGACTGGCTACGCGGATCCTGCAGAAGCCGCTCAATCGTAACCGCATCCATGAAACCCACCTTTTGCAGCTCCTCCACAGCGCTCATGGTCGGAGCGATAGTCATCAACTCATGCCCTGATTCCAGAATTGCCCTACGCAGTTCCTGGAGTGTTGCGGTCTTTCCCGTTCCTGCGGCCCCTCGGATGTTTACAGTTCGGTCGCGGGAAACGAGAACAAACTGTATGACATCGTTCTGCTCCTTATTTAGTCTGAATGACGGGATGTAGTGGTTCGTTTTGGCCAATGGGCTGCAATCCCCGATGCCCCGATTAATGCAGGCAACCATCTCCTTTTCTCGCTGTAGGCTGGCTTTTGTCGCAATCTCATTCTCATTCCTTAGAACCGTGCCCAGTGATTCCTGAGCCGCGAGCAGGCTCTTTAATTGCTGAGGACTAATCTGGCCACGGCCGTGCCGGAGAGCTTCGGTGAGGATCTCGTAATCCCGGGCGACCGATACACGCTCAAAAACATGGTCCTTGGCATATTCCAGCGAGGCTTCGCCGGAATGTAGCAAAGGTGGAGTTATGCCTTTTCCTGGCTTCAGCCTGGATAGAAGCCGGCTTTCATCTGGCGTCAGCCGCGAATGCTGCCTTCTCGTAACCTCCTCGGTTGACACCTCGATCAATTTGTCAGCCCGGGTATCCCGAACCAGAATAGCAACCTCGTTATCCGTAGGCTGACGGCCGGTTTTATCCACAAACTGCTTGATGGCCCGGTCCCGTTGCCGGCTGCGCTGGCTGTATTTCGTTAAAAGGTCTCCCGGGATTCCCCGGATCTCAAAACCCTGATCCTTGCCTCTGGAGTCTCGCTTTGCTTCAATCTCATATCCAAGGCTCCGGATTTCCCGGGCAAGTGCATTACGGTAAACCTCAGTCAGGTACGACCTCCGGTCATAGATCGCTGATGCCTGCAGTGCCTTCCATCGTTTCTCTGTGTTGTCATAGGTAAGATTGGCGGCAACAGCATGGGTATGAATCTGCGGATCCAGTTCCCGGCTGGCATCATGCCGGTAGAGAGCAATCACCATGTTGCGGGTTACCCGGTTGTCATTTGCCTTGTTCAATCGCACCCGGGCGCCGGCATGAGATTCGATTTCCCTCAAGGTTTCTGCAACGGCTTTCTCATGGGCGGTAACCAGCCTCTTGTCGCCACCCAGGGTGGCCATGACTGAAACCGATTTAGGAGCCGATATCGTGAAGTCATACAGATTCCTTCCGTGGGACTGGATCGTTCCATCCGGCATCAGCCGGTCCGCACTCTTCCGCTGACGGAGAAACTCCCCGGATCGAGGATCCAGCCCCTCACGTAAAGATTCAAAATCCTTTTGTTCGACTTCGCCGGTAAGTCCGAGGAGTTCCGCGCCTTGTCCCTGCCAGCGACCTAAGACACGTTCCCCTTCCGCGTAATAATCCCCGTGTTCAAGATGCCGGGATGAATATCCCTTTCCATCTGACATCGCCCGTATCGTGAGCATTGGGAACTACCTCCTCCTGGGTTTAACGGGAGGATCCTCGCATTTTTGCTCTATGTAATACCTGTATACCTCCTGTTTGGGAGGATCGAAATGCCGCACATAGGACGCGCCGATCACAATTCCCAACAACAATGCCACTACGGCCGCACTGGTCAATACAATCCAGTAAGCCCTTTTGAATTTGACCGATAAATCCTTGGATGCGCTCCTGGCAACATTGGCGGAATGCTCAATCTGACTGCTCATCCTTGCAATTGCCTCTTGAGCTTGCGCCGCTGAGCCCTGGTAGGCATCTCCGATCTTGCCCGCCGCTGTGCTGAATTCCGAATGGACGATCGAGAGCTGTCCTGCCACCACCATCAGAGACGCGGCAGTCTTGGGAATGGGCGAAGCGTTAAACTCCCGCAGCAGGCTCTCGTTAATGGTTTTGGCAATATCCCTGGACCTGATACCTTCCGCTATCTCCCCAGGAAGCCGCTGCAGTTTGTCATCCAACTGCTTTTGATGCGACTCGCTGGAACTGAGCACTGTTTTAAGAGCCGATGCGGTCTCCTTGAACAAGCTTGCCAGCGCTTCTCGCTCCAGCGTTACCCGGGAAGGGACTCCCTCAATCAGAGCTGTCAGAATCTGCAGGATGCGGATGATCCGGAGCATTTCATCATTGTCCGGAAGCGAGCAGCAGTACATCATCTCGCGGTAGTAATCGGCCGCGAGATCCTTGGGAAGCAGCCCTGCAATCCGGTCAATCAGCTCTTTATTGGTAAGCCTCATTGGATTCATGGAAGAAGCAGCTCCTTCACCCTGTCGAATTCCGAGAACATCCTTCGACGGTAGCTTTGAGCCCGCATCACCAGGGATGCCTTGCACAATTCAGGAATAGTGGTTCCTCTGGAAGCAACTCCGCCCAGCGTGACCCCATGGTTCCGGGTGGCGTTCTCGAGTTCAGCCAGCCGGTAATCCATCCGAATTATCTCCGGCTTCAAAACCTCCCGGAACCTGCTGGCTTGTTCGCTCTGATCCCAATAAGTGAAGTCCGCGCGATCCGTGATGCAGTTTTCGACAATTAGATATCGCACCCTATCCTGAAGCCGGGCAGCCCAGGAAAGCACACTTTCGACACTTGCAGGATCGGACGTCACTACGCCGATGGTTGTGAACGCAATGCCGGCGTCGGCGATATCCGGATACATGGTTTCAAACCATTCATGGGTAACCTGTCCAGATCCGGCTCCCATATCTGCCAGAACCACAGGGGAGCCATCGGAGAGATAATCGATAAAGGCATCAAGGCCGGCCGGAGAATGAATATTGACCTTTGGCACCTGGCCACCGAAGAAATGAGTTAAAGAGCCTCGCGCTTTATTCTCGGTATCCAGGTCGAGCAGTTTCACTGGAATCTGGTTTCTATCAAACCATTCGGCCAGGCCAACCATGATGCTGGTCTTTCCAACGCCTCCTTTGCCGCCCATGGAGAGAATGACTCTCTTGTTTGCCGCAGTGGCGGTTCCTGAATCTGGTGCGCCCAATTTTTGCGATTTGTTCATATTTCAGCCTCCTCACAATTGATCTTGCCCGGCAGAACCAAAGCAGTTCCCAAAGCAGTTCCCCCTACGTAGTAGGGAACTGCTGGGAACTGGTTCTGACTATGTAGTTCCGGAACTATCGGGAACTGGTGGGAACCATTATTAACTGGCATCTTTTTCCACCTCCTTATTCGTTAAAAACCAGGCCTGCTTTCTTCCCTTTCCGCCCAGTCCAACCCGATCAACAAGACCGTCCTTTGACAGACGATCCAGCATGGCGAATCCATCCTCGCGGCGAATACGGCACGCCTTGATAATCGCATTGCCCGATGCCCCGGCAGAGTGATCGCCCAGGTATTCGATGATTTTGTGTCGAACTGCAGCAGTTTTCGTATCTTCAGCGCTGGTTGTCTCACCAATCAGTCTGGCGCTGGTTGGATTTCGAGGGTCATCGGTTTCAAGCCGGAATACAAAAGGCTGCGGGTCGTGACTGAATTTATAATCCTCCGGAATAACCATGGTGCGGTTTTCTCCGGCGAGTTCGTAACTGTTCGGACATTCCGCGGCAGCGAACCAATCACCGCCGGATGCCTTGTGAGATCTTCTGCGTTCGTCTCGGTTGTCGGTCGATGGTTTGACATCATGGTGATTGATCTTCACCGTTGCGCCCGTCTCAACGCAAATACGCCTAAGAAAAGCGGTGATCTGGCGAACCTCGGCTGGTCCCTTGTCGACGCCGGGAGAGTAACGGCGGATCGGGTCAAGTATGAACAACTGGAATCCATATTTCAGAATGTCTCGGATTAAAGCCTGCTGCCATTCCCTCGAATCAAGGTTGATTCCTTTGTGCACGGAAAATGCCAGCGTTTCCGGCATCGTCTGAATCTTTCGTCCCGCGAGCAGTGCCTTTGCCCGGATACGGACATCCCGTGCGGCATCCTCCTGGCTGGAATACAACACTGGAAATGATTGAGGAACTTGAAAGCGCTCAAGTCCAAACGCTGGTGTCCCGGTCGCAACCGCGATTGCCACTTCGAGCGCGGCCCATGTCTTGCGGGTCCTCGGTTCTCCGTGATCGAGACTGATTACGGAACGCGGCAGGAGTTCATTCACCAGGTATTCGATTGGAGGATCTTCGGTGGCAAGAAATGAAGGAGCGAATTCGATGTAGTTGAGTTCTGTAGAGGACAATACAGATTCGTTTCCGCTTTCACGCTCACCATCTTCCCTGCCGATGATTTTTAGCTCATTGCCCTTTCCTGCCAGACCTGGATCAGTAACCAGATGCGGGACGGGATGTGGTCGTTTCTCGTGCAGCTTGCTGCCGAAGGGGCCTTTCCCATACGCATAGGCATTGGAGACTTTCTCCCTTATGCGTGGATAGCTCCAGCTATTGTATCTCCCTGTTCTGGGATCGAAACATCTCGGATTAAATTCGGCCATCATCAGCGCCACGCATTCTTCCAAATGGAGTCCGAAATCTCTCAGGTGACAGGCCGTTTTATAGGTATGCGAATCGCCTCTGTTGCCCTGTATGGCGCCTGGTATCGTAGCTAAATAAGCCGATGCCCTCCTGATTCGCTCGTTGGCTTGAATGGTCTCGCTAGTGTTCCCAATTCTGTTGTGGAGTGGTACTTCGGTGTCCGACTTATGCTCTTTCAGTTCCGTACGCAAAAATTCAAAATCGGAAAGCCCATAGCAAGTAACTTCATCCCAGTTTCGGTTTTCAATCTTTACCAAACGCGGTGGATTGTATTTGTAATTGAAGGTCTGCGGGACTCTTAGAAGATGCGCCGGCTCGGCCGATGCAAGGTCACCACCGAGAGTTATTGCCAGGCGCCGCAAAAGGTCCTTTGCTCTAGCCCCTTCGGTTTGAAGATCGAAAGGGTCTTTGAGCATCCAATAGCAATGCAGGCCTCCGCCGGTTTCAACGACGTAGGATGGTATCAAGGGGAAGGCATCAAGCCTTTGGCGTCCGATTTCACGCGATGGAAAATCCTTGTAATCCAAATCGCAAAACAGGCAACTCAATGTCGTGCAGTTTTTGAGCCCGCCACTTGTCGGATCTTTCCGCGCCGCCGGCGCAAAATAGATATCATCACCGGTGTGTTTATGAATGAAGGCCAGAACCTCCCGAAGGTCAACACGCCCTTCTCTATTTTTGAAAAATCGGCGCCCCGATACTTGATGGGACTTGGAATGGATTGCACGCAGTTCAACCATTCCGCCGACAATATTTAGGAGTTGCTGTATTTCATCGTGAGAGCCGCCACTGCATGGCACGCAGGAGAGCTGGGCATGGGTGGTTTTCAAGGTCATCGCGCACACCTCGTATTGAGCGCAGCTTCCACGGCCAGGGATTGACAAAACAGGCATTCGCTACTGATAGTTGCGACAAAGGGGATCTTTTTCTTTGTCCCCCGTTATAGGCCTCGCCTATCTCGTTTCCGCAGCCCGGTCCAGTTCCCATGGAGGGACTACGCGCTTGCGCGTGAGGTAGTCATCCAGGTCTGATCTATCGAAGTAGATCTTTTTCCCGGCCGGCTTGAAATGACCTATCTGGGCTTTGCTGGTAAGTTGGTAAAGGTGAGATTTGGAAATGCCTAGATATTTCGCTGCAGCATCAAGGTCGAACGGCCCCGGCTCCTGGGTGCCGATTCTTAAGACAAGTTGCTCAATCCTCTCGAGCCTGCTGATCAAACTGGCGAAATCGTTCTTTGTCATTGTGCGCTCCATAAAATCAATAAGCTGGGCACAATCATCTCAAAGAACGGCAACCGCCAAAATTGACTCAATGTTGAGTCAATAAGCCTTGTTTTTCAAACCTGTCTTTTTCCTCGCTTTGGGAGCCTCCGGGATGCAGGAAAACCTGTTCCCTTTGTGGGCTCTGTTGGAAATTCCTTGCCACAAAGTGCGTCCGTCCGGATTGACGTTCTCAAACAGAGGCGCCACGGCTCCGAGGACTTCCATCGGACTTTGACCTTCGATGTAGCCCTTTTTATGCAGTTCCACTATCAATTCTGCAAAACTGTTATCGGTCGAACTCCACACCGGCCGCCTTGATTCCAACGGTTGGATAGCGACCGGCAGATCAGTCATCGGTAGCTGTGGGGGGACTGGGTTTTCCTGTAAATAGTCCAATGCGACATTCGCCTTATGAATCCACAGCCGCAAATTGCCGGGCATTGCGCTTTCTTTTGCCCTCAAATACCCAATCTGGTATCGATCCACACCGCTGCTATTTCGCACCAGGGCATTCAGTTTTATTTGAAATGGATTGATTATCTCGTCGGGAATTCCCACTTGCTGAGGAATCGTCATCAAAAAGAGTTCCAAAGCTTCCTGTTGGTGATCCAAAACAGATTTCAGCGCCCCGGATTCGCCTCTCTCCAAATATTTGTAATCAAATTCAATGGCCTTCCCAAGACTAAATGAAGAAACGCCCCCCTCTTGTGGTATTCGATAGATTAAAGAATTTGCATCCAGCAGGGTATCAAGTCCCGCCAGGAACTTTTCACTTTCCTCGGATTTTTCGGCAAGAGCTTTGGTTGTAATCGTCTGAAAAGCCTCCACCATTTTGGGAATGAGGCTTGAGAACAATAGAAAATGATGATGCAGGATTTCATTGAAGGCGCTTCTGAGAGTTTCGATATTTTCCCTAAAAAACGCAATATCGTTGCCATGGCTCATTATGTTCCACTCCCGTTTTACCGGCTTTTGTCAACCAGGTTAAGCGTCGGAAATATAGCTACGGCTTTCCACTTCGAATCGTCTACCACCTTCTCATAGGTCTGCGCGTTTTCCAAGCTTCGCTGCCCAAAAAAATGGACATCAGGCGGGTATCTATGCCGAGCTTCAGGCTCAAAGCCGTATGTGTGCAGACACAAAAGTATCGGCAGCGAATCATAAACCAGAAAAGGGATGTGTTTGCGGGATGTTTGCTATCGTTGATTTACGCTTTCATTGTGCCGCCTCGATTAATGCCCGGATGTCGGAAACCTTCCATGCGCTGATTCTGGGCCCCAACTTAACCGGCCGAGGGTATTTGCCGGCCTTGATTCCAGCCCACCAACTTGATTTGCTGACTGGAAAAAATCTCAGGACTGTTGGAAGGCGGAGGAAGCCGGTCTCGGGTAGGACATTATGTGTTGCCATCTCAATACTCGTTTTGAAATTGATCATGTCCAGTTATCCTCTATTGTTTAAGGCGTGAAACCTCTCGCGGCCCTGAACAGTTTCGAGTTCAGCTGTCCGCTTTTTGAGAGGTGATCATTGCGCTCCTGAAAAATCACAACACAAGTGCAATGATAAGGATGCAGAACAACAAAAAGAATTGAGTCAATGTTGAGTCAATCTACTCAGGGACTTCAGCTCTGCGGGGAGGGTGGCAATTCAAGTACGAGAACTTCTAATCTTTACAACCTTCGGAGAAGGCTTCGTTGTTACAAATGTAGCCCATGCCCTCATCAGATCATGCCGTTTGTCGAGCAGGGTAGTTCTCAAGTAGGCAGCTTCGACCTTATTGCGGACTGTATGAGCCAGGGCAGCTTCGATGACACTATTTTGAAAGTTCGTTTTTTCTTCTGCCCAATCACGAAAGCTGGACCTGAATCCATGGGCAGTCATGTTCTCAAGCTCCATGCGCCGCAGCGCCATGAGGAACGACATATTGCTCAAAGGCTGATTTGGCGATCGCCCCGGAAAGATATACTCGCTGGTCCCGAATAATTGCTGCGCTGCATTGAGTATCTCCAGGCACCTTGCGGATAACGGCACACGGTGCTCTTCCTTCGCTTTCATGCGATCTGCAGGAACAATCCACAATTTGTTTTCGACGTCGATCTCGCTCCACCTTGCCAGCAGTACCTCACTGGTCCTTGCTGCCGTGAGGATCAGAAATTCAAATGCGAGTTTGATCGAAACACTGACATTGGCATCATGCAAAGTCACTACAAAATCCGGCACCTTTGCATACGGCAAAGCAGCAAAATGGTCCCTCTTACTGCTATGCTTTGGCAGTACCTTTGAAACACCCTCTACCGGATTGTCACCAGACCTCCAGCCTTTCGCCTTTGCGTAATCAAAAACCGTTTTAATCCTTTGCCTGACTCTTCTTGCCGTTTCCGGTTTCTGGTTCCATATCGGGGCGAGCACTTCCAGTATGTCCTTCGGCCCAATCTCACTAACCTGACGTGACCCGAAGGCAGGGAATACATAAGTCCCCAGCGTGGTGATCCATTGCGCTGCGTGTTTTGCATTCCTGAATGTTACGGCATGCGCCTCGTGAACTTCTTTGGCCGCGACTTCGAATGTTGGGACAACACGGCGCTCCTCACGTCGTTCTGCCAGAGGATCCCCACCCTTACGTGCGATCTTCCGGAGTCTTGCCGCTTCTTCGCGCGCGTCCGCCAAACTCACCAGAGACAGTCCGCCCAATCCGATATCGCATCGCTTCCTGTGCACGATAGTTCTTAGCATCCAGCGCTTTGCCCCGGAATCGTCTACAACGAGATATAGCCCGTTTCCATCGGCATGCCGGCCGGGTTTAGAATTTCGGATTGAAGTCGCGCTTAATGCTTTTTCGGGATGTTTTTTTGGAGTATGCTTTTTTCGGCGCGCCATTTCATCCCTCATTGGGCTATGTGTTTTTATGAAAAATGGAATATCGAACTCGGCATCCCTCATCCTATCCCACAAAAAATGTGGGATGTCAGTATATTTCGTTGGACGACACTGAACAAGGGAAAAGCGCAGAACCCGCGTGGATATTGGCTAAAATGAATTTCTCTGGATTTTGGCGGACACTAAAAATAATCCTACTTCCTCCGCCACTGCCTTCAGCAAAAATCATGCTTTCTCGAAGGGGAATGTGTATTTCAGTCCGAGTTCATCGCGTATGGCGCACATTTCCTTCTGAATAGTTTCGTCTACCGGCACGCCCCGGTTCTTGTTCTGCTGCCAGCTGAGATGCTCTTTTTCTCCGCAGGTGTAGATGCGATCTTTCCCTGGCCTCTTTCTGGAAGCGCGCAATCCGCGCAGGATATCCCCGGTGGTCTTTTTAAACGAAGCGATATCCGTGAAGCACTCGATGTCGATTGCCATAAAGAAGTGACCCAGCCCATAGGGAACGAGCTGACCCTTCTCGTTCACGCCGTTCAACTGCTTCAGGAAATGTCCCTGCTGCAGCGACGCCGACAGGATCTCAACAACCGTTGCAAATCCATATCCCTTGTGGCTGCCGGTTTCCTCGTCCATCCCGCCCACCGGCGTAAACGCGCTCTTGCCCTTGATCAGGTCGACCAGGATCCTGTTCGGATCCGTTTCCGTCTTTCCTTCTTCGTCAATGATCAAGCCTTCGGGGCACTTGACTCCCGCGCGCGCATACTCCTCGACCTTTCCGCGCTGAATTACGGAAGTCGCGTAATCGTTGGTGAAGGGGAAATCCTCGTCCGTGGGGAAACCGAAAACCAGCGGATTGGTTCCCAGCATGTTTTCAGTGCCATGAGTCGGCGCGATCGAGGGACGGGCGTTTGTTGTGGTAACGCCAATCATGTTCGCTTTAACCGCCATTAAGGGGTAATGTGCGGCATAGCCGTAATGCGTGGAATTGCGTGCGACTACTATTCCCACGCCGTGCATCCTTGCCTTCTCGATGGCCATTTCCATGCAGCGCTTGCCGATGACCATCCCCATGCCGTGATGTCCGTCGACAACGGCCGTAGCCCTGCAGTCGCGCACCACCTCAAATTTCGTGACCGGCTGCTGGACCTTGCTCTTGACGATGCGATCGTAGTAAATCGGCTTCAGACGCCCCACGCCGTGCGAATAGATGCCCCGTTTGTCCGCGCCGACCACTACCTCGGCACAGAATCGCGCGTCGTCTTCGGGTACTCCCACTCCTTTGAAGACGTCGACTATGAATGCTTCCAGCAAGTCAAAAGGTATCCATGTTGTTGCAGTCAATTTTCTCTCCTGATACGGCCGGGGCGCACAGATTCTCAACCCGGTGAGAATGAAAGCCATAATAGTACCATCATTTTCGGCAGGTGAAAGCACACAAGTGCTGCGGAGGATCCACTTGGCTAAATTCGAGCTAAATCCACGGTCTCGGGCCGGGCGAATCCTTACAGGCTAAGCCGTTCCGGCATGCCTTTGTAAACTATGCATCGGATTGCAGAATCTTTTGAGGATCGGGGTTGGAATCGGCTTTGGGAATCGATTGCGCCGTGTTTCATGAAATAAAACAATCGATCCCGATTCCGGTAGCGACCTCCATATTCGTCCCGGCACCCCGCTCCGCGGTGCAGGCCAAATCCACGCCTTCTATTCGGGATCGATAAGCAATTTCAGCCCGACTTGGTTTTCTATATGATATAGTAGCATGCCGGAACTGTGAGGATTCGCCCGGCCCCCTCATCCAATAAGGCAATTAATCACTCATATCCGCAAATAGAGGCACGCATTTTAAACAGGACGGGCAAGGAGAGATAAAATGGACAAGGCAACGGAACAACTCTTTCGTGAAAGGGAAAAAAGATACATCGACGCCGTGCAATTAAGGGTCCCTGATAGGGTTCCGACTTCCGTCCATTTGAGCTACTTCCCGGCGCGATTTACCGGAATCACCTACAAGGACTGCTATTACGATTTCCCGAAATGGAAGAAGGCTTACCTCAAGACCGCGCTGTGGCTGCAGCCGGACCGGTGCGAATATTTTCCAACCCAGTCGGGCAGGGTTATGGAAGCGATGGATACGAAAACGTCCGTCTGGCCGGGACATGGCGTCGGCGTCAATTCGTCGCATCAGTTTGTTGAAGGCGAATACATGAAGGAGGAGGAATATGAACTGTTCCTGAACGACCAGTCGGATTTCAACATCCGTTACCTGCTGCCTCGTTCCTACGGATTTTTAGAGCCGCTGACCAAATTGCCTCCGCTCGAATCCATGCAGATGATGGTTCCCTATCACATCCTGGCTACGCCGGAATTTGCCAATATGATGGAAAAAATGTCGAAGATTGCCCGTGAAGCGGTGGAATGGCAACGACAGATCATGGATATGTTCGCAACGCTGAACGAGGCAGGCTTCCCGGGACGAACCGCCATGGCCGGGGGCGGCGTCCCATATGACATGATCTCCGATTTCCTTCGCGGCATGCGCGGGGCTATGCTCGACATGTACCGTTGCCCGGACAAGCTGCTGGCCGCCATCGAAAAGGTTTCGCAGCAGACCCTCAAGAGAATCGCCATGGGCCCGAAGGCAACGGAGTTTACAACCGCCTTCATCGCCCTGCACCGGGGAGCCGACGGCTTCATGTCCCTCAAGCAGTTCGAAAAATTCTATTGGCCCTATTTGATGAAGCTGGTCAACGCCCTGGTGGATGCCGGCTACACGCCCGAGATCTTCTTTGAAGGAGATTACACCCGGCGTCTCGAATATCTGCGCGAACTGCCCAAAGGCAAGGTGATCGCTCGTTTCGACCGGACGGATATGGGCAAAGCAAAGGAGATCCTTGGCGGCCATGTATGCATTTCCGGGAACGTGCCCTCGTCGTTGCTTCAAACCAGCGATGTGGAGGGTGTGAAGAAATACTGCAAGTGGCTCATCGATGTCGTCGGTAAAGACGGCGGATTCATCATGGGCCCTGGATCGGTGGTGGATGAAGTAAAACCCGAAAACCTGAAGGCCATGGTTGACTTTGCCCGCGAATACGGTCAGTACAAGTAAATGGGACGGTCTTGGCCTTCTTATCCATGAATTGAACCGAATATTGTTCCCCAAGTAGAAGGAGGTTTCTATGGCTTTCTGTACGCAGTGCGGTGCTTCTGTTGAAGGTGTTTTCTGCTCGAAATGCGGCGCCAGAATGGACGCGCCTTCAGCATCCGGCGCGCAGGTCCCGCCGCCCAGAGAAGCCCCTGTTGTGATCCCGCCGCCCGCGAAGTCGCCGAAGAAGGGACGGTTTATTTTCTGGGCGCTGGGCGGTTGTCTGGTATTGATCATCATCGCCGGAATAATCCTTTTTTCAACCGGTGTTTTCATCGCGCGCAAGGCGGGGCTTGATTCAGGGTCCATGAAGAATCCCGGGGTGGCGATAGCGAAAATGCTGCTGAACAACAATCCGGATGTCGAGATCGTGTCGGTGGATGAAGACCGCGGCATCATCCGCGTACGCGACAAGAAGACCGGGAAAACCATGACGGTGGACATGGAGAATGCGCAGAAGGGAAAAATTGTCTTCACGGACGACAAAAACCAAAAGGTTGAAATCACCACGCAGGGAGAAGGGGATGGCGCTTCCATGGAGATCAAGTCTGCGGATGGCAACGTGCGCTTTGGGACCACCAGCAAAGATCAGTTGCCCGACTGGCTGCCGCCCTATCCGAACGCCGACAGCTCCGGAGGCGGGGGATTCAGCGCGAATGAGGGCAGATCCGGATCATTTTCCTTCAATTCCGGCGATTCCGTCGAGTCGGTCGCTGCGTTTTATGAAAGAGCATTGAAAAGTTCGGGATTCAAGGTTGAGAGATCCTTGAGCCAGATCTCCGGTCAGGGATCGATGGTGATTCTTAACGCCTCGGATAGCAGAACGGGGCGGACCGCAAATGTGACGGCGGCAAGCACGGAAGAAGGAACAACGATTAACCTGATATTTGAAACCAAGTAGCGGTCGGTGTTCGAATAGAATCGGCGTTGGATTCGCGAAAAAGCGAGGTGATGGAAATGGGCAGCGTGAATGACTCATCGATAACGTCGGTCGTCGGTCGCATGGTCTCCGCAAGCCAGGGTCTTGCATTTCACGCGCAAAAAACCAATGCGTGCAAAGTGGAGCTTCCGTCGCGCGCCAGCTGCCTTAAAATAATGCAGCAACTCAGATCCATCCTTTTCCCGGGCTACTTTCATCTCTCCGAATTCAGCGATGAAGGCATCGGTTTTCACGTCGGCGCCATTCTTGACCTTATCGCCATCAATCTCAGGGAGCAGATCAAACGCGGATTCTGCTTCGGTTGCGCGGATGAAGGCACGGAGCGAAGCTGCAGCGAACGAGCGGAGACCCTCACCCGTTCTTTCCTTGCCCGTCTTCCCGACGTGATGATCCTTTTGGGTCAGGATGTTCAGGCCGCATTCGAAGGCGATCCGGCCGCCAAAAGCCCCGGCGAGACAATCCTGTGCTATCCGGGCGTGTTTGCCATCACCAACCACCGCATCGCCCACGAATTGTACAGGCTGGGCGTACCCATAATTCCGCGCATTATCAGCGAGGATGCGCACAGCGCCACGGGGATCGATATCCATCCCGGCGCACGCATTGGAAGGAAGTTTTTCATCGACCACGGCACAGGCGTCGTCATCGGCGAGACGACGATTGTCGGGGATCGCGTGCGTATTTACCAGGGCGTCACGCTTGGCGCCAAGAGCTTCCCGCTCGATGAAAAGGGCAATCCCATCAAAGGAATCGACCGGCACCCGATTATCGAGGACGATGTCATTATTTATGCGGGCGCGACGATCCTGGGCCGGATCACGATCGGCGCACGGTCGGTCATCGGCGGAAATGTCTGGTTGACGGAAAGCGTACCGGCCGACAGCTCCATCTCCCAGAGGCGGGAACCGAGAGCGCGTTGAACGGCTCCCGCCGGAGAGAATATCGGCCCGGCCACAGCTCGTACAGATCTGATCGGCAGCAACGCGTGTTTGCCGGCATAAAACCGTTCTGAGCTCTCAAATACCGTAGTGTGTCTTTCTCCATGTACTGATAGCGGCCGAGAGGATAACGCCGCGGAATGCAAAATAGTGAATGTCGAATATCGAACCGCAAAAGTCGGGGCAATTCGAAATTCATCATTCGCTATTCGACATTCTGCATTCGTTATTCGATATTCTGCGGTTCAGGAAGCTGCTCAGACCTTATTGTGCGCGAATTGACCGCGATCAAGCCCCTTTGAGGGGCTAGCAACCGTAAAGCCTCCGGCTCTGCCGAAGGATTTTCGCCGGATTTGCATCGTGGGGAAATCCCCCTTCGGTATGTATCGCGGCGGCTTCTATTTGTAGATCCCGTATTCCTTGGTGAAGTCGATCATGGCGCGGACGGTGTCCTCTCGGGCATCGTCCAACTGCGTGCCGGAGCATAGAATGTAGCCGCCACCCTTGCCGACATAGTCGATAAGATCTTTGCAGCACGCTTTGATCTGATCGGGAGAACCGGTCGCGATCAGCGTGATCGGCACATTCCCCATAATCGGGCTGTGGCCGCCGAGTATGTCCTTGGCTTTGCGCATGTCTGTCCTGTCGAAAAACCACAGCACCGAAGCCTTCGGCATCTCCGTGAGGTGGTTGAGCCGCTGCGTATATACCCCTTCCGCGAAAGGCGCCGGGATCAATCCTTCCCCGATCATGTTCAACATCAGCTGCTTGAAAGTCGGCCAGTAGAACTTTTCGAATTGCTTGATTGAAATGTGGCTGTCGTCCCCTTTGTGCAGCGGCATCATGATCAGAGGCGGTTCGCCCATCGGGATGTCCGGGATGCCCGAGAGTTCGAGGATTTTCTCGCAGGCGTTCAGCACCTTGTTCGGACAGCGATAGAGATCCATCATGACCCCGCGCGTACCGCGAAGCGTGTCCCCAAGCACGTCAAAAGGAGCGGCTCCGAATCCCATGAACAATCTCGGGAATCCCATCTCCAGGAGTTTTTTGCCGGCTTCCATTGATATCTTCGCGGGAATCATGGACATCTCGGCGGCCCTTTTCATGATGGAGACAGCTTCCTGGACCTCCGGGTCCATGAAAGCCGCGATGACTCTTCCTCCAATCTGAATGCCGTCCGCGCCGAACCAGGGGAACTTCCGCAGTCCTTTCAACCCCGTGTACATCCGGGGAAGAAACAGGCGGGCGACGTAGTCGGAAGGATCTTTCAGAAAGTGATCATATTCGTCAGCCTTCATGTACTCCTGCTCGACGTACTGGTACTGCACATCGTCGGGAAGTCCATGCCCCGCCCACTTCATGTTGGTCTGTCCCAGCAATTCCATCGAGGCGCCGGACATCATGAATGTGGCCGTTGCGCTGTCCGGTTGAAAATCTTTCTGGAACTGGATGACAGCCCTGGATGCCTCTTCCCACCGATCGTACATTATCGCTTTCTGGGGAATGCCCGCACGCCTGTAAATAAACGCTCCTCCGAGGCCGGCAATCGGCACCCGGTCGGGGATCCCCAACTCGAGAGCCGTGCGGAACCTTGTGGCGCGCTCCCCGTATTTTGCCTTGGCTTCTGCGCTTTCAAACTTGATCCCGTCCCCGCGGACCCATGCGTCCAGCCTCAGTTTTCTTTTTTCCTCAGCAGTCAACGATTTCCAGTTTTCCGGTTTTCCCGCCATTTTTTGCCCTCCACGGCCATGAATTTTTATGATGGCGAAGCGATTATCGTGGCAGTTCCCGGTCAAAACAACACCAAAATGAATCCTTTTTGGCGTTTCATGGACGGATTGCCGTTTTGAGCATTCAGATGCCAAAGATAATCCCATAAGGACCGGCTCCAGCGTGCGCTGTTCCCTGGAAGTATTCGCCGTGTTGAGTCCGGAAATGATAATTACGGGTATTTGGCCCGCAAGAGAATCCCGCAAACCGTCTTCGTTGCATGCAAGGAACAGGCTGGTGTAGTATGAACGCCGGCCCATGCGGATATATGCGTTTCCTGCTGCTTGGTGAGCGAGAGCGATGAATGCGGATCTGAAAGACATTGTCCAATTTTCTTTTGTTGCCCTGAGTTCGATATTTTTCATCGTGGATCCGTTGGCTACAATACCTGCTTTCCTGGTGATGACTTCCGATGACACTGAACAAAAGCGGCGCAGGATGGCTCGCCAGGCAGCATGGACATGCTTCCTTGTCCTAACCATCTTTTCGCTTGCCGGGACTCTCATATTTAAAATCTTCGGTATCACCCTGCCTGCGTTCAAAATCGCTGGAGGCCTGATACTCTTTCTGGTCGCCATGGACATGTTGCAGGCGAGAAGGTCGGGAACTCAGGAAGTTACCGAAGAGCGGCTGGAAGGGGCGACAAAGGAAGAGGTGGGAGTGACACCGTTGGGAATCCCGATGTTGGCCGGGCCCGGGGCTATTTCCACCGTGATGGTGCTGGTCGGGCAGTCCCACAACTGGTGGCAGGCCATACCGGTTTTCGCGGCAATCGCAATTACGGCTGTCGCCTCCTATATGATATTGGCGGGTGCCAATAAGGTTCGCAGATTTTTGGGTGAAACCGGGATCCGCATTTTGATGCGGTTGATGGGACTGGTCCTGACGGCTATTGCCGTTCAATTTGTGATGAACGGCTTCGTGGACTTGAAGGTCCTCCCGTTCCGGGCGGGCGCGTAACCGCACGTTATTGATGCTCGCGTTGTTTGGCGACAGTCGGCACCGAATAAGCGCTCAGACGCCTTGCCATAGCGTCATGTGGGCACAGGCCGAAGCCCGGACCCACATGAAAGAGATGCGGTTGTCACCATTTTGCCAATGTCAAGACGCATTCGGCCGGCGCCGGGACTTTATCTCGTTCAGCAGTTTGTCGATCTGATCTTCTTTCTCCAGTGAAGCAAACGTGCTTTCGACTTCATCGGCTATTAGTTCGGATTTGATCCGGGCGACAGCCTCCGGGCGCGTTAGTCTCTCGCCGACGCGATCCATGGGATCGTCCGGTGCGGGTTTGACCGGCCCCGTCTCCCCGGCCGACCGCAGGACGCGGGCTTTGCGGTGCCGCGCGATCAGGAGATCCCTTTTTGTCTGCGCTTCCGCCAGTTTGTCCGCCAGAGTTTTAAGCGAAGATTTCAGGGCTTCGGCCTGAGAGGTCTGCTCCGATTCCTGCGCTTTAAGGCCTTCCACCATTTTCCGGTTCTCCAAAGAGCGCTCCAGTGCAGCCCGCGCCAGATCGTCTTTTTGTTTGTCGACGGCCAATTCCGCTTTTTGCATCCATTCGGCGGCCTTGTTCTCGATCTCTTTGCGTTTTTTCTCGAGCAGGTGCCTGTCGGCCAATGCAACGGCGACCTGTGTCTTGACCTGAATCAGCTGATTCTCGATGTCGAGGATTACCTGTTTGATCAATTTTTCCGGATCCTCTGCCTTGTCGATCAGGTCATTGAGGTTGGCTCGTATAAGGGTTGATACACGCTCAAGCAATGCCATAGCAATACTCCTTTCATGGTGCTTATAAGCGCCGCTTCCGATTTGCGGAAGCGGCGCTCAATACTCTGACGATCCCGCTATTCTTTAGGGGATACGAATTTTTCCGGCTTCTGGCCGATCCCCTTTACCTTATCCAGCAGATCCGAGATCTTCATGCCTGACAGCGTTTCAAAGAGCGTTGGGACCTGAGCGGCCATCTTGGTGAGGTCTCCTGTGATCTTATTCATACCGGCCGCATCCCCGTTTCCCGTTGAAACAATTGTGATTTTGTCGACGTTGGCCAGAGGCGATGCCAGGGCTTGCACCACTTCAGGAAGGCCTGTGAGCAGTTTGTCGATCACGGCGGCCTGGTTGTATTCCTGGTATGCTTCAGCTTTGACGTTCATCGCCTTGGCTTCCGCCTCGCCTTTCTTGAATATGACGCTGGCCTCTGCTTCTCCCTGAGCCCTGATGGCCGCGGCGCGGCCTTCGGCTTCGACGGTCAGACGCTGCCTTTCGGCGTTTGCCAGCGTTTCGATCCGCTGCCTTTCAATTTCGGCCGGCTTCAAGACGGTGGCAATCAACTCTCTTTCGCGCCGTTGAATCTCGGCATCCTGTACGCCGATCTCGTTCTCCTTTTCAATGCGATGCACCTTTACCGACTCCGCGATCACCTGCTGCTGCATCACATTGGTCTGTATTTCGTACGACTTGTCTGCCGTTGCCTGCTGCCTCTTTACCGATTCCAGGTACTGCGCTTTCTTGATGGCAAGATCGCGTTCCGCTTCGGCCTGTTTTGCCTGGGAAAGAGTCTCGGCCAAAACGCGCTCCTGGTCCGCTTGAGCCCTGGCTACGGCCGATGCGCGCTGCGCATCGGCCCGTTTGATGGCCGTATCGCGCTCCGCTTCCGCCGTGGCGACATCGGCATCCTTCTTGATTCGCGCCACATCCGGGCGTCCCATGTTGGAGATGTAATCGTTTTTGTCCTTCACTTCCTTAATGGTGAAGGAAATGACTTCGAGTCCCATCTTATTCATGTCCTCGGCGCAGGTGGATCGCATGCGGTCCGCCACCATCTCAGGCTGTTTGACGATTTCCTCGACCGTCAGCTGGCCTATGATGCCTCGCAGATGGCCTTCCATCACGAGACGGATCAGGGCTTCGCGTTCCTGGTCGGTTTTGGTCAGGAATTGTTCCGCGGCGGTCTGGACCGATTCCGGATCCGACTTTACCTTGATTTGGGCGACAGCCTCGACGGTTACGGCGACGCCCTGTTTTGTGTATAGGTCTTGCTTCGGGGCCACGTCAAACGACATCAACTCCAGCGAAAGCTCGCGGCAGCTCTCCACCATGGGGAAGATGACAGTGCCGTGCCCCTTGACAATCCGCGTGCCCCGGAATCCGTACACGACGAGCGCTTCATGGGGACCGGCCTTGCGATAAAGACCGGCAAACAGCGCCACAATGATAAACAGCACCAGCACCATCAATCCAGCCATTACAAATACGCCCATTGGCATATTTCCTCCTTTATAAACAAGTGAACCTGCAATTTAAGAAATTTGATACCGAAACCCCCCCAGGGAACGGTGCAGCTGTTGGTCTTCAAGAATCACCTTGCGTCCCGACGGCCGGCACCGTCAGAAACGTCCTGCTGCGAAATCTCGTCCCAACGGCGAACGTATGCGATTCCGTCTTTATAGCGGATCACCAGGATCTCGGTTCCCTTTGGAATGGCTTTGCCGTCTTCACTGCGCGCGCCGCATGTGCGCCGGGTTCCTTCCTGGGAATAGATGATTTCTCCTGTTCCGCCCTCGCGTATGGAACTTGAGATGCGGCCCAGAACTCCGGTCATCCGGTAGTCGGCGGGATTCAGATCCCTGTCCCGGCCGATCAGCACCTTAGCCAGGAAGCAGAAGACCACATACGCTCCCGCAAGTCCCAGCGCAGTAGACAGCAGCAGCGCCCAGAGGAACCAGATCCCGGAATAAGCTGCGAGCAGGAATCCGGCGCCCCCGAACCAGGCGAGAAAAGCGGCAATGGTGCCCAGGTTGATGGGAGAAATGCTGATCCCGTGCGCATGATTCGTTCCTCCCGCATCCTGGCCTTCGCCTCCGCCATGCGATAAATCCCCGTGCTGTGCGCCTCCTCCGTCGTGCATCATTCCATGCCCGCTGTCGCCGTGCAGCAGACCGTGCCCGCCGTCGCCATGGGAAAAAGGCATGTCGATGTGCAGATGACCGATCAGCAGAGACACCAGGCTCCATAAAAATCCCACGAGGAAACAAAACAGATAAAAGTTTGCCCAAGTCATCGGTCACGCCTCCTTCGTATGAGAGGGTCTCCCGCCTGAGACTGAGTTGTCTCCGATTTGTGCAAGGGAGCCGGATTCAACACTTCCGAAAGACGGTCGACCAGTCCGGGTGTTTCCGTGATGGCACGGAGGAGCAAAAGGCATTTTCGTGAATCATTGCGGCGCGCCAGTGCAAGAATGGATTGCTGCAATTCCGGATCGTGCGTGAAGCGCTCCGCTCCGTCGATCAGCCACGCGTCCAGGCGGTCCTCCATTCCTCTCAAATCCGACATCAGCTCTGCATGGTATCCGCGTGGATCTTCCACCAGATAGCCGGGATGCACTTTGAAGAAACGTGCGAGAAGCAGGCGGGTGGTGTTTGTCACATGCGGCCTGTGCCCGCTCTCTATCTGAGACAGGTACGATTGGCTGATAGCTTTTCCTAATTCGCTTTTGACGGCGCGTACCACTTCCAGCTGCGTCATTGCGCGTCCCAGTCCGCGGAGCATCCCCTCGATTTCACGCAAATAGCGTATCTTTTCACCCAGAGTCATGCGTCTGTCCCTTATTGCACAATGCAATATATATATTGCAATATATAATAATTGTCAAGCAAATAATTTCGGTGACAGTCACCATAACTCCGAAATTCCATCCGGCTATGGGATTATGTAAGTTCAATAAAAAGAATAGATTGCAAAACTACCGATTGGGAGGCGCCGAAGGCTGAAAATACGAGCAATTCCTATAACCTCTTTGTTTTCATAGAGAAAAATTTCGGAGTTATGGTGACTGTCACCGAAATTGGGATTGAATGCGCGAACTGTGTTTCAGGATGACGGCAAAGAGTTCTTCGACAAGGTCCTGCGGAAGGCTGAGGGACGTTGCCCACTCTCTGCGCGGGGCCATCATGCGGCGTTCGCGATCCGGATCGACTACGGGCGCAGCCTGGTTGACTTTCAATTCGCCGATTTTGCGCGCAATTTCTATCCGGCGGCCTAATGCCGAGAGGATCTGTTTATCACAGCGGTCGATCATGCTGCGCAAATCATTTTTGCGTGGCCTGGGAAGGCTTTCCGGTCCCATTTTCCGTCTGCGTCTTCCTGCCTGTTCCCAGGCGGTTTCCGCTTCGAGGCCCGGTATGCCGCTGCTCAGGATCGCCAAGCTTGCAGTGAATCGGGAGGCCGCCTCACAAATCGCATCCCGATTTGTTTCGAGAATCCCTCTCCAGATTCCGATCTCCGAAGCTGCGAGCCGCGTCATGTCCAGAAAACCGCGGCCTGCGAGTTTATCCAGCATTGCGTGCTCTGCATCTCCCGCCATGGCACTGTGCATGAGTGCGACGGAGATGATCTGCGGCAGATGGCTGACTATCGCCATAATCCGGTCATGTTCTTCCGGATCAACCGTGATCGGCAATGCCAGAAGGCTTTCGGCGAGATCCATCATCAGCAGCAGCGCCTCCGGGGGAGAATCGGGATAAGGGCAGAGCGCATATACTCTATCGCTGAAAAGAAGCGGGTCCGCCGCTTCGACACCGGACCGCTCGGATCCGGCCATGGGGTGGCCGCCGATGAAATGAACTCCCTTGGGCAGCAGCTTCTGTGCCTCTGCCATGATCTGCTTTTTCGTGCTGGCTACATCCGTAACCACGGTATTTTTCCCGAGAAACGGATTCAGCCGGGCGATGGTTTCGAGAACCGCTTGCACGGGTGTAGCCAAAATGACAACGGAACTTTCAGGAATGTGGGATTCGATGTCGTGCAATGTTCCTATCTGGTCGGCAACACCGGCTTCCCGGATCGCCGGGAGTCGTTCGGGCATATCAAGACAGGCCAGGGCGATTTCGGGTCGTCGCCGCCTGAGCGCCAGCGCCATGGATCCCCCGATCAGTCCGCAACCGATGATTGTGATTTTCATATTTCCCTCACTTCGCCTTGCCGAGGCGCTTGCCTATGGTGGTAGCGATGATGCGGCAGCGGTTCATCATCAGACCGAATTCCTCGAAGTTCAGGGATTGCGGCCCGTCGGAGAGAGCTTTGTCCGGATTCGGGTGAATTTCGATCATGATGCCGTCGGCGCCGGCCGCAACCGCCGCTCTTGCCATGGGAGCCACGAAGCGCCGGGTACCCACGCCATGACTGGGATCCACGATGATGGGCAGGTGAGACAGGTGCTTGACTACAGGAACGGCAGAAAGGTCCAGAGTGTTGCGCGTTGCCGTTTCAAAGGTACGTATGCCGCGCTCGCACAAAATGACGTCAGGATTGCCCTCGGTTAATATGTATTCGGCGCTCATCAGCCATTCCTGGATGGTGGCCGACATGCCGCGCTTCAAGAGGACGGGCTTTCCGGCGTGCCCCAATGCGGTAAGGAGAGGGTAGTTCTGCATATTGCGGGCACCGACCTGCAGCAGATCGGCGTATTCCGATATCGTCTCGATCTGCTCGATCATCATCACCTCTGTCACCACCGCCAGCCCGTATTTGTCCGCGGCCTGCCGGAGCAGCTTCAGTCCCTCCATTCCGAGGCCCTGATAGGAATAAGGCGAGGAACGCGGCTTGAACGCGCCCCCCCGCAGGACCTGCGCCCCGCTTGCGGCTACAAACGCTGCGCTGGCCTCGATCTGTTCTTCGCTTTCTACGGCGCATGGACCTGCCATGACGGCGACCTCCAAACCGCCCACTGAACAAGCTTCGCCAATCCGCACCATGGTGTCTTCCGGGTGAAACTCACGGCTGGCAAGCTTGTAGGGAGTGGAAACAAGCAGGACGTCGCGTACTCCGGGCATCATGGAAAAGGCTTCCATGTCCAAACGTTTGCGGTCGCCAACGACGCCCAGGATTGTGTGCTCCACGCCGTCGGATCGGTGCACCTCAAGGCCGGCCTCGCGGATTTTCTGCTGCAGTGCGGCAATCTGAGTTTCCGTTGCCTTT
>JAEAME010000939.1_pt1 | contig 23997 bp, 22 predicted proteins | sample 8958731 | NCBI WGS metagenome assembly JAEAME01 (sample SAMN16933194, study PRJNA681113) | bioreactor sludge metagenome | isolation source: anerobic bioreactor sludge (Control) | place: India:Bengaluru | collected 2018-10-24 | reverse complement strand
ACAAGGTGAAAGGTGAAATGAATAAATACTATTCACTATCGACTATTCACTGCCTTCCTGCTATTCACTATCAACTATTCACCGTAGTATTACTATTTACTGTTTCTTTCTTTGGCCTGTTCCCGCGCCGTCTCCTTCTTCTTTTTCTTTTCGGTGTTATAGCCGGTGATGGTTCCTGAATTACCGCAGAAAGAGACCCCAAAAGGAAGTTGTCCCACCATTCCAGGATGGTCTTATTTTCTTTTACTGATTCGGTGATGATACGCAGATACGCGAGGGCTTCAGAAAATTCTGGTTTTGCAATTATAGAAGAGGGCCGCCGAGGCGGTTTTCTATGCAGGGAATGCTGAAGACCGAGGATAGCACGTAACTGACTGCCGACACGCCTTGGCACATTGAGGGTTTTACGAATCTCTTCCATAAAACCAGCGCAGGCGGCATCCAGAGCCATTTGGTGAGGAATTCCGTCACGTTTCCGCAATAATGCTTCTTCTTCTAAAGAGGGCCCGAAAAATGCGGCAAAGAAAAGCGCCGGTGATGGCGATGCGCCGCCGCGATACATGTTGTCGAAGCCTTCAAGGTTTGTGCTCAATAAACCAGTACGATTGTTATCTTTGGAAAGCCACAGAGAGAGATAAGGGAAAAGAGCCGCAAGAAGACCGCTTTTATCAAGAAGATTAAAAACCGGCCCGGAGAAACCGAAGAAGAAAGTTTTGCGTATCTCTTCGTAAAGCCTTGAAGAATCGACACGCGCAATGGTGGATGAAAGCCCGCAGAGGACTTTCCACGTGTCAGGCTCTATGGCAAAATCATGGGAAGCGGCAAAACGGACAGCACGGAGCATGCGCACGGGGTCTTCCGTAAACCTGACATATGGATCACCGATAGGGCGAATAAGACGCTGAGCGAGATCATTTAATCCCGTGCTGTAATCGATGACAGAGAAATCGGCAATATTATAGAACAGGGCGTTGATGGTGAAATCACGAGATAAGGCGTCTTCTTCAGGGGTTCCGAAAACATTGTCCCTGATAATCATTCCGCTTTCGTCCTTGATATGGCGAAAAGGCCGGGCATCAGGTTCTGTCATTTCCATATCCATCTCGTCAAAGGAACGGGCAGACTTGCGGAATGTTGCCACCTCAATGATTTCATCCTGAAAGTGAATATGGGCCAGACGGAAGCGGCGGCCAATGAGCCGGCAATTTCTGAAAAGACGTTTGATCTGGTGTGGCGTGGCATCTGTCGCTATGTCGAAATCTTTCGGAGTGCGTTCCAGAAGGAGATCGCGGACACAACCGCCTACCAGATAAGCCCTGAAGCCTTTCTGATGAAGCCGGTAAAGCGTGCGAATCGCGTTGGCGCTTACCATTTTTCGTGATATTCGATGTTCATTACGGGGAATGATGCGCGGTTCCATAGTATATCAAAATAACATACACGGCCACGAAATCAAAGCGGAAGCAGACCCGCGGTCTATGAGTCCATATTTTTTATTACAGAAAAACATTTTTTAGCAGGAGTGTCTTTCGGTAATTTCAACCCAGCCTTTTTGTGAGGATCTCCTTGAGAATCTTCGGATTGCCTTTGCCCTGTGAAGCCTTCATGGCAAGGCCCATAAGGAATCCCATCACTTTTAAATTCCCGTTCCGGTAATCCACGACATCGGACGCATGCTCTGATACGATTTGGTCAATAATCGCTTCCAGCTCTGACGTGTCCGAAATCTGTCTGAAATGGCCTTTTTTAACGATTTCTTCAGCAGACTGATCGCCGGAGAGAAGCTGAGACAATACTTCCTTTCCCGCATTCGCGTTTATTTCATCTTTTTCAAGCATTGCGAGCAGCACGGCAAACCGCTTTGGCGTTAGCCCCGTTTCCCTGATAGTCTGATTGCGGTCTTTCAAGGCGGGAAGCAGATGAGTCGTTATCCAGCTTGCAACTTTGCGCGGAGGCAGGTTTTCTTTGACGACATCTTCAAAAAATTCCGAGATATCTCTTTCCTGGCTCATACTTAAAGCTTCTTCGGGGGTTAGATTGTATTCTTTGGAAAAACGTTCCATTTTTCTGCCAGGCATTTCGGGCAGAGCGTCTACCATCTTTTTTAGCCACGTATCGGTAACTGTAATTTTGGCCACAGACGGATCAGGTATGCAGGGACCCGCAAATTTTTCCCGCATTGCCGTTGTTACCCGTTTCTCAGGGTCCCACAGACGGGTATGGAGCACAATAGGTTCGCCTCTTTCGAGACATTCAGTCTGCCGGACAATCTCATAAGCGATGGCGTCCCCCACATTGCGGATGGAATTCATATTCTTGACTTCTATTTTTGTGTTCAATTCATCGGTGCCCTTTGGCCGAAGGGAAATATTCGCATCTACTCTGAGCGTTCCCTGTTCCATGCTGCATTCCGCCGCCCCTGTATAGCGCAACTGGGACCGCAAAGTCTTTACGTACTCCATCGCGTCATGAGGACTTCGCATATCCGGTTCGCTTACGATTTCGATAAGCGGAGTGCCCGCGCGGTTGAAATCGACCAGACTTATCGGGATTTTGCCTTCAGTCTCGTGAACGAGTTTCGCGACGTCTTCTTCCATGTGAATATGGTGTATCCGGAGTCTTTTCATTTTGCCGTCCTCACCGATGACGTCAACCCAGCCGTTCCTTGAAAGAGGTTTGTGATGCTGTGAAAGCTGAAAGCCCTTTGGAAGATCAGGGTAGTAATAAACTTTTTGGTCAAAGGCACTCTCAGGCTGGATGGTGCAGTTCAAGGCAAGGCATGCAAGGGTTGCCTTTTCAAGAGCTTCCTGACTTAATTTCGGGAAAGCGCCCGGTAGCCAGAGACAAATCGGGCAGGTATTTCTGTTTGGTTCATCCCCGGGGCGGTTAGGACAATCACAGAAAAGCTTGGTTGCAGTGTTTAACTGAACGTGTATTTCAAGACCAACGACCGCTTCATACTTCATGTCTATCTTTCTCCTTCTGTGGCCGATGAAAGTTTCATGCCCGCGGCAAGCAGATTTACATCACTCAGACGGGGACCTGTAAGCTGTATGCCAATGTCAACTTCAGATTCGTGCGCCAGGGAGGGGATCTGAAGGGACGGCTGGCCCGTAATATTTGTCGGGATGGTGAAAAAAAACGCATCGTATGTTTCGTTGATGTCGGCGGCTTTGGAGGCATCATATGCAGGCCTTCGTGTGGGGAGCGCGATCAGGTCGATATGATTGAATATATCGGACATTTCCCGTACCAGGCGTCTGCGAATACGGCACGCGTTTTCAAAAGCCTGGTAATTTTCAAACTGGAAGTACGCGCCCTGAAAAAGATACGTTTTTACAAGTTTCCCGAATGATTCACCTCTCGAATTGAGGTACATGTCGTTCCAGTTTTTTCCAACGGGAGAGCGGTGTCCATAGCGAACACCATCGTACTTACCCGCGCTGGAAGATGCCTCCACCGAGCCAATCACGTTGTGAACAGTCCGGAAGAGGTCGAAGCCTTTGAGGTTTACCTCCTGAATGGAAAGGCCTGCCTTTTCAAGTTTTGAAATTCCTCTGCTGAATGCCTTCGATTCTATTTCATCAAGGGAACTGATGAATTCCCTGATTATTCCCACACGGTATGTTTTTTCAACGGGCTTGAGAGCGGCCGCAAAATCGGGCATTGTTTCGTCAGGCATGGAGAAATCATTTTCATCTTTACCTGAAATTACCGCCATTACAGCGGAAATGTCATTTATATTTTTTGCAATGATGCCGGAGCATTCCATGGATGGAACAAGACCAATGAGGCCGAAGCGGGAAACAATACCAAAGCTTGGTTTAAACCCGAAAAAACCAGATATGGCAGCGTTTACGCGGGTCTCACCCATTGTGTCCGTAATGAGCGCTATATCCGCGCCGGCAAGGATAGCCTGAACCCCTGTGTCTCCTGTCAACCCGAAACCCAGCTCGCTCATGCGTGAACTGCCGACAAGGTCAGCGCCGGCATTTCTCAGACGTGTCACTATCGTCGCGTCTTCAAGGGCGATAAAACCTTCGAGAGCCCGGGAACCAGCATCAGTAAGCCATCCCCGAGCGGACATATTCGGCTGTATGACGATCTTTTTTCCCGCAAGCGAACCATCCGCGGGCTGCTCTTTTTTTCCGGATGTCTGTGCCGTTGTATTTTTATAAGTGAAGATATCTGCTTTCATAGTCATTCCTTATTCAAATATACTGGCTACTTTGAAATAGCCGCCTTTTTCCGCGGGCGCGTTCTTAAAAAGTTCACCGTCTTCCACTAACTTGCTGATCCGGGCCTCTTTTCCGGTTCTCGTATGGTTTGCAGTCTCCGCGACGGAAAATAGCGGTTCGTCCTCTCCCGTATTTTCATTGACTAACTTTGCCATATTTTTGGCTGTTTCCACTGCATCAGTGATTGCAGATCGCTCTCGGGCGTCAATACTGACACGGGAAACCCAGGAGAGAGAATCAACCAGGTCCTGCTGTTCTTTTGTCCCCGGTAGAGGTTGTGACCCGCCGAGGTCAAGAAGACCAAGTTCGGCAAGTTGTTCAGAGGCAACAGTTGATGGTGCCTCCGTGAGAGGGCAAAAAGCGCTGCGGTTTTTGGGAAAAGCGATCACTTCCCTGATTGATGATGTGCCCAGTATCATGGCAACGACCCGGTCAATGCCGAGGGCTATTCCGCCGTGAGGGGGAGCGCCATATTCAAGAGCGCGAAGGAAAAAGCCAAACTTCTGCTCCACAGCTTCTTCTGAAAGACCGAGAGCTTTGAAAATCTTGTTTTGCAGGTTTTTGTCGTTTATCCTGATGCTTCCGCCTCCCAGTTCCTCACCATTCACGACAAGGTCATAGGCGCGCGATTTGAGTGTCAACAGCTCTTCAGCGTTGCCGGGATCAAAATCAGTCCTGTCTGGCATGGTAAAGGGATGATGGCTTGAAGTCACTCCGTTTTCCGTACCTTCAAAAAGAGGGAAATCAGTTACCCAGAGCGGATAGAACACACCTTCCGGAATTAATTCCAGTCGATGAGCGAGATGAAGACGGAGCTGACCCAGGGCAGAGCAGACAAGCGACCATGACGGATCAGCGATCATGAGGATCACGTCACCATTCTCCGCGTCAAAGCGCTTGAGGATTTCGCCGCGTTCATGTTCGCTGAAGAACTGCACGATATTGGATTCCAACCCTCCTTCAAGCACGCGCATCCAAGTCATACCTTTGGCGCCGAAACCCGGGACAATTTCTTTTGCATATTCATTCTGAAGGACGTTTTTGCTCAGTTTTTCCGATTGGCCCTTGACGTTAATACCCTTTATACATCCTCCCCTGCTCAGTATCTGCTTAAAAATACCGTATTTTGTATCAATAAAGATATCCGTCGCGTCCCGAAAGGTCATGCCGAAACGGAAATCCGGCCGGTCAGTGCCTGTGGAGTTCATAGCGTCGTGCCAGGTCATCCGCGGATACGGCCGCGGGAGTTTGACACCGCCGATTTCAAACATGCGGTAAGAAAGCTCCTCAAAAAGAAAATAAATGAATTCTTCATCAATGAATGACGCTTCAAGGTCAAGCTGGGTAAACTCTGGCTGCCTGTTAGGGCGAAGGTCCTCGTCTCTGAAGCACCTGACAATTTGGAAATATCGTTCCATGCCGCCAACCATGAGGAGTTGTTTGAAAAGCTGCGGTGATTGGGGAAGGGCGTAGAAGTTCTTTGGATAGTGCCTGCTGGGAACAAGATAATCCCTGGCGCCTTCAGGGGTACTCTTTGTAAGCATCGGTGTTTCAACTTCGACAAATCCCTGTTCATCCAGAAAATCACGGACAGCCTTAACAATACGGTGTCTCTTGATGAGATGATCCTGCATTGTAGGTCGCCTGAGATCAAGATAACGATACTGCAGTCTTAAATCTTCAACAATCGATTCGTCCCGCTTGACTGTGATTCCGGCAACCATGGATTTTTCCGATATAGGGAAAGGCAACGTGTTTGATTTACTGAGGATTTCAAGATCGGTGATTTTCACCTCGATATCACCTGTGGGGATATTCGGGTTTTCAGTGCCCCCGGTTCTCTGCACCACCGTACCGGTAACAGAAATGCAAAACTCGTTCTTGAGAGATCGCGCGGTGCTATAGTTTTCTTTTGAAGTATAATCAGGGCTGAAGACTATCTGAACAATCCCGCTCCGGTCACGCAGATGAACGAACAGCACTTCTCCATGATCTCTCAGGGCGTCTACCCATCCGGCAAGCGTAATTTCTTTTCCTGTGTCGGGTAATCCCAATTGACCGCAATTCGACCGATCGCCGTATCTCATGATTTGTTTATCCTTTCTTTATAAAAGATTCTTTAATTCCTTTTTTTCAAAACATCTTTAGAGGGTGGATTATTTTCCCTCTAAACCGGATGAAAATTCAATATATTTTTACGATAATCTCATGAAATATATTTTTGTAAGTTTTAAAAGTTTTTCTATTTATTCTTTCAAAAATGAATTAATATAATATCTCAGTAACAAAATGGCTTAAAAATTTGGGGAGACGACAGAGATGATCAGGAAAGCAGGATTTGATAATAAAAAATATCTTCAGGAACAGACATTAGAAATTCTTGAACGGGCAAAAATGTTTCACAACAAATTGTACCTCGAATTCGGGGGAAAGCTCTTGTATGATTATCACGCTTCAAGGGTCCTGCCGGGTTATGATCCAAATATCAAAATGAGACTTCTCGCGGAGTTGAAAGACAACGCGGATATCATCCTCTGTATTTACGCGGGAGATATTGAAAGAAAAAAAATACGCGCAGATTTCGGAATCACCTATGACGCTGACGCATTGAAACTTATCGATGAATTGAGAGAATGGGGCGTTGATGTGCTGGGAGTTAATATTACCCGTTTTGACAATCAGCCTGCTGCTATACTCTTTAAGAATAAGCTGGAGAGGCGTGGGATAAAGGTTTTCACCCATAAATTTACCAGAGGATATCCTACCGATGTAGATATGATTGTCAGCGATCAGGGTTACGGAGAGAATGAATATATCGAGACTAAAAAACCCGTCGTTGTCGTCACGGGGCCGGGGCCGGGAAGCGGTAAACTGGCAACATGTCTCTCGCAGCTCTATCACGACTATCGGCGAGGAGTAAAATCAGGATACGCCAAGTTTGAAACTTTCCCTATCTGGAACCTGCCCCTTAAACATGCTGTTAACGTGGCTTATGAAGCAGCCACGGCGGACATAAAAGATTTTAACCTCATCGATCCGTTTCATCTTGAGGCCTACAACAAGGTTGCAGTGAATTACAACAGAGATGTGGAGGTATTCCCTGTTCTAAAGAGAATACTGGAGAAAATCACAGGCGGTGAATCTTTTTACAAATCGCCGACAGATATGGGCGTGAACCGCGCCGGCTTTGCTATCGTTGATGACGAAGCAACACAGGAAGCATCGAGACAGGAAATTGTACGCAGGTATTTCCGATATCGCTGTGAGTACGCCATGGGTTTTGCCGACAAGGAAACAGTGCAGAGGGCTGAGCTCTTAATGGAAGAATGTAATTTAGAACTTGGATACCGTAATGTTGTCAGGCCGGCGCGAGAGGCCGCTCAATCAGCTATGGAAGAGCATAAGGGGAATGAAGGGATCTATTGCGGGGCTGCTATTGAGTTGAAAGACGGTACAATCATTACCGGTAACAATTCGGCACTCATGCACGCGGCAACAAGTCTTATTATCCACGCCATTAAACATCTGGCAGGCATTCCTGATAAATTGCAGTTGCTTCCCGACTACATTACCGAGTCCGTGCGCAAACTCAAAACAGAAGTGCTTAATGAGAAATCGGTAAGTCTCGATCTCGAAGAGGCCCTTATTGTCCTGAGTATCAGCGCGGCTACTAATCCTGCCGCGCAACTGGCCATTGGGGTCTTGAAGGAACTTCGTGACTGCGAAGTCCACATGACGCACATTCCCACGCCGGGAGATGAAGCGGGACTACGCCGCCTCGGCGTGAACCTAACAAGCGATCCGAATTTTTCTACAAAGAATCTTTTCATTAGCTAGAGGATAAAAGAATTGTCAATATCTCATAAACCGGATAGTACATAGATAAAAGGAGACATAGCGTGGAGACCTACTTTGCGGCGGTACAGGTGACCCCTTTGCCTGGAAACCAGTTTATTGAAAGGGTGGAGGACACAAGCATTTATTTCTGGATCAGTGATGAAACGCCTGAGAGGGCAATGGAACGGGTTTCAGCATATCTTTCCAATAACTGCTGGAAACTTATTACTATTGAAAAAGAAGCTACAGCGGTTACCGCCGCTGATTTCGCTGACAATGAGGACGGCATGATGGGATTCTGGAAGGCTAAACAGTCGGGTTTTGCCGCCAGGGTCATCGCTAAAACAAAAACGGAAACAGAACACGCCACCTGACAGCAAAATCTACAACACGTACAATCTACGCGGATTTAAGAAAATCCTTTACACATTGTGCCACATAGACACGTTCAGCATTTTTCAATTCCGGATATATCGGCAGCGCCAATGAGGTTTTCGCTGCTTTTTCCGCCACGGGGAAATCACCCTCTTTGTATCCCAGATATGCGAAGCAGGGCTGTAGGTGAAGTGGCAAGGGGTAGTAAATACCTGTCATGACTCCCCTTTCCTTAAGGAAACTCTGCAGTTCGTCCCGTTTTTGTGTCCGGATGACATAGTGATGGAAGATATGCGATGTATCGTCTTCAATCACAGGGAGCGTAAGGGGTAGTTTTCTGAACTGTTTGTTGTAGTAGGCGGCATTTGCTTTACGTTTTGTGTTCCATGACTCAAGGTGAGGGAATTTGGCCGCGAGAGCGCATGCCTTGATTTCATCGAGACGGCTGTTGAGACCGATCATCTCATGGTAATACTGACTGCCCATACCATGAACGCGCAGCTTTTTCACCTTTTCACCGAGATCAGCCCGTTTCGTGTAGACCATGCCTCCTTCGCCGATACCACCGAGNTTAATGTCCAGGGCCATGAGGGCGAGGATAAGCGCGTCAGTGCCGTTGGCACATGAAATGGCGCAGGGAACGTCCGCGTATTCGGAGATCTGTTTTTCCAGTTGGGCGCAGTATTTACCGAGAATAAGCCGTTGTTCGTCAAGTATTTCGTTAATGCCTGCGCGGATTTCCTTTTTTACAAGTTTGTACTGGGCTTTCAGGTTGATAGGCGGTATGTTCATAATTTCCGTTTCCTTTCAGGGAATTTTAAGTAAACAAGGATAAAATCACGGCTATGTTAGCATATATTTGGTTAATATCTCAAGGATTCATTAGATGGATGGTTACATAAAAACAGTTTATTAAGAACACCTAGAAAAAAGTAGATCTTTTAAAAGACAAAATTGTATTAAAATCGTTGACAAATATCCGCGTTTACGTTAAAAGATTGTGAAATTTTATTCAAATAAAATGATAAGGAGATCACCTATGAGAGAGGCAGTAATTGTATCGTGCGCGAGAACGGCGATTGGCCAGTTTAGCCAGTCTCTTAAAGATGTGCCTGTTGTGAAGCTTGGTGGAATAGCCATTAAAGAGGCCATAAAAAGAGCAGGTATACGACCCTCAAAAAATAAAGATAAAGAATTTGCACCTGCCATCTTTGGAGGCAAGACTGATACGGAACTGGAAGCGAAAAAATATGATTATGACAGCAGTTTGAAAGAAGTTGTCATCGATGAAGTAGTTATGGGGAATGTTCTCCAGGCAGGTCTTGGCCAGAACTCGGGAAGACAGGCGAGTATTGAGGCAGGTGTCCCGAAGGAAACAGCAGCGTATACAATCAACAAGGTCTGCTCGTCAGGGCTCAGAGCTATCATAAACGGTATGCAGTCGATCATGGTTGGTGATAATGATGTTGTGGTCGCGGGTGGTATGGAGAACATGAGTCTGGCGCCTTTCGCTTTACCGGGATTGAGGTTCGGTGCCAGGATGTTCGACACAAAGGCTGTTGACCTCATGGTGCTTGATGGTATATGGGAAATCTTCTATGGCTACCATATGGGTGTTACGGCGGAAAATATTGCCGAGAAATACGGTATATCAAGAGTGGAGCAGGATACATTCGGTCTTATCAGTCATCAAAGGGCAATGAAAGCTATCAAAGAAGGCCTCTTTAAACCTGAAATCGTGCCCGTTGAAATCCCTCAGAAAAAGGGTAAACCCCCAATTATTTTTGACACCGACGAAAGACCGATGGACACATCGCTCGAAAAAATGGCCGCACTCCCCACTGCTTTCAAGAAAGACGGAACAGTCACAGCCGGCAACGCGTCGGGCCTCAATGACGCGGCAGCGGCCGCGGTGCTTATGTCCCGCGAGAAAGCAAAAGAGCTTGGCATTAAACCCATGGGCAAAATCATCTCATGGGCAAACGGCGGTGTTGATCCGGCATATATGGGCCTTGGCCCCATTCCGGCAATTAAGAAAGCGCTCAAAAAAGCCAACATGACCATTGATCAGATCAATCTTATTGAACTCAACGAAGCGTTTGCTTCCCAGTCGCTTGCCTGTATCAAGGAGCTTGGGGTTAATACGGATAAATGCAATATGTTCGGCGGTGGCATATCTCTTGGCCATCCTATCGGATGTACCGGAGCGCGGCTCGTCACGACAGCTCTTTACCAGATGCAGCGGCTCAATCTGAAGTATGGTCTTGTCTCAATGTGCATAGGTGGCGGGATGGGACTTGCGGCTATTTTAGAAAGAGAGGCATAAAATGGAGTATAAAAATATTATTGCCGAAGTAAAGGATGGTATCGGCTTTCTGAAAATCAACAGGCCAAAGGCGTTGAACGCCCTGAACTCGGAAACACTCCTTGAAATCAAAAACGCGGCGGAAACATTCAGCGCGGACAAGAATGTCAGGGTTGTCATTGTTACGGGGGAAGGAGACAGAGCTTTTGTAGCGGGGGCAGATATTCTGGAAATGAAGGACCTGACGGCTATTGAAGGCGCTGCTTTCGCGCAGCGCGGTCACGATGCTATGGGTGTCCTTGAGAATATGGGGAAACCGGTCATCGCGGCAGTGAATGGATTTGCCCTCGGAGGCGGGTTTGAGCTTGCGCTTGCCTGTGATTTCATCTATGTTTCAGACAAGGCTAAGCTTGGCTTTCCGGAGACGACCCTGGGTATCCATCCAGGATTCGGTGGGACACAGCGGACCGCGAAACTAATCGGTACGGCAAAGGCGAAAGAACTGATATTTACCGGCAAAACAATCAGTGCCCAGGAAGCCTACGACGCCGGCCTTGCCAATAAAATTGTTCCTCACGACCAGCTCATGAGCGAAGTGCTTGCGGTCGCGGAAAAGATAAAGGCGAATGGCCCCTTTGGAATCAGGCTGGCGAAAGAGTGTATCAATAACAGCCAGTCATTGTCACCCAAAGAAGGTCTTACCCTTGAAGCAAAAGATTTTGGTATGTGTTTTGCCTCAAAAGACCAGAAAGAAGGCATGACGGCGTTTGTAGAGAAAAGAAAAGCCACCTTCATTGGTGAATAATAACTATTAAGGAGGATACTGTGAAGATAGCGGTATGTTTAAAACAGGTTCCCGATACCGAAGCGGAAATTAAATGGGACATCCCGAAGGGATCATTGAACAGGGAAGGTATGGATCCCATTACAAACCCCTTTGACGAATTCGCTTTGGAAGAAGCACTTCTTACAAAAGAAAATTATGATGGTGAGATTGTTGCCATTACCATGGGGCCGGACAAAGCGGCGGATGTGCTGAGAAATGCGTTAGCATTGACGGTTGATTCAGTATATCAGTGCACGGATCCGGCTTTCGCCGGATCTGACACGTTCGCGACAGCGTCCGTGCTCGCGGCAGCGATTAAGAAGATCGGCAACGTTGATGTTGTCTTTTTCGGCAAGCAGTCAACAGACGGCAATACCGGCGTTGTAGGCGCGGAAGTAGCCGCGATCCTCGGCTTCAGCCAGCTCACCTATGTTTCAAAGGTGCGCCAGATCGACGCGGCAGGAAAAAAGATTGTTGTTGAAAGGGCCGTCGAAGGCGGTAATGAAGTTGTTGAGGCAAAACTGCCCGCTGTTGTTTCCGTTATAAAAGGCATCAACGAGCCGAGACTTCCAAACCTCATGGGCATTAGAAAAGCGGGTAAAATGCAGATACCGCAGTGGACCGCTGCCGACCTTGGCGTTGACACCGGTAAAGTAGGTGCCGCAGGTTCTTCCACGAAGGTTGTTGAGATTGCTGTGCCTCCTCCTCGTGGGGCAGGTGAGATACTTAAAGGTGAAGTGGATGATATCGTCAGCACACTTACCGACAAACTGATTGACTTAAAAGTCATAAAATAGGGAGGAGGAAATTACAATGGCTAATGATGTATGGGTATATATAGAACATAAAGATAATGGCATCTCACCGATGTCTTTTGAACTTCTCGGTGTTGGAAAACAGCTTGCAGACGGTTTCGGATCCAATGTCTGCGCCTTTGTGATCGGAGATAAGACAGATGATCTCGCCAAAGAGGCCTTTGCCTATGGCGCTTCAAAAGTGTACGCTGTCGAAGGCGACGTATTCAAAGGTTTCAGAGGCGAAGCATACGCGAAAGCTGCGAGTTTCCTTCTTGACAAATATAAACCGGAAGCTGCCCTTTTCAGAGGCACAAGCATGGGCGTTGATGTGTCGGCGGCTGCAGCGGCAAACCTTGGAATGGGCCTTTGCACCGACAGCATCGGTCTCGCGGTGGACGGCGGAAAGTTGAAAATGACACGTGCCGCGTTCGGCGGAAACTACACGGTTTCCGTGGTGAATGAAAAGGCAATCCCGCAGATTGCCACGGTAAGACCTAAAGCATTTCCGATGCCTGAAAAAGACGCGTCTAAAAGCGGCGAAGTGATAAAGGAGTCATTTTCGCTCGCAGAAGATGCTTTGAACACGAAGGTGGTTGAATTCCTTCAGTCCGCGACGACAGTTAATCTCGTCGAGGCCGATATCATTGTGTCCGGCGGACGCGGCACAGGAGGAGAAGATGGTTTTAAAATCCTGAAAGAATTTGCCGATGTCCTCGGCGGGGCACTTGGAGCGTCACGTGCCGCCGTTGATTCAGGCTGGATTCCCTATGAACATCAGGTAGGGCAGACCGGTAAAACGGTGAAGCCTAAAATTTATGTTGCCTGCGGTATATCAGGGGCAATTCAGCACCTTGCCGGTATGAGAACATCTGACTGTATCGTTGCCATCAATAAAGATGCCGATGCGCCGATCTTCAAAGCTGCCAGCTTCGGCATTGTCGGTGACTATAAAGTGGTCGTTCCGAAACTCATCGATAAATTCAAATCAAAGCTGAATAAGTAAGGACTTTAGATTGATGTTATGCGAGGGGAGTCCAAATGGCTCCCCTCTTTGTTTATAAGCTATTTCTATTATTCAAGAGGCAATAATTCCTAAATTTCATTTGCCCTTGCAGCAATTATTCTCTAAAATAGAGGCGTGAAACACTGGAGAATGTATGATTTACTTAGATAACGCGGCTACATCTTTTCCTAAACCGAAAGAAACGATAGAAGCTCTCAACAACTTTATTCTCAATGTGGGAGGCAATCCGGGAAGGAGCGGCCACAACCTCTCCCTGGAAGCCGCCCGGGTTATTTTTGAAACCAGAGAAAAACTGACGGAGTTTATTGGAGGCGTGAATTCCGAGCGGCTTATTTTTACGCAAAACGGCACCGAGGCTCTCAACCTTGCCATTCTGGGACTCATAAAAGAGAATGATCACATAGTCACTACATCCATGGAACACAATTCGGTCATGAGGCCGCTTACCTTTCTTGAGAAACAGAGAGGAATCAAATTCTCAACGGCAAAATGCTCACCTGATGGCGTTATCGACATAGATGATCTAAGAGCGCTGATAAAAAAAAATACAAAAGCGGTTATTGTCAATCATGGCTCCAATGTTATCGGAACTGTCCAGCCCCTTCAGGAAATAAGAGAAGCTATAGGTGAGACGACTCTTATTGTAGACGCTTGTCAGACTATAGGATCATTTCCGATTGATGTGAAAAAAGACGGAATCGATTTATTAAGTTTTTCCTGCCATAAATCACTCTATAGCATACAGGGTCTCGGCGCCCTGTATATAAGAGAAGGCATTGATCTTGTACCGTTAAGGTTTGGAGGCACCGGCAGCAAATCAGAATTAATAGAACAACCCCTTGTTCTACCCGATAAATATGAAAGCGGCACGCCAAACACGCCTGCCATAGCATCATTGTACGGTGGTCTTACCTTTATTGAAAACACGGGATTTATGGAAATTATCGAAAAGAAGAGGGCCCATCGCGAACGTCTCACAGAAGGATTGTCAGGTATAAAAAGTGTAGAATTATATGGCCCTTCGAAGAATTCACGCGTTGATGCTCTGCCGGTGGTATCCTTCAATATCAGAGGTCTGATGCCTTCAGAAACAGGATACTTGTTGAACAAGGAAGAGATATACACGAGAGTAGGTCTTCAGTGCTCTCCTGCGGCCCATAAAACGATCGGGACCTATCCACAGGGGACAGTGAGGGCAGCACCGGGGTATTTTACGACAGACGAAGAAATTGATCGTTTTCTGGAGGTTATCAATCGCATTGCAGAAAGATAAATCATATTTCTTACTCTTCCACACAATTCATGATGTGCTGAAAGCGGAAAGAATACTGAAAAAAGAAAAAGTAAGCCATGAACTTGTGCCTGTCCCGAGAAACTTGAGTTCCGATTGCGGCATGTGTATTCAATTGACGGATAATTTAGAAGAAGTAAAGAATCAAATCAAATATATTGGATTAGCCAGATGTTTTTTCTTTGACGGCAAAACGTATATTGAACTGCCGTGAAAAAAATCTCATACCGCGCTTTATGTTTTAATTGCCCCTTCAGGACACATTTCCTGACAGCAATAGCATCGAATGCATTTGCTATAATCAAAACAAGGTTTATTATCACTTACTGTTAATGCTTCCGCAGGGCATACTTTCGAGCAGATGCCACAGCCCTTGCAGATATTCCCGCGTACTTTCGGTTTTTTTGTAAAGACATTTTTAAGAAGCTTTTTGGCGAAACGGGGGATGTTCCAGTCTGTATCCATGCTACGGGGCAACAAAAATTCTCCTATTGATGGAATATTATTTCCGGCAACCTTATAATCAGGGACCATGCCGTGTTTAAAGGCAAGTTGATTGATAGGTGTGGGGAAGGGAAGATGAGTTAATTTTTCAATATAATCGTCGAGAGCGAAAGCGTTTTTACTTACGCCGAGGACGCCAAGCTTTCTCGGTCTTCCGCTCGAAGGGCCATCGCCGTCCATTCCGACGATTCCATCAAGAACGGTAAGGTGCGGGTGGGCGATAGTATGGATATCAATGAGCATGGAAGCAAAAAGAGACCTGTTCTGACCTGCCCGGAGATGCCACTTTGCTTTCTCTAAAGAATGGATAAAACCGAACGTATTCTTAACACCGAGTGTCATTCCCATCATCCCGTGGGTCTTAAGCTTAGGCACATTAATAACAAAATCATATTGATCAGGGTCATCACCGAATAAAAACTCTCTATAAGGTGATATCCCATTTATTTTCTTGATAATATTATTATTAAAATTAGCAATATTTAATCCTAATTGTTTAATAATTTCCATAATACCTGATGATATAAGGACTTTATTTGTTGAACCAAATCCAGGGCTGTCCCCGACAGAGATATAACATGAATAATCCTTTAATAATTCTGCAATGGCTTTAATAATTATCGGATGGGTTGTTACTGCCTGCTCAGGGGTCCTGCTTGTCAAAAGATTTGGTTTTATAAGAACCCTGGCATTCTTGATCGGAAAAAAATCTATCTCCTGAAACATCGAGCTAAGGAGCTTTTTCAGCAGGTCCGTGTCGTATGTATAACAGCCCTCAATTGCTACCTTTTCCAAGAGGCTGTCCTTTGTTAAAAATAATTTCAATGAACCGGATACACATTATTCCATCGGGATTTGTCCAGCACATATTGTTCTCACTGTCATTGAGAGAGTAAGTAACTCTGTAATATTCCTTTTGAATATAAAATATCCCGTTTGTATCCTGCTGGCGTGTTCCCTTCATCGATATATCATCAATGAAATCATTGATTGTCATTTTAAATATATCAATAAACTGCTTTTCATTGGTGAACCTGTCGTTGCCAGCCCGCATGACAAAGGAACCCCTGTCTTTTTGAATAGAAAAGATCGTGTCCCCAAATGGTCCGTAAACTTCCAGAAAAAGTGTGTCAGGATAATCGAGCCTTATAGACATGTCACCGGAGTACTGCTTATTGTTCCAGTTAATATTGAGTTCGCAGACCGCTTCCATGTAATGAATGTCAGGCGGCCATTGAATAATATTTGTTTTTTTTTGCGTCAGGAGCGCGCAACCATTGAAAAAGAAAAAGACAACAAGAAACAAAGGGAGGAGCAGTATTGCCTTTTTCACTTCCGGAGCTCTTTGATTGCCTTCAGCTTGTCTTCAATAATCTTCTTTTTCTTGATATCTTTTTCCATTTGAATCGATTTTTCATAATAGGGAAGGGCATTGTTGTGTTCATTGAGCGAGACATAGGTGTCGCCAATGTGTTCGGCAATTGTGGGATCATCAGGCACAAGTTTATATGCCTTAAGCAGTTCCGTAAGAGCAAGCTGATACTGACCTTTTTTGTAGTAAACCCATCCGAGACTATCGACAAAAGCCCCTTCATCCGGTTTTTTCGAGAGGGCTTTCTTAATCATTATCTCAGCTTCGTCGAGTTTAATGCCTTTTTCCGCCCATGAATAGCCGATAAAATTTAAAGCATTCGGATAATCAGGCTCAATCTTTAAAACATCATTCATTATTTCGAGTGCTTTTTCCGATTCGCCCTTTCTTTCATAGAGCATACCGATATGAAAAAGAACGACAGCGTTATCCGGCTCATTTTTAGGGATTTCTTCAAGCATTTCTATTGCTTTTGTGTAATCAGCCCTTTCCTCATAGAGCAGCGACAAAAGCTGATAAAGTTCTTTTTTCTCTTTCGCGACAGGCAGATGTTTTTGAATGATTTCTATGCCTTCATCGAGAGAACCGGACTTAATATGGATGAAGACGATCTGTTTCAGGGCGGTCAGATATTCATCTGATTTAGGATCAATCTTATGAAATTCTTCGAGGGCTTTTTTAAATTCCCCTTTTTCCTTCCATGCCGTCGCGAGATAGAGTCGGGCCGTATTGCTGTTTGGCTTTGAGGAAAGGATAAAAGAAAATTCCTTTATGGCGTCGTCAAAACGATTCTGTTCAAGGTAAAGGATTCCTATACGCATTCTTACTGAAAGATCATCCCGGTCAATGTCGGAAAGTTTCTCATAGGCATTGATCGCCTTGTTGTACTCTTTCTGTTTAACGAATATGTTGGCAATCCTTGCCCGCGCTTTTTTGTTCGCGGGGTCAATATCGATGAGCGCCTGATAGTGTTCAATGGCCTTTTCGTAATTCCCTTCCATCTCATACAGGGTGCCGATATCGAGATAAGCCGGTTCGAAATTTGGTTTCAATTCCAATACTTTCGTGAAATATTGTTTCGCTTTCGTAAGCTCTTTTAATTCAGCGTTCAATCTTCCCAGATAATAGAGGGCGATAATATTATCATCGTCATATTCAATAACTTTCTCGTAAATGGAAGCGGCATCGGCATATTTTTTTTCCGTGGCGTAAAGCGAGCCGAGAAACATATACGCTTCCGTATCTTCGCTGTTTAGAGCGATGCATTTTTCATAGAGGGTTTTCGCTTTGTATGTAATTCCTTTCGTGGCATAAATACCGGCAAGCAATATTAACGAGTCGCGATTTGAAGGGTTTATCTCGATTGATTTTTGAAGGAGTTCCTCCGCCTTGTCAAGCTCACCTTTCTTGATATGAATAAGAGCAAGATCGTTTCGTATTTTGGACGAGTCAGGGTTTGATTTTAATGCGGACCTGTATTGCGTGAGGGCTTCTTCGTAATTGCCCTGTTTTTCGCTCCCGTAGCCTTTCAGATAGGACAGAATGGAATCGGAGTAGTCGCTGGCGGGAAGCGAAACCGGCAGGAACAAGATAAGTAAGAAAAAGAATATTTTTTTCATCAATGATAATGATACCATAGATTAGGCGTTAAATCTATGGTATCACTTGATGAGATGCCCTATCCGTGACCAGCGGATGAGTTCAAAAGGGTCAGTGGTGTTGTTGTTCCACGAAAAGTAGAGAATAAGAGCTTTACCAACGAGGTGCTCTTTTCTGACAGGCCCCCAGAATCTGCTGTCCTGGCTGTTGTCACGATTGTCACCCATGGCAAAAACAGCGTCTTTAGGCACTGTATAGGGGCCGAAGTTGTCTCTCGGAGCAATTTCTCGCGGTATGAGTTGATTATCAATATAGCGTCCCCACGAATCAGGCTTTATTATGCCATTAATGTAAATCACCTTGTTTTTAATTTCAATAGTCTCGCTTTCAACAGCAATAACACGTTTTATATAATCTACCTTTGGATTTTCAGGATAGCGAAAAACTATGATATCTCCCCGCTTTGGTTTACCGAGAGTGTATATGACGTTATCGAAATAGGGTACTTTGACGACATAGCTCAACCGGTTTACCAAGAGATGGTCTCCGACAAGGAGTGTCGGTTCCATAGAACCTGAGGGAATCTTGTATGCCTGAATAAAAATGCTTCTTACAAAGAGCGCGATAATAATGGCTATTATGATAGATTCGGTATATTCTCTCCATTTACTTTTTGGTTGTTGATCCATAGACACTCCTTCTTAAATTTTACGGTTTATATCTTAATATAGGGAATTACATCCTTTCCGGCGCCGTTACCCCCAGGATGTTCAGACTGTTTTTGATAACTGTTTTCAACATATGAAGAAGCCACAATCGCGCAAGGGTCAGTTCCGGATTGTTCCCGAGCACACGCGTCTTATTATAATAACTATGAAAGCGTCCCACCAGATCAATGAGGTAAAAGGTTATTCTGTGGGGTTCAAAGTTCTTCGCACTTCCTTCCAAAACATTGTAAAAACCGAGAATTCCCTTCATAAGGTTAATTTCTTCATTTAAGGTCAGCAAATCCACATCCGCTTCATTGAGCCTGTCCGTGTGTATGCCCGCGTCTTTCGCGTTTCTAAAGATACTGGCGATTCTCGCGTGCGCGTATTGCACGTAATAAACAGGATTTTCATTGGTGGTCTTTTTCGCAAGATCAAGGTCAAATTCGAGGTGAGAATCACTTTTTCTCGTCAGGAAAAAGAATCTGGCAGCGTCTTTTCCCACTTCTCTTACTACTTCCTGAAGGGTGGTGAATTCACCGGAACGCGTTGACATGCCCACAGGTTTCCCGTCTTTTAAAAGCGTCACAAACTGGATGAGAATGGCCCTGAAACTTTCTTTATCTCTGCCAAGCGCCTCTATCGAAGCCCTGAGGCGGGGAATATATCCGTGATGGTCAGATCCCCATATATCAATGAGGGTATCAAAAGACCTGTTGAACTTATCCAGATGGTATGCGATATCTGAGGTAAAATAGGTCTTTTCTCCGCTGGATTTTATGAGCACCCTATCTTCGTCCTTTTCAAATTTGCTTGTCGTAAACCACAGAGCGCCGTCCTTTTCATAGGCAAAGCCTTTACTCCTGAGCAGTTCCAGGGTGTCTTCCACAACACCTTTTTCAAAAAGTGCTGATTCATTGTAATAGTTATCGAAGACAACGCCAAAATCTTCAAGGTCTTTTTGAATACCCTCGAGAATCTCATGGCCGGAAAATTGAGCCATCATCGATATTGCCTTTTCTTTTTCATCCGGAATTTGAACCTTATTGTTTATTAACTGCCACGCGAGGTCTTTAATGTAGTCGCCCTGATAACAATCTTTCGGATACTCTATTGATACTCCCTGCATTTCTTTCCATCGCAGATATGTCGACTCACCCAAAGTCCTTATCTGTCTCCCCGCGTCATTTATGTAGTATTCTTTCTGGACGCCGTAGCCTGTTTTTTCGAGTATATTTGCGAGGACATCACCGACGGCTGCCCCTCTGCCGTGACCTATATGGAGAGGGCCGGTGGGGTTGGCGCTGACAAACTCTATGAGCACCTTTTTACCTTTGCCCACATCCGGATAAAGCGTCCCGTTCCCGTCAGAGATGTTTTTCAGCAGTCTTCTCCACACATCGTCTTTCAGATAGAAATTGATAAAGCCTTTTCCGGCGATCTCTACTTTTTCACAGATATCTTCCGCTTTTATGTGTTGAACAAAGATTCGGGCGATTTCGAAGGGGCTTTTCTTGAGAACAGGTGCTAAAAGAAAGGCAATATTGGTAGAATAGTCACCGAAACCTTCTTCTTTCGGGATTTCGACAAAAGGCGTGATATTGGTGTCTTCCGGGAGAATAGACTCTTTCCTGCAGCTTTCGCAGGCGTCACGTATTATCCCCGCTATTTTGTTCCTTATCATCAGATTTCACTCCGTCTTTGATGGATATATCTTTTGTAAAATCAGGGCACTTAAATGAAACATCCTGGTTCCTGAAAAACTTTTTCTGGCAATCCTTTCTCCACGCGCATACGACGCATAATGCTATCTCATTATCCATTTACTCTTCTCTCAGTATTTCTTTATAGAATTGAGGCTGTCTCTCCTTGATAATAGGCCATTCTCTTCTTATCTGGCGCAGTTGTTCAAAGTCAACGTCTGCGAGAAGCACACTGTCGGCCCGTCCCGTAGGCCCTCCCGTCAATTCGCCTTCGGAATTGACGCAAAAACTCATCCCGTAAAAATCCTGTGCTTCTTCGCTTCCAACCCTGTTTACTCTCATGATGAAAACGCCATTGGAAATGGCGTTGCCTGAAATAACCGACTGCCATATATGCTGGGATTTGAACGCGCATGAAGTAGGCGCGAATATGATATCAGCACCGTTCATTCTCAGTATCCTTGCTCCTTCAAAGAAGAAATTATCCCAGGAAACCTGGATGCCGATTTTCCCGTGCGCAGTTTCAAAAACAGGAAATCCTGTGTCACCTCGTGAAAAATAATATTTTTCTTCCCAGAGCGGGATGTCGGTCACATGAATTTTTCGATAACAACCGAGGACGGTTTCACCCTGCAGGACAACAGAAGTATTGAAATATTTATCACCTGCTTTTTCAAATATAGGCAGAATGACAACGGCGTCAGTCCCTTTTACTTTATTTTTAAATGTTGTTACCGTATTGCCGTCGATGCTTTCGGCCATTTCAAAGATCTTTTCGTTCCTGTCTTTCGGAAACCAGCGGAGGTTGAAAAGTTCCTGAAAGCAGATGATTTTGGCGTTTTCACTGAAGGCGACACTGAGCATCTTTAACGCTTTTTCGATATTCGTTTCCTTGTTTTCCGCGCAGGCAAACTGGATTCCGGCGATTTTCATATTATTTTCCTGTTTATTATTGGATATTTGTTAACCATGCTATGAATCTTTATTTTTGTGACGTGAAGATAACTAACAGATGAAGACGAACCATGTCAAGGGAAAACCAACAAAAACAGGGAAGATTAGGCAGCGGCCCGTACCATAAAATATTTACATTCACAATACAGACCGCTTATGGACATTTTTAATAATTTTCTGCCAGCAATTCGTAATGAGCCTGCGGATGTGCACAGGCAGGACANACAGGGAAAAAGGCTTCAGGGGAAGAGCCGGGGGAGAGAAACTGACGATAGACTTTACCGTCAACAATAATTTCTATCCATTCAATGTAGTGTTTTTCCTCCATCGGATGGGGGATGCTTCCGACTTTTACGGTTATGCCGTTTTCAGTCTTTTCTATGACAGGGACGTGTTTCTCTAAAGCTGCGTCAACTGTGTTCGGCACAAGTTCCTTCATAGGTTGATTGCAACAGACAAGCTGTCCTTTGCCGCCATGTAACACCTCAACAATATTACCACAAATATCACATTTAAAAACCTGAAGTTTTTCAGCCATATTGCCCTCCTTCAATCAAATTTTACTCACAAAAACAACGAATTAGACTTACTGAATGTAATACATGACAAAAGCTGTGTCAACCTGTTCATAGGCTGTTGCGTACAAATATTCCGGACAGCTTGATAAATCGTGAATTATCTTTTACAAATCAATGTTTTATGATAATTTATGACAATGTTCGGCATCGGATTTCCTGAGCTTATTATTATAATGATCGTTGCTTTGCTCGTGGTCGGGCCTTCGAAATTGCCGGAACTTGCGAGGTCTCTTGGTAAAACATTTCAGGAATTCAAGCGCATGGCAGATGATATAAAGGAATCATTTGAAGATGATGTGTCTGAGAATAAATCATTTTTAGAAACGCAGTCAGAAAATCAGGGGGGAGCAGACAGGGAATCAGGTGAAACAACAATCAGCCAGAAACAGACTGATTTAATAAAGAGCACATCCGTCAAGAGGGAAGGGGAGGAATGAAATATCATGTGGGATGTTTACGATAGATAAAGAATATACACAGATGCGGCGGCCGGGGGATAGTTGTTCATGACCGGATATACTAACGCAGGCGAAAAACAATCTTTTTTTTCTCATTTAAAGGAACTGCGGGAGAGGATACTCGTGTGCCTTGTAGCTGCCGGGGCTGCTTTTGTTGTTACGTACTCCTTTAAGGAGAAAATATTTTCCATCCTCATGGAACCTTTCGTAAAAGTGATGCCCGCAAAGAGTACTTTTATATTCACAGGCATTACGGAAGCCTTTATTACGTACTTTAAAATATCGATTATCAGCGCTCTGTTTCTGGTGTTGCCTGTTTTACTTTATGAGTTCTGGGGATTTGTATCACCGGGACTGTATGAAAAAGAAAAACGCTATGTTTGTCCTTTTATGTTCTGGGGCAGTCTCTGCTTTTTAGTCGGAATAGCCTTTTGTTATTTTATGGTAATGCCTCTTTTGTATAAATTTTTTGTCGGATATGCCGCTGAGTTTATTGTTCCCATGCCTGACCTGAAAAGCTACATGAGTCTGACCTTGAAAATGCTCGTTTTCTTCGGGCTCATTTTCGAAATTCCCCTTGTCGTCTATTACCTTTCAAAAGCAGGGATCATAAACTATCGAATGCTTTCTTCAAAACGAAGATACGCGGTGCTCGCAATATTTATTATCAGCGCAGTATTCGCGACCAGCGACGCGGTCGGGTTGATAATTACCGCTCTTCCTCTGTGGGGAATTTTTGAAATCAGTATTTTACTAGCAAAAATATTTGGTAAAAAGGAGATGCTTAATGAAAGCCTTTGACGTGGTGATCCTCGCGGCGGGGAAGGGCGAGAGGATGGTTTCTGAAAAACCGAAGGTAATGCATGAAATCATGGGCAGACCCATGATCGATTACGTGGTTAGCGTCGCTCAAAAATTGAATCCCGGCAGAATAATTGTCGTTACCGGACATGGCAGGGAAAAAGTTGAGGACCATCTGAAGGATACACCTGTAATGTGCGTTGTCCAGAAAGAACAAAAAGGTACCGCCCACGCCCTTCTTTCCACAGCCTCTTTTTTAAGCGGAGGAGATGTGCTTGTCCTCTATGGCGATGTGCCTCTCATCGAACTTGAAACCCTGGAACGGTTTCTGTCATTTTACAAAAAAGGAAGAAGCATCTTGTTTATGACCACTGATGTGTTAAATCCCAGAGGGTATGGACGGGTTATAAGTGAAGGCGAAGCAATTCTTGAAATAAAAGAAGAAATCGAAGCGACACCCGAAGAGCGTGAAATCCGGGAAATAAATACCGGAATTTGTGTTATCCCTGAGGAATCTTTTGCGTATCTCCGTGAGATAAGCGCCGGCAATAAAAAGGGCGAGTATTACCTGACAGATATTTGCAGGATCGCGCGGAGCAAGGGAAGCATCGTAAGAAAATACAAGCAT
>JAEAME010000925.1_pt1 | contig 24038 bp, 15 predicted proteins | sample 8958731 | NCBI WGS metagenome assembly JAEAME01 (sample SAMN16933194, study PRJNA681113) | bioreactor sludge metagenome | isolation source: anerobic bioreactor sludge (Control) | place: India:Bengaluru | collected 2018-10-24 | reverse complement strand
CCGGAAAGGATGGAGTCTTTTATATCTTTCCCAAACTGTACCTGTCTTTCCCTACGCCGTATACGTTCGGCACTATGAAAAAGAGACTGAACCTAACTGTACGCGTTATGGATGGGAAAAGGGCCGAGGTAAACCTCACGAATGACTGGTGGAAGAGGATTATTTTTATCACATTATCCGTGAGGCATGAGGAGAGAGAAGAGAAGCAAGTATATTATGAACTTTCCACACTTTATGGGTATTGTACGATAGGTGGCTATTCTTTTATTCAGGGTTACCGGTCGGAAAAGTGCGACAATTGGGAATTAGATTATGCCGTTGCATCCCACGAGATATTCTTGAAGAAAGTCTCAGCACTGTTAAGTACCCGCCAGGAAGTCTATTATGTATCTACCCTTTATCATCTGGCAGTCCTTTACAAGCAAAAAGGTGAGTTTGTGAAGGCTCTTGAGTTGGCGAAGAAGGCACGGACATTCGCTTTGCAGGAAGGTTTAACGCTAAACCTCAGAGAATATGACAATCAGATTGTAGATCTTGAAAATAGACTAAAAAAGTAACTTCGTTGGGGGGGGTAACATGCAGGGTCCTTGTAATTTCGTCATTGCTATACTTATGCTTGTTTTTTTAATTCCAAATCCTTGCTTTGCATTTAGTACGGTAGGAGGCGGCCATGATACGATTACAACGCTATCAGCGTCGATCACAGAACAAGAGCATTCGGGTGATAAGAAATATGAGGAATGGATAAACTATGCAATGGCAGGAAACGGAAATACTGCAGGTACTTTCCTCACCGGTGCTTTCGATGAAGATTGTACGCCCATTAACAGAGGTGCTATGCAGGAATTGCCAATTCCTGGAACGCCACGGCCGATAGGTCCCAACGGATGGGGCAACTTCTTTGAGCATTTTTTCAATCCTCGAACCGGTGCAGGCTTGGGAAGCAACCGTACTGCAATTGCACGTGCAGAAGAGTATGAAAGAAAAATAATAGACCTTATCTGCAGCACACACACTCGGTATGACCAACTTGATGAATTCTCCCGAAAGAAGGTTAATGACTACTTTGGCCGCCTTATGCATCTTCTCCAGGACATGGGCATGTCCTATCACTCAAAACTTGAAATTCATCCATTTAAGTGGGATAAGCCGTTGGAACATTATGTTGAGACTAATTGGGAAACCATCAAAGATTCGGATTTATACGAAGAAGAATCTTCAAACACGAACTATTCAAAGGGTATATGCATCGATCCGACAGTGCCAATGTTCAGGCTTGCCCAGTGGAGTCATACATTGCCTGCTAATTATGAATACTGGGACTGCGTTAGTTTGCCCTCAGATTATTGCGAATTGAAGGCACAGATGGTTGCCGATTACGCAACACGCATGTCTGCGCGCGCAACAAAATTTACTGAAGGCTACATAGATCAGATCTGGAATGCAATAAACAGCGATTGCATTTGTTATTCCTCTGTGCGAGGTGTTGGAAGAGGACAACCTGATGACACCTTTTCCGTGAACGGCAGTTTTCTGGGCTCAACCCAACTTGACCTTTCCTCTGCAGACCGTCTGAACTTTTTTCTGCGCCTTGCTCTAAAAAAAGGCGACATAAGCCCCCTTTATACCACACAACTAATAGAAGTTTATGCAGAAGCTCAGGCGCTGTCTCCCGACGCTCCGCAAGAAGCCAAAGATGAGATACAGTCACGGTTCCAACAGTTACTTGCGAGGCTGAATAACCTCTCCGCCAGAAACCAGAATGATTGGTCCGACATTGCCGTTCTTGAGAATGGCTACTATGATGAAGCACTTGCTCTTTTCAACAAGGTCCAGGAACCTGTGAAATTTGCTTCTCCAGATTTTTCACCTTCAGTGCTTGAGACCCAGCCGATCTTTGTAATACCGTCAGGAGGCTTGGTGGGTCAAGAAAAATCAGACTTCTTCAGGGCATCGCTTGATGAATATGTAAAAAATGGTGGTACGTTAATTGTCTTTGCGCAACCCTATGGTCATCATTTTTCTGTATTGCCGGTGCCCGAAGAACAGGACGGTACCCTTCGTCGAGTCAATGGATACGGCTGGGAAGAAGATCAGAATTGTTTCACAAATGCTGCCTATCTTGACGGCTGGCATCAAATATTTTCCGGTCAATCACGGAGCACACCCAGTATGAATATGGACGGATATTTCACCGATTATCCATCCAGCGCTTCAGTGCTGCTTCGGAGAACTGCCAACGGTCAGCCTGCCATGTTTTTTTACCCATACGGTCAAGGGCGTGTAATTGTTGCCTCAATGTATTCTGATTTTGCTTTTGGTCAGTCTCAGGCCTCGGCGGAAGAGCGTGCCATCATAAGAGATATAATTTCCTGGGCAAAGAAACCCACTCAAATCCCTGAAGCCAAAAGGGGAGAAACCATATATCTTACCCTTGATGTGGTGAATAGTACATTAACAGACGCCACATCCACAAAGCTCCTTGTTTACAACCCTGATAGATCAGTGATTCTTGCAGAGCAAGTTGTCAAAGGTGACGTGCGTGCCCATGAAATGACGCAAGTGGTTCTGCAGTTTACAGTTGACGCCAATCCACAATTGGGGATTTACCATGTTGATTATGTACTTTTGGATATCGAAGGTAATCAAGCGCAACCTCAGACAGAAACTGATTCAGGCAGGTTCGTCGTTAGTCATCCACCAAACAACCCATACAAGAGTCCTGATTTTAACTTCTCAGCAACTACAAACAAGGAAGTTGTGCCATATAGCGAAGATGTCCTATTTACCATACATGCATGGAACAACACAGCGCAACAGCGGACCATTACAGCGAAATATGTATTTCCCCACATGTTCCTTTTGACAAGGGACCCAAGCTACGGGGTTTTCAATTGGTCTTACAAAAGCGGCACAGATACTGGATGGTTGACCAAGACGTTTACTATTGGTCCTTCTGGAAGAACCAGCTTTGATCACCTGATGAGAAATGCTCTGCACGATGAATTCATTTATATAAACTTTTACGATGAAAACAATAAATTGGTTGGGCAAGTCCAAAGAGGAGTTTTTCTTTTCTATCCATACCTCGAGGTTTCTCTTAGAACGGATAAGCAAGGATATATGGCGGGAGAGGATGTATCGATCCATGCTGAGATTGTCAATAAGGGCGATACCAGGTTTCAAACCACAGCGTATATTCAAGTAGATGATGGTGTGGGGGAGATAATTGTGGAGACTGAGCGAGTTGTCGATCTGCCAATAAAAGAAACTGTTCGCTTAGATACAATTCTAACCTTGCCGAAGTCCAACTTTAAAGGTTTCTATACGGTAAAAGTTATTTTCTCATCAGCAATGGGTGGAGCTGCAGTTCCAATACGCGTTATTCCCTCAACAAGCGAGGTACGTGTTGTACCTGATCTTTCAGTCCCCTTGCAGTTAGGTATTAATTATTTTCCTTTCACGGTGAGTAATGCTGGTAGTATTCCCTTGACATCCTGTGTTTTGCAGATCACACTTCAGAGTCCTCAAGGAGATACTTTCTACTCCGATCCATTGTTTACTCCACTTGCCGTTGGACAGAGTACTGTCCTCACTTTCCCGATCCAGATACCGGCCCTTTCTTTCGGAACGTATACGCTTACCTATGTCCAGTCCGACGAGACTTCTGCGAGACGTGAGGGACGGATAGACGTCCCCAATTCAGTCGTACTCTCAGCAAGGCTTGACAAACAGACCTATAAAGCGAGAGAAACCGCTACTTTATATGCTACGATAACGAATTTAGGGAAATTCAACCTTGAGAATATACAGGCAAGCGCAAATATACCCGACATAGCTTATAGCCAGACACAAATAGTTAACATTCCCAGCGGCCAGAGTGAAACAGTGTTGTTTTCAGTCTCGCTGCCTGATTCTATTACGCCCGGTTCTCATAATGTAAATATCAACGCTGCCCTGCCGTCTGGCAGTTCATCCACTCAAACTGTTCGGTTTTCCATACCTGAACCTCGATTGGAAATAAGTTACTCCGGTTCGAGCTCGGTGAGAGCAGGAGACCATGTTACTCTCATGATAGAGAATGCCGGAGGAGTTCATGCAACATTCTCAGACGGCAGCATCGAGTTGTTGGATGAAAGGGGCGTTCGGCTGTTGCACACGAATGTGGCAGGAAAGTCTCTTGAGGTTGAGGAATTGGTGCCATTTGGAACCGTTCGAATCCCCGGCGAAAGCGCAAGCGGCGGAGGGTATCTCCATGCATGGGTTAAAGATATTCTGACTAAAAAAACATTTGAATTCAGAACCTGGCTTGATATAGCAGGAATAACGGCAGTACTCAATGCACATACTGAAAAAGACTATTACAAGGATTTTGAAGAGATTGTGGGGATCTCGGAAGTCCAAAGCACATTATCTTTTGGGATTGATAACGGAAAGCTTGATTTTGAGGTATATAGGATTTCTGCAAGCGGTGGCAAGAAGTTCAATCACTTCCTACCCCAAACGAACTGGGTTCCGTATTTCCGAACTTTTTCCCAGGGTTTGGTATCAGGCTCAGTGGACGGTTTTGTATTTGTCTTAACCGAAGACCGTATCTTTAAGTTTGACGCTGCCGGTAGGCATGTCACAGAGTGGGGAAGTGGTGGGTACGAAGAGGGCCAGTTCCGAAGACCACGTGGATTGGCAACCGGCCCTGACGGTTCTGTGTATGTCGCCGATAGTGGCAACTACAGGATCCAAAAATTTGATGGAAACGGCAACTTTGTCATGCAATGGGGAAATTACGGCACAGATGATGGTCAGTTTGATTTTCTTCGCGGTATTGGTGTTGATGGAAACGGCTTTGTATTTGTTCTTGAAGCAAACCGAATCCAGAAATTTGACAGTAATGGAAACTTCGTCAGCAAATGGGGTAGTCACAGCTACAATTGCAACAATGCAGGTGGATTAGTGGATCCCATCGGAATTGCTGTAAGCCGTGAAGGGTTTGTATATGTAATAGACGGGAGCTGCGGCTTTATTCAAAAGTTTGACAATGAAGGGATGTTTCTCTCGCAATGGGGAAGCATCGGCACAGGTGATGGCCAGTTTGGGTCAAGCGGTGCGTGGGGAAATATGATCGTCATTGGTCCGGATGGCTCTGTTTACATTGCGGATACATCGAATAATCGTGTTCAGAAGTTTGATGCTGACGGAGCCTTTGTCATGAAATGGGGAAAATCAGGCACTGAGCCCGCCGATCTCAATTGGCCGCGTGCTATAACATTCGATAGGTCAGGCCTGCTCTATACAGTAGAAGATAAAGATTTTATGCATCATATCCACAGATTCGATGAGAACGGAGTCTATATNATGGCTCTGGGGAAGGGCAATTCAGGTATCCTGCCGGTGTTGCCGCCGGATTTGACGGTTTCCTCTATGTCGCTGATACCGATAACCACCGCATACAGAAGTTCGACAAAGATGGCAACTTTGTAACTCAGTGGGGAAGTTTTGGTGTCGACGATGGCATGTTTATATACCCGACGAGGGTCGCTATCGGTCCCGATGGTTGCCTCTATGTGACAGAATCATTAGACCAACGCTCGGAATTAAGCAATGACCGAATACAGAAATTTGATGCCGATGGTTTTTTTATTGAGAAATGGGATAACATGATCCTTGGAAACCCAAGATTCTATGATCCAAGCGGTATAGCTATAGGGCAGGACGGTACCATATACGTTGCTGATAGGCATGACAGTCGTGTTCTAAAACTTGATAGCTCCGGAAAGGAGGCACTCTTCCGATCAAATATTCCTGTTAACCAGCCGGCTGGAGTATCCAGACAATATTTTACTGATGTAGGTAACCTCAACGTTTCAGGTAAATTTTACCTTGAGGCGACACTCATAAACAGTTTGGGACAGCGGGTTGCTCAATCGACATATCCTTTTTATATCATGAAAGGGAACATATACTTTACATTCTCTACCGACAAAGCAATGTATAAGCCAGGTGAAACAGTTATTATCCAGGGGGAAGTCAGGAATTTTGCGTCATTAGCATTAAACGGTGTATCGCTGGTGTTGACCAGGAAGACATCGACCGGAGAGGAGGCTATTGATTCTATTGCTTTTGACCTTCCTTCAAATGGGTCCTTTTCTTTTACTTCAACTGCTCAGGCAGAGACAGAGGGAGCCTTTATTCTTATAGGTACATTGACTCATGAGGACTCGACACTTTTTGAGGCAAGTGACCAATATGATGTTGCAGCGCCAAAAGTTTCGTGTGTGATCGCCGGCCCTGACGATGTCGGCAATGACCCGTTTACCCTTTCAGCTACTGTCTTCAATGAAGGGAAGACTGATACTTCTGTTGTGCTAACATCTCCCTTTGACTCACAAAGCCTGTTCGTTCCTGCCGGTTCCTCACGAATGTTTTTATACCAACCTCAAACAATCACACAGGACACACTTTACACCTTCACCCTCTCGGGGGATGTAAATAGGATAGCCTCAAAAATGGTAAGATATGGCTTGTCGGCAAGCCTGACTGCCAGTGCGGCACTCATCTATCCTCAAGGCAACATTTCGATTCCTATAAGTGCCAACAATACTGGTAATCTTGATGGAAGTTTCCTGATAGATGTTTTGCTCCAGCCATCGGGTCTTTCCTTTCAAAAAAGCTATATAATCCCTCATGGCCAGACTGCTTCTGATACCCTTGTTTTTGACCTTACAGAGGGGGATTATACCCTAACCCTGACGAGTCAGACACCACCTGCAAGCACAAGCGCTTCATTTTCTGTGAAAAAAGAAAACAACATATCTGTTGCACCTATCGTAATCGGTACCCCGACAAACGGACTTATTACAGTGTCCACTGAGCTATCGAATTGCGGGTATAATGGTGTGAATGGTTCAATACAATTGTCAATCCTGAATTCGCAGGGCGTTGTTGTGTGGCAATCATCACAGGAAATGAGCCTTCAGGCGAACTCATCGCCATCGCCCATTCCCGTGAGCTTGCCTTTCTCTCAGGCAATATTGCAGTCAGGGAGCTACACGGTTAAGGTGGCCTTTCTGAATGGCAGCGGTCAGGAGCTTGCCTCTAAGACATCTTTGTTTGTTGTATCAGGAGCCAACCTTAGGTTAGCTCAGATTCCTTCTTCCCAGACCGTCTCCGCAGGCGAGGAAGCAGCCTTCGCCTTTGTAGTGACAAACACAGGGGGAAAGGAAGCCTCGGCAGAGCTGACGCTTAAGTCTCATGACTTCATCAACCTTACACAAAGAGCCGTGGTCAATCCCGGCGAGGAGAAGAGTTTTTCATTTGCTTTCCCAATCCCTGCTGATCTTGAGGAAAAGGACTATTACGCAGAATATGAGCTCAAAGACGTGAGCGGCACCCTTGCAAAAGGGCAGGTGAGGTATCACGTCGCAGGCATTAATATTTCCGTTGCTGCTTCGCTGGACAAGAACCATTACCGGGAGGGCGAAACTGGACACCTCGCATTGATAATAAACCAGCAGGCCGGTGGAACAACACGCAACCTTTTTGCAAGGGTCAACTACGGTGATTTTGAGAGCAAACAAAATTTTGCGTTAACAGGAAGTCAGAATCTTTCCTTTGCCATTCCTCTCGCGGCAATTACCGGAGAGAAACTATTTTTTGGCATTTATGATGAAGGAGGGAGGTCGATTCATCTTAATTCACTCTATATCTATAAGACTGGTGATGCCTTTACCATCACAACGAATAAGCAGGTCTATAACCAGGGCGAGACGGTCAACATGACGATTGAAGGAACTAGCACGGGCACGATGATAATCTCTGGCCCCGGTGGTTACAGCGAAACATTTCCCTTCAATGGATCTGCTACCCGGAGCTTGTTCCTGCCCCAGGCTGCCAGGGCAGGAACATATCACATCGAGGCCAGCCTGGCAACAACAGAGGGCCAGACGACACATGCAACCAAACCGATCGATATCGCCGGTATTTCTGTGAAGGTAAAGGAGGCAGCGCTCGACAAAGGCAAATATCTGCCCGGTGAGCCTCTTCATCTCTTTCTGCGGATAGAAAGCAATAGCGATCTACCTGTTACATTGAAAGTATGGAGTGTGGGTCCGGATAAGAACTCAAATTTTCTCGGGGAGCAACAATTCCCGCTTACACGGGCAGAGCAAGTCCTGCTCACAACCGAGTATCCTGCGACAATTACTGCAAGCGGCATACAAAAGCTTATCTATGGCATATATTCGGATAGCATGCTTCTCTCCTCGGGGAATCTCTCTTTTGATGCTGGTGATGGGGTAATCCTCGGAATGACGACTGATCGTAGTGATTATCCTCTGGGCTCTGAGGCTGTTGCAGTGAAGCTCAATGTTTTCGGATTAACTGACGCAACCCTTACCCTCAAAATCAATGGGGCTGTGGTACATAGTGAAACTATCAGCTTAAGCGGATTTTCCACAATCATCATCCCTATATCAGACCTCGGACCAGGAGCCCACACGCTGGAGGCCGTTCTCACGGCAGGTGGACTCTCAAGCACGAAAGAGACAAGTTTTCTGTATGGAACGAATCTGTCTGATATCGCTGCTGACGTGTGGAGTTCGGGCACAATGATTGGAAAAGATGGCACGATGAAGCTTTTTGCAACGGCAGGAAACCGAGGAAAAACAATAGCAATCCCAACTTCCATGACGCTTCACGATGGTGACACCATGCTTGCTACCTTTCCTGTGGGAGAGCTTGCTCCCGGAACTTCTCAGTCGTTTGAATTTTTGTGGAATGTTATAGGGAAAGCAGGAGAACACACGCTCCAGGCAATCGTTGATCCTCAAAATGTGCATACAGAATTCACGAAAGATAACAACAGAGTGACCAGACGAATCGTTATACCTGATGTTGCTCTGATTACGGAAACCGACAAGGTAAACTACGGAATGGGTGAGCAGGTTGTAATAAACGCCACGAGCATCAACCTCACCGCAGGAACGAACTATCCTAACCTCACATGCACAACCATTGTTCGAGATTTGTCAGGCAATGAAGTCTTTCGGCAGAGCAAATCTCTCAGTCTTTCTCCTTCCCAGACAGGCGAAACAACAGCCACATGGAATACGGCCGGCCTCACCGGTGAAGGAAAATACACCATACGACAGGAGATTGCGACAGGTGCTACGGTTATTGCCGAGAAGACAAAAGTCATTACCATTACTGCAGGATCAGGATTTTCTCTGGAGGTAAATCCGGCATCGGTCAAGGTAAAGCAAGGCGAGACCGGACACTTTACAATTTCTGTTGGCGCCCCTTCAGGGTGGGGTGGCAGTGTGACCCTTGATGCTCAAGGCATACCGGAAGGCACTACGGCGAGCTTTGTTCCAAATATCATCACTGGCTCCGGTACATCAGTCGTGTCAGTCACAACGAGCGCGACAACGCCACCCGGCACCTATACCCTTATCCTCCGCGGGCAAAGCAATGATGGTCCAGGGGGAACCACCCAGATAATTCCCACTACCCTTGATGTTGCCGGTTTTAGTCTCCAGGCTGTGCCTGAAAGCATCTCAATCATTCAGCAGGAAACGGCAGATTTTACGATTAGGGCAACATCATTGAACGATTACACGGGAGCGCTTGTTCTGTCAGATACAAACGGCAGAATAGGGGGCCTTCTCTTAACAATAGACAACCCTAACCTCTCTGTCCCGGGAGGAGAGACTGTCGTGCGCGTCCAGAGCTCAAAATATGTGCCCCCCGGAACCTATACGATTAAACTTTCGGGAAGCGATGGAATATTATCAAGAGATGTAACGCTCTCGGTCGGAGTGACGCAGAACCCTGGCATCGTCCCTGGATTTGTTGTAACGCCCGGCCCTGGTTTTGACAACCGTGCCCTGGTTACCCTCTTGAATAGAAATTTTGTGGAGAAAGTTGAGTTTAACGCTTTCAAGACGAGGTTTGGCGCAAATGCCGTGATGGGGGATATCGACGGGGATGGTGAGGATGAAATTATTGTGACGCCCGGCCCTGACCCGCTCGCAGACGGCCGGGTAAAGATATTCAGACAAGATGGGGCCTTGCTTCTCGAACAGCCTGTCCTGGCCACAAAATTTGGAGCCTATTTGACGGCCGGTGATATCGATGGAGATTGGCAGGAGGAAGTTGTGGTAGGTGCAGGTCCCGGACTGAAGAATACCGCACGGATCAAAGTGCTTTCTTTTGATGGGCAGGGACTTTCGAACACGGGAATTAACTTTGTGGCATTTCCCACTGTCTATAGGCTTGGCGTAAGGGTGGCCATCGGTGATGTTGACGGCGATGGAATCATGGAGATCATTGCGGGAGCTGGCCCAAGATCAGATAGTTAACATTTTTCATATCAGGTAGGTTGCGTTTATGTTATCGGAGAGTGGATTGGCGAGAGGTAACGCTTTAGTCTTGTTGCAGATGTTAATCGCACCTTTCTTCTGGTTTATTGATAAATTGATATCCTTCCCATGATAGAATAAACTTTAGGGAATATTTGATATGGTTTTACGTGCTCTTATCGCAGGAATTGCCAGACAGGATGGTTCTTGCTTAGCGACGAAGTTTCTACTCTCCAGAGAAACGAAGGGATTTAAGGAGGATTGTTGATAAAAGATGGATAGACTTTCAAGAATAACAGTAACCGGTGGGAAAGGTTTCCTCGGGCAGCACCTTATCGAAAAACTCAAAAGCCGCGGATACCAGAATATTTCAATCGCTGATTTGCCTGAATACAACCTGGTGGATGTAAAGGGTGTACACAAAATGTACGCAGAGTTGAAGCCTCAGATAGTCATCCACCTTGCCGCGCGGGTAGGTGGAATTGGGTTCAATCAGGCCAACCCGGCTACGCTGTTTTACGAAAATGCTATGATGGGAATTCAGCTGATGCACGAAGCATATTCCCACCAGGTTGAAAAATTTGTCGCTTTGGGGACGATTTGCGCATATCCCAAGTTTACACCTACCCCGTTTCGAGAAGATGACATCTGGAATGGATACCCCGAAGAAACGAATGCACCGTACGGCCTCGCAAAGAAGATGATGCTTGTCCAGTCTCAGGCATACCGGCAGCAATATGGTTTCAATTCAATCTTTCTCCTGCCGGTAAATCTTTACGGACCGGGAGACAACTTCAGCTTCAGGTCTTCCCATGTTATCCCGGCGCTGATCAGAAAGTTCCATCTCGCCAACCTTCTCTCCAGCGACAACTTTGCTGCTATCAGGCGCGACTTCATCCGCAACGGAGATGGCCAGATTGAGATGGAAGGCAAGGAGTTTTCAGTGCAGGACGATTCCCCTGATGAAAACCTCCTCACCATTCTTCATAACTACGGAATCTCCTTTGGCCAGCAGTTTCTATCAGACGTCTCAGTGCACACAAAGAAGCCCAATAAAAGAGAGAAAGAGGTGGTTGTTGAGATTTGGGGTACGGGGCAGGCAACCCGGGAGTTCTTTTACGTGGAAGACGCTGCCGAAGCGATTGTTCTTGCAGCCGAGCAGTATAACAAGAGCGAGCCGGTCAATATCGGCGCAGGCTTTGAAATTTCCATCAGAGAGCTCGTCGATATGCTCTCAGGCTTGATGGGATTTACGGGTCGCGTTGAATGGAATACGAGCAAACCCGACGGCCAGCCACGACGCATGCTTGATACGAGAAAGGCTGTCCAGGAGTTTGGCTTTAAATCGAGTACTGGTTTTGAGGAAGGCTTGAGGAAGACTATCGACTGGTACAAGAGCCAGAAGTAGAACTTGCACAAGTAACCGACCTGGCTGTATATCTTCCAGAGAGTATTCGACGCTAACCTTTCAAAATTACTAACTGCAGAATTCTGTTATTAGGTCCTTCAGTTTTCTGGCAGAGGAGACCCAGTTTAGCCTGTTGGAATACTCATCAAAAGAAGACAAGGCTAATTTTTTGTATTCTTGTTTTGACGACATGAGCCTTTCAATGTAATCACAGTAAGTGTCGGGAGCTGAATCTAACGGAAAAGTCTGACCATTTTTTCCGTTTTGGATGGCAGAAGGAATACCTCCCACCTGCGTCGCTATAGACGGAAGCCCGAAAGAGCTTGCTTCGGCAAATACCAGGCCGAAACATTCAGCTCGTGAAGGAACAATCAAGAAGTGGGATTCAGACAGCAATGTGTCTAAGAGCTTGGCCCCTTCTTCCGTCTTCTTAGATACAAACCCATAACACTTTGCAAACCCCGGTAGATTGACGGGAGGGTTGCAGCCAACAATTTTCAGTTCTGTTCTTATTCCTCGTTGATTAAGTAATTCCGCAACTTTGATGGCAGTATCTCCGCCTTTCCTTTGCCAATCTACACCTATGAAGAGCAACTTGCAGATGTCAAACCGTTTGTTTTCGAGAATTCCTCTGATTCCGTCGAGATTCCTGTCACATAAAATGTTTGCGCCGAAAGGAAGCACCTTTACTTTTTTGGGATCGACATCGTAGTTTTGGATGGCCGTGTTTGCGGCCCATTCGGAGGAGTAGAATGCCATACTGCACTTTGATAATGCCACCTGCTCCATTTTGTTACCGTTTTTGATAGTCTCGGCACAGAGATTGGAGAATTCCGGGTAGAAATCTACCATACCGGCAAACGTTGCATCCGTCCAAAATACAATCGGCCTATCGGTTTTCAGGTAAGCAATCGGAATTGTGCCTGGACTGACTACGATGTCATAGTCTGTTTTTGCCAGGCGTTTCTCAACCTGCCGTGCATAATCGATTAAGAGGCTTGGTTCACGGTCACGAAGGTATTTTTTTGATCGCAGTTTTCTGTAAAAAATACCCTTTAACTTGTATGATAAATCATTCCTGATCTTCAGATTTCCAATGCTCACCGTTTGCAAGCCAATATTTTGAAACGCTTGCAGAAGATGACTGGCAACCCCGGACCAGGCATGTACATCGGAAGCATCGTAGGTTGTAACGTAAGCTATCTTCACTATGTGCCGACTCTTTGACCTTGCTGATTGAGCACCATTTTTTTTTGCCGGACTCCAATTTTAATTTGAGAATGAGATGTCTGGTCATTTGTTAACCGAGATATTTTTTCATAGTTGCTCATGGCTACGAGCAAAAATCCGAGGGCTAACAGCAACTCCGCAGGTTCCTGGTGTCTCCATGATGCTACCTGAGGGTGAATCGAGTAAACTCTCTTGGCTGATTCCATATACCCATGAGTATAATAAAATAGTGCTATTGGAAGAAAATACAGGCAGCAGTACCAGTCTGGAACAATAAAATTACGTATATCTTTGAGGTTTATTTTGGTATCACCTCGAATGAACCAAGCTAGTCCACCATATAAACCGATGATGATAGATAGCAGAGATGTATTTCGCTGAGCTGTATAAAGATTGTGGATAGTCAACTCTTTTTGGGTATTACTGTCACTTAATAATTTCGGTGTTTTAAATCCTAAGATACGCTGCCCCCAGCTGATTTCCTCTAAACCAATAAGCATTGTCGAAAATGCAAATATCAGCAAGGTCCAAAAAATAAGTTTGTACTTTGATTTATGAAGTTTTACTACAGCGATGAAGCTTATGGCAGATGATAGAAAATACGAGACAGTCTGCAGGTACTCGACGGGCCTGTCTTCCTGAATGATTCGAAGGTACCAATCTGGAAGAAACACATACAACAAGACAAAGCCAAGGCCCAGCAAAAGTGGAAAGAAAAAAAAGTTTTTTTCATTTGCTTGCAGGTTGAGGGCTTCCAATCGTTGCTCGACGTGAGTTAGCTTCAAGATGTAAGGCCTTTCTTTTTACATAGCTTGTCTGATAATTTTCGTACAAAGCGGCAAGAAAATTAAATGCAGCGTTTTATCGCTGTTAAGGCAGGCAATTACCAGGGTACTGTTTATGCAGCTCAATGACCGTGCTTTTGGGCGGGGCTGGGTTTTTATCCCCAGCCCCGCCCTTCTGCTATGTTTGGGGTATCAGAATCCTGCGAACTTTCTTATAGATCATTTGAAAGAATCGTAAAATTCGGATTTTCCGTGCTTGTTCCCACCTTGTTGCTGACCTTCAATGGATAGGCCCCGGGGTTAATGCCCTTTGGCAGCTTCGGGACAACGAAGGTGATGGTGCTATTTCCGTTCACCGGGTCAGTCATAGACCAGGTTTTGACTTTGCAGTTTACCCTCTTTCCACTTGCCTGATCCTCTACATACACCTTGCCCTTTTTGGTTCCGAAGAACATCCCTTGTATGGTTATCTCGGTTCCGGGAAGGCCCTCGCTCACCGCGAGCGGTACAGTGATCTCTGGTTTCTTGAAAGTAAATGTGCCTGCTTCGTAGGTGAGTTTAGTTTTATCGCGTTTGAACTGAATTCTCACAGGATATGCACCCGGTTGCAGCGCTTTGCTTATGGTGCAGGTGACTGCGTCATTGGTCCAGTCGCCCTTTGCAATCTTAGTAGCGGATTTCTTGGTCCCGTTATAGATGAAAACCTTACCTTTCTTGTCAGTAAACCCTCCCGGAGCATTCGTAAAGGTAATCCTGGTGCCCACGGTACCCTCGGCAATGCTTGGTTCAGCCTGCACTCCTGTGCCGGATAGGCTTACCTGGGCGATACCAGCGCCTTGTACTGCGATGTCAAGGGTAGCAGACTGGGCACCGCCGGCAGTCGGGTTAAACGTGACGTTAACATCACATGTGGTGCCATTGGTGTATACCCGCACGCATGAGCCGGCATCTACCTCAAACGTCCCTGAAGAACTCGTTATGCCGGTGACAGTGAAGCTTCCCGTTGCGCTAATGGTGACCGGAAGTTCGGCAGGTGTTCCGACCATAACGTTTCCGAAGTTGAGGGCCCTCGGATTAACATCCATAGCCGAGGGGAATAAACCTCCTTCCATGCGAAATGCGAAATTTGGAAGTGGTAGCTTTTTGAAACCTTGTTCTTCCCAGGGGACGCTTGGATCGAGAACGGGCGTCCAGTCAGTAGGAAAGCCATCGACGTCTGAGCGGGCCATTATTAGGGCCTCATCAGATCCGTTTGTAATATCTGAGGGTTGCCTTCCAATCTCCCCGTAAAGATTATATTCCAATTTTGGGTAAAAAACTAACCAGTATTTACCCGCGTTAAAACGAGGGGGCTGGGCAAGGTTTAAAGTGACATCAGATGGTCTACCGCCCGATCCGTCTGTTATAGAAACCTGTGGGTCGTCCGGTGAAAGCGAGATGCTCCACAGATGGCCTCCCCCTATAGGGTCCCCAGCGGGTTCCCCGCCGTTGTTTGCATAGACATACCAGGTAAGCACCTCGGCATTCCTTAATGAGGACGCTTTCCGCAAATTCGTTATGAAGTCACCTGGGACGAAAATTGAAGACACATGCCAGGCGTCTCCAGATTCGACGTCGAAATCATCGGCTATCCAGATGTCCGATTCAGGGCGACTGAACCATTGTTCGTAGTCCTGATTGTGATATGCTTCAGTGTTGACAATGCTCAAGGGCTGGTCTACGAGTACCCCCGCCAAACCATGGAGCGGCAATATGAGAAAACATATCAACGCAAAGAACATTACATTAAATCTTTTAACCATTATTTGTTACCTCCTTTCAGATTTTTTAATGAATAATGCAATAAACGTACCTTAGAGTAAATGTGTCCAATCTCTGAGCCGGTATGAGAGCTATTGTGGTTTCCTTTGTTAGAAGTGCCTTGCAATCTTTGATCTATTATTCTATAAAACAGTATAGTTGTCAAATGGGCCTCAAGTGCTGCCGGCGATTTGTCGTTGACAATGTGATCAGGTTTATTGTTTAATCTTTCAAAATAAAGATACTATAATGACACAAGATATAGCTATTAAAAAAGGGACCATCCGGATTTAGCAAACAAGATCTTGTCAGATGCCAAGATACACCTCGTATTAGCTTAATCAAAAAACTTTTCATGTTAGTTATCTCCCTTATGAATTGAAGCTATAATGGTAGATGTGCTGAGGAAGAGCTTAAGATGTGATGTTATAAGCACGTGTATGAGAACCTGAGAATAGACTTAACTTATTTGGTTGTGAGACCGAAATAAAGTTTATATGCTTCTTGCCGGTTTAGAAGCGAACCCTGGAAGCATTAACGGTAGTTTGTTTTTTTATGGTACTTCTTTTTGTAGGTAAGCTACACAGATTGATGGTAAATATTTTATGTACACAAAGCTCGAAACCATCAACATGAAAGAAACAAAAGTCTTGCACAGGGATTCCGGACTCTCGAATTGTACTGACATAGCCACGTGCGTGGCACATAGAATGCATATATAAAACAAGTTCACCCGGAATGTTCTATATTAAGGATGATGATGGAAATCAGGGATACTGGCTGTATCCAATGGCGGTAGCTTACCCTTTCTTCAAAACCTTTCGGAGAATGGCGGGAAGAATTTGTGCCAGCAAATATAACGGGTTGCAGCGAGGCCTAAAGAGTGTTATAATTGAAAAAAGGTTTGTGCTCTGTAAGGGGGTTATAATGAAATCCAAATATTTTATAGTATTGTTTACGGTAGGACTTGTTATCACCGGAATTTTTTCGGGCACGAAGTGTTTTGCCCAGTCATCTTCGGGTTGTGTTGTTACCGAAAAGCGTGGAACAGCAGAAATCGTGGTGAGTTGTCCTGATGGAAGCAGGGTTGTTAATGCCGGTGGCCGCACTGATCTGTACAGGGTTGGAGACAGGATTGATATTTACGGGCTGCCCGTTAATCAGCCATCGTCTCTTCCAGGACAGACGACTACCCCGGGACGCTAATGGAAAATAGGTTGATAAAGATATAAGGGTATTAACTAAATTTTTTAAGGAGGCAACATCATGAAATATTTTCATTTTTTTGTTCTTTCAGTTTTGCTTTTGTGTATAGCTGCGTGTGCGCCAAACACGGTTAAGAATCCTACGCCTCTGGCTAAATTTGAAGAGTCAGCCCGAATGGCTCCGCAGGCTGAGTACCTGATCGGAGTTGGGGATACCCTTGATATAAAGTTTCTCTACAATCCTGAATTAAACGAACTGGCAGTCCCCGTTCGCCCGGATGGGCGCATCTCCCTTCAACTTGCAAACGATGTGCATGCCGCCAATTTGACGCCCAATCAGTTGAGAAAGGTGCTTGCCGAAAAATATGCAGCGGAGATCAATAAACCTGAGGTTGCAGTAATCGTCCGAAGATTTACATCACATAAACTTTTTGTCGACGGTGAAGTCTTATTCCCGGGCATGGTTACAATAGAAGGACCGACATCCCTGGTGCATGCAATTTCCCTGGCCCGCGGGTTCAGAGAGTCGGCCAGACTTAGCAATGTCATCGTCATCAGGAAGGATGCCGCAGGTAAAGCTATGAGCACAAATATTGATTACAGGAGGATCATAGACGGCTCTGACCTGAGTCAGAACATTACTCTTATGCCTTATGACATTGTCTATGTTCCAAAATCAGTCATTGCCAATGTGAATAAGTTTGTCGCTGAGTACATAAACTCAGCTATTCCTACCAGATTTCCAGGGTTCAGCTCGTTCTATAACCCTTACACCTATGCGTTTGGCGGAAGAACTCAGGACATAGGGGACTAAGCGAGGCTCACAATGGAACAAGAGAATCAGACAACATATATGAGCGCCTTGAGGGATTTCCTCACGATTTTCTTTAAGTACAAGAAAATGATATTGGTTGTCTTCCTTGTGATTGCTGCAACAGGTGTAGGGATCTCATTGAGTATACCGGAACTGTACGAAGGTAGAGCCAGCATACTTGTCAAGTTCGGCCAGGAGTTCATGTACCGGCCTGAAACCCCGGGACGCGCTGAGCGAGGCATGACCCAGGAGCAGGCCATGAATAATGAGATCAAGATCCTGACGAATGTTGATTTGGCTAAGACGGTAGTTGCCGCTGTGGGAATCAAGAATCTTTTTCCAGACTGGAAAGTTCCTGCTANAGCGAACGACTCAAGAAGGCAGAAGACAAATTACAGAGTTTTAAACAATCACACCAGGTCTACTCTCTGGATGAGCAAAGGAATTCCCTGTGGCAGCAGCGAGTGAGTTTCGATACCAACCTCAGAGACACGCAGACCCAGATTCGGCAAATAGAAGAGAGGATGGCCATTGTCAGGAGCCAGAATTGGCAGCCAGAGGGGACGCAGGAATCGAGGACGCGCCTTGCGGCCCTTCAGATAAAGGAGCGGGAACTGTTAGAAAAATACACTGAAAATAGCAGGATGGTCCAGTCTGTTCGTAATGAAATGAATGCGGTCAAGGAATCTGACAGAAAATTGGTGGAGGAAGCGCGTCGAATAGAGCTTAGTAAATTGCGGGGTGAACTTGCTGTGCTTCAGGCTAAGGCTGATGGGCTTCGCCGCCAGGTGGGCCAGATTAGCGGTGAATTGCAGGTCCTGGATTCGCGAGAAAAAGAATTCACAAACCTGAGAAGGGAAATGGGGACCCACGAGGCACAGTACAAGACCTATCTGAACAAACTGGAGGAAGCCCGTATATTGGATGATCTGAACAAGAGGAAAATGACAAATGTGAGCGTGCTTCAGACAGCTTCGGTGCCTATATCACCGGTGAAGAGCAAAAAGCAACAGTACATGCTTGCTTCCATCATCCTGGCTCTAGGCGCTGCCCTGGGTCTTGCATTCGTACGCGAGAAAATTCCTCAACGCATGACAACGCCCCTTGCCGCCGAGAAACATCTTGGCCTTCCCGTCATTGCAGCAATAGCACTTAAGAAGTGAACATAGCATAGAGCATAGAGCGCAGGGCATAGAGTAAAAAAATAAAGCTGAATCAATAATGCAACTTGCAAAGCAAAAAGCTAAGTTCAGATTTCAGGATTTAAAGATATGGGGGTTAGCCATTCAGTTGGCCAACGAATTCTGCGACCTTGCCGATGAAATGGAAGAGAAAAAATTATTTCGATTTGCAGAACAACTAAGAGGGGCCGCTTTATCAATGCCGAATAATATTGCAGAAGGCTCAGGTTCTTCTTCAAATAAAGAATTCAGGCAGTTTCTTAATATAGCAAAGAGATCAACATTTGAAAATGCGAATATTTTGTTTCTTTTAAACATGAGAAGTTATATTGGAGATGATCAGCTAGATAATTGGTTGGATAGGCTTGACTCTCTCTGCCGTCAAATAAGAAGCTTTAGCAATTCACTCAAATGTGCTTTGTCTTTCTCCTTGCTCTATGCCCCATGCTCTATGCTGAGCATGTCGTGAGCTAATTCTATGTACCTTAATTTCTATAACCTCAAGAAAGAACCCTTCCATATTACTCCTGACCCGGAGTTCCTCTACCTGAGCCCAAGCCATAAAGAGGCTTTGGGCAGCATAATATATGGTATAGAGCAGAAAAAAGGATTTGTTGTCATCATCGGGGCTGTTGGGGTTGGGAAGACTACAATCTTGAGGTCCTATCTGGACAGTGTCGATAAACAACATCTTAAAATTATATATATTTTTAATGCAAAACTCACTTTCGAAGAACTGGTGAAAATGATTTACCAGGAACTGGGCATAGAGATCAAGACAAATGACATTTTTGACATGGTCAACAATCTGTACAGGGTTCTGATAGACGAATATACCAAAGGGAACTCTGTGGTGGTTGTAATTGATGAAGCCCAGAACGTGCCCCTCGATACGCTGGAAAGTTTGCGGATGCTGTCAAACCTTGAGACACCGAAAGACAAGTTGCTGCAGATCGTGCTGGTTGGTCAACCGGAATTTGCAGAAAGGTTGAATATAGACAAGTTGAGTCAGCTCAAGCAACGAATTGCAATACGGTCAACTATTTTACCCCTCTCAAAAACTGAGAGCTTCAGCTATATCGAACACAGGTTGCTTAAATCTGGAACGCACAGCAAGGCTGTGTTTACCCAGGACGCGCTTGAAGCAATCTGCAAGAAAGCGTGTGGCATACCGCGAACTATTAATATACTTTGTGATAATGCCCTGATCACTGGTTTCGGGTACCAGCAGAAGCCTGTTACCGCAAAAATTGTCAGAGAGGTGATAAGAGACATCGAGGGTAAAGGAAGGCAATCTGCACCGAGACGTCATCTTGCTTGGGGGTTGGCAGCGGCAATCCTCGTTGTGACCGTGTTTCTCACTATTTCTTATGGCGATTTGACTTCACTGAAGTCCTTCTTCTCACGACCCGATTTGACTCCACTGAAGTCCTTCTTCACGAGATCGCCCGCCAAAAACGACTCGGAAGTAAAAGAGGTGCAGGTTCCGCCAAAAACAACCATAAAGCCCCAAGAGGAAAGGCGGGTCAGGCAAGCGGAAGAGCGGCCGGCTGCGCCAAAAGCATCAGCAGCACAAAGCGGGGTTCCAGCCGCAAAGGCTCCGTCTGAGGTGGTGCCAGAGGTGGTGCCAGAGGCACAACCTGTGCCTAAACAGGTTGTTGAAGAGAAGCGACCGGTTACGAGGAAACGCACCGTTAAGGCAGCCCCGAAAGGAAAAACTCCTCCCGCAAAAAGCGAGAAGGATACGCGTGATATTTCTGATGACCAGTTTACGACGTTGATTCAGGACAGCAAGCCCCAAATTACCGATCCAAATCTTATTATGAGTGGTAGCAAGATCAAATTCCCAAATCGGGCAGCAGATTAAACGCCAGCAGGGTGCCCTTAAGGAGGACCGATGAGCAAAATTTACGAAGCCCTTGAATACGCTCGGAGCAAGAAAGTTTTCCCGGAGAAACCAGTAGAAGTACCACTTCCCAAAACGTACAGGGAGCCGGAAATTGATGTTGGCATGGAAGCGGAGATGCTCAGTCTCTACCAGAATATTTCTTCACTTCTCCCCGACGTAGCACGTCCTGTTGTTATGTTTATCGGATCCCAATCTAATGAAGGGACATCGACCGTTGCACGACAACTGGCTAAGACAGCATCGTTGAGGCTTGGCAAGGCGGTTCTTCTTATTGACCTCGATAGAAGCCGGCCGGAATTTCAGGTATTTGTCGATGTTGTTCCTGAGTGTGAATTGGATGATGTAATAAGGACAGACAAACCGGTGGAAAAGGCTTTCTGTCAGGTGGAGGATACCAGCCTTTACGTTATGCCGCTCTTTCAACAGTCGTCTCTGAACCCCAAAACCCTTGATTCTGCTAAAAACGCTGCATTCTGGGAAAGCCTGAGGGATCGTTTTGATATGATCATCCTTGATACGCCCCCTGCTACCCTGTTTCCAGACGGGCTTGCATTGGTGAGGCAGACAGACGGGGTTGTACTTGTGGTAGAAGCTGAGAGGACACGATGGCCCATCGCATCGAGTGTCAAGGAAAAGATTATCAAAAATGGTGGGAATGTGCTTGGAGTTGTGTTTAACAAACGTCGATTCTACATCCCCGATTGGCTCTATAAGCGGTTGTAAAAACTTTCTCAAGTTCCACGTCTCAAACCCCCTCTGCCTAACTCCAATTCTTGCAGGATGAGCCAACAAAAAATGTTGGTTACACGGTCTGCGCAAAGCATCAAAATCTGTCTGTGTGCATCTAACGTGCTTATTTTATTTGGTTTGCCCGTTTTTTCTATTATTGGCACGGGAAATGCTTTATACTGGGAAACATCGGTGAGCGGATTGGAAAAGAAAAACAACATGGCTGAGAGCAATAGAGCAGATTTTCAGGTGATAGTAAGAGTGCCTCCCGGGATGGTTGATCAATAATGCCAATTCTTGATTTTTTTCAGAAGAGCCAAAGATTGCGAAGATATGAAAGCAATCGCAAGACGAGCAGGCTAAGACTTGTAGACCTCTATAATGGCCTGTATCAGGAGCCTTATTTCTGTGAACTATTGAGCATGGAAAGAAAAAGGTCTGAACGCTCCAGGAAACCTTTTCTACTAATGCTTCTTGACCTGCAACATATTGTAGATGAGTTCGAGAGACAAGCAGTGGCGAAGAAAATCGGTGATGTCTTGCAGTCGGTAACCAGAGATACGGACATCAAAGGTTGGTATAAGTATGGAGAAATCATTGGGGTTACCTTCACGGAGATTACAGTAAACGAAAGGGGCCCGAAACCCTTACAGAAAGAACTTGTCGACAAATGCACGAGCGCTTTTGAAGCTGAACTGGATGCCAGTGAATTAGGACGGATGGTGGTAACCTGGCACATATTTCCGGGGAAATTCGAGAATGTATTTTCAGAAGAAAATGAACACACAAAAATATATCCTGACGTCCGTGCAAGAATTGAAAGAAAGAGGTTCGCCCTTTTTATAAAACGGACCATGGATATTTTTTGTAGCCTCTTTGTGTTGATTTTCTTTTCACCGATCTTTTTTGGCATTGCAATGCTGATCAAGTTTACCTCACAGGGGCCTGTATTCTTCAAGCAGGAAAGGATTGGGCTCTATGGAAAAAAATTCCTGTTCTTTAAGTTCAGGTCTATGTATGTGGACAGCGATGCTTCCATACATAAGGAGTTTGTCAAAAACTTAATTCGCGGGCAACAAAGCAATACATACAAAATAACCAGTGACCCAAGGGTGACTTCTGTCGGACAATTTTTCAGAAAGACAAGTCTTGACGAGTTACCTCAGTTTTTCAACGTTTTGAAGGGACAGATGTCTCTTGTTGGCCCAAGACCACCAATACCATATGAGTATGCGGAGTATGACGTCTGGCACCGAAAGAGATTGGTGGAGATGAAACCCGGAATAACAGGTCTGTGGCAGGTCAAGGGGAGAAGCTCCACAACATTTGACGATATGGTGCGCATGGATCTTCAGTACATCAAGGAATGGTCATTGTGGATGGATATGAAGATACTAATGAAAACACCCTGGGTTGCTTTGAAGGGTAAGGGAGCATATTAGAAGCGAAAAGCAATATGTTTCGAGTTACACAAAAAACCTGTTACGTGTTAGCGATACGAGAGTTAAGAACAAAGTATTTTAGAATGAAAAGTAATGCAATCACGTTTGTCTGTAACTCGCAACTCGAAACAGTTATTTGGAAATAATTTATGAACCGGATTACGATGGAGGTGATACAATGCTACGAATCGGTGTTATAGGTTATGGATACTGGGGTCCGAATATAGTGAGGAATTTTAACGCCATTGACGGAGCGACGGTTATTTCATTGTGCGATTTGAATGAGGCCGCCCTTGGCAAGGCCAGGAAGCTCTACCCTTCTTTAACTGCAAGCACGGACGTACAGGCAGTGCTATCCTCGAAGGACATCGACGCAGTTGCCATAATTACCCCGGTATATACCCACTATGAACTGGCAAAAATGGCACTTCAGAATGGGAAACACGTTTTTGTAGAAAAGCCTTTTACTTCAACAGTGGCACAGGCAGAGGAATTAGTGGAGCTGGCGGGGAAGAAGAAGCTACAGATAATGGTGGACCACACATTTCTCTTCACCGGGGCAGTCAGGAAAATTAAACAGTTGATAGATGAAGGGCAATTGGGAAAGCTTTACTATTATGACTCGATGCGCGTTAATCTTGGACTCTTCCAACACGACGTGAACGTTGTCTGGGATCTTGCTCCTCATGACTTCGCAATAATGGACTACGTTGTTCCGGAGAAACCGCTTGCCCTATCAGCTACAGGCGAAGTTCATTACAATGGCTTTGAGGATGTAGCTTATGTGACAGTTTATTGTGATAACAGCGTCATCGCTCACTTTAATGTCAATTGGCTGTCGCCGGTCAAGGTACGAAATACGCTGATCGGTGGAGATAAAAAGATGCTTGTCTGGAACGATCTTGAAGCTGACGAAAAAGTGAAAATCTACGATAAAGGTGTAGACATTATGACACGCGAAAGCGTCTATGACCTTCTTGTAAGCTACCGGTCGGGCGATGCGTGGGTCCCCAGGATAGCTCAGATAGAAGCTCTTAAGGCTGAAGCGGAATATTTTGTTGATTGTGTGCAAAACAACAAAGCCCCTATCAATGACGGGATATCAGGCCTGAGGGTTGTAAAGATGCTCGAAGCCACAAATGCGTCCATCAAAAACAAAGGCCGGTTGATAGAACTGTAG
>JAEAME010000941.1_pt1 | contig 24075 bp, 15 predicted proteins | sample 8958731 | NCBI WGS metagenome assembly JAEAME01 (sample SAMN16933194, study PRJNA681113) | bioreactor sludge metagenome | isolation source: anerobic bioreactor sludge (Control) | place: India:Bengaluru | collected 2018-10-24 | reverse complement strand
TGCGCGACTGTACATCATTGAGGATAAACGGCTCCTTGGCTTCGTCCGTCCTTGACAACGCAAAAAGTATCGACAGAATATATGCACGGCTGCGGCACGGCCATTTTTCTTCCTCCTGTGTGTCCAGAAGAGTCTTTATGCTCGAAAGATGATGGTCGATCTCCGCCGCATCAGACGTGCTTAAAGCAAAGATCCTCGGAGACTTATCCGCATCGTGCATGAAAGGAATAAAGTAGAACATATCCGGACGATCCTCGGGACGGATATCGTTGTTCTTGATGGCCTCATACGTTAGGCGCGGATTGATTACCGTCGGCAACAGATAGAGGACAAACAACGGCGACTGGTAGTTATTTACAATCTCCAGAACATCCTGATCGTTCAGACAGATGACATTCGCCCCGACAAGGATGCGCTCGATGCCGTTGACGCGAATATGCAGCGTCCCCTCCCGCATCAGAAGAATACGATAGCACGGTTCGATCGAAGGCAACATATCGGGCGCGGATACCTTGATGGCAATCGCGTCGAAAACATAACCGATATAGATTCGAAACCCGATCGTCTTACAATCCATAACGACTCCCACCACTAACGATCAATTTAGAAAAATTATAGTAGATGCCGCAATGAAATGCAAAGGACTGCCTCATCCGACTTTATTTAAAGTCGTACGAGACAGCCTCTATGGGTGGTCAACCTGAAGAAATCCGTTGGCGGCCGGCCATGATCAGAAGATATAGTTGTTCCGGATGATGACGACGTTAAGGGTCTCTTCGGGTAAGTCTTCCGTCCCGATCGCGAACAGATCGTCGTAATACGTGATCGCGCCGTATTTCTCCTCAAGTACCGGAACGGCAGCCTCCGTATAATGTGTCGGAATGATGATCTTCGGGTTTAACTGCTCGATCAGAGTGAAGCCCTTCAGATTTTTGAGATCCATCGAGGAGAAGGAGTTCTCGAATTGCGTGAACGCGATATCGATCTCACCGAGCTTTTCGAGCTGATCCTCGGTTAGCGAGGTCTGTCCGATGTCGCCCATATGCGCGATTCGAAGGCCGTTGACTTCGAATACGATGATTACATTTGTACTATCGGCCTGTATGGCATCGCCGTCATGCGAGCAAGGAATGGTATAGACATGGAAAGATCCTGCTGTCACGTCTCCCGACTGGCTGAGAATCTTCTCGCAATCGAAGGAATTCGTGAAGTTATCATCGTTATGGTCGTCATGTTTATGGGTGGAACATATTATGACGGGTTCCAGAGCGAGCTTTTTGAGCGACGGCATCTGTGTCGGGTCGACGACCGCCGTCTCTCCTTCGACGGAGGTGATCAGATACGAATTGAACTTGTAGTTGAAACTCGTCGAAATCGTTCGGATCTCGACTTTGCCGGAGACGTTCGGAGGTAAGGTCGCTGCGGGAACGGTCTCGACCGGGGCTGCGGATGTCTGCGCCGCCGTCGTCACCGCTGTTGTCGCAGCAACGGAATTCTGTGAGGTGTCTGATGTTATGGCAGATTCGGAAGCATTCGCCGCACAGGCACCGGCCCAACATCCGACGGTCAGAATCGCAAAGCATATGGCTAAGATTCTAAGTGTTTTTCGCATATCAAATCTCCTCGTGTTGCATCAATTTATGGTTCTAGCGACACAATACCAAGGATCCGTAACACTTCCCATGCAATATTTGCAATGAATTTTGTATTTTTCGGTTATTGTACTCGTGACATCAATACCACCGTCTCCACATGCCCGGTCCACGGAAAAATGTCGACCGGTTGGGCGGCCTCCGGGCGGTAGCCCTTTTCGATGAGGATGCGGAGGTCACGGGCGAGGGTTGCGGGGTCGCAGGAGACGTAGAGGATGTGGTCGGGGGCGAGGGTAATAAGCTTTTCGAGGAGGCGCGGGGAACAGCCCTTTCGTGGCGGATCGAGGACGACGGTCAGGGGCGCTCCGAGATTAAGGCTCCCGTAGTCGAAGTCTTCGGCGAGACCGACGTGGAATTCGGCGTTGGGGATGGCGTTGATCTGAGCATTGCGGCGGGCGTCTTCGACGGCCTGCGCGTTGCTTTCGATGCCGATGATCCGATGCGCGCGGGCGGACAAGTGGAGGCCGATGCTTCCGGTGCCGCAGTAGAGGTCGAGGACGACCGGTAAAGACGCGGTTCCGGATTGAGATTCCGGTGAAATCGAATCGCCGGACGGAGCGTTTGCTTTCTCGAAAAACTCCAGGACCGTGTCGTACAACCGCTCGGCCTGATCGGTATTGACCTGGAAAAAGGATTCCGGCGAAATGAAGTAACGGCGGGAGCCGATTTGTTCTTCGATCTCGCTTCGCTTGAGTGTGAATGGGGATTCGAGGGCGCGGAGTGTCTGACTGATTCGGGCGTCGAAGTCCGCGACGGTGACAAGGCGACTGCGTTCTCTGGGCGCCGATCGGCGCTCCGGAATTCCTTCCCGACGAGTCGGGCCGACAGCGGAGTCAGCGGAAACGACCCGGAAGGCAGGCGTATTGCCGCGATCGGAGGATTTTACGGTTCCGGGGCCTCCCGACTCCGGTATCTGAAGTCGATAAAGTACCTGTCCGGTCCGGGTACCGACCCGGACGATGAGTTTGGCATCCGGCGGGATCCGCGCGCGGACGGCTCGGCCTGCGGGCTCATTCAAGTATTGCTCGATCGCATTTTTGACAAGGTCCGTTATCGGATGAGCGATTGCGCAGTCCGGGGTCGCGACGGTTTCGTGCGATTTTCGTGCATGAAGGCCGAATCGAAAAGCGCCGTTTGCGTCGGAGCGGACCTGGTATTGCATGTGGTTACGGTATCCGGTCGGGTGTTCGGCCGCGAGAATCGGGCGCAAGAGGGCGTCGATTTCCTCCTCGGGGATTCGGGCGATACGAAGCAGACAGTCGCGGACGTGGCGCTGCTTTTCGAGCAGGAGGGCTTCATCGTCGAGTGTTTGGCATGTGCAGCCGCCGCAATCGCCGTAGACCGGGCAGAAAGGCTCGATTCGATCCGGAGAGCGCTCGAGTATGCGGACAAGCCGAGCGGTCAGCATGCGGCTCCCTGTGTCGTCGAGAAGGACTTCCGCGATCTCGCCGGGCATCAGGCCGTCGCAGAGGACGACGCGGCCGGTCATAGAAAGCGGCGACATCGGGTCGTTAAGCGGATCGGGTCGCTCTGCCCCGATTTCTGCCGTCGGGGCATCGCCGGCATCCCGGACCCGCGCGATCGCGGACCCGTCCGGGGTGAGCCCGAAGGCTTGAATGGTGTATCGGGATGTGTCCGGATCAATCATGGCAATCCACCTGCCTATCCTCATCATTATATCGGAACAGACCGTTCTCTTTCCATCTATTTGAAATATTGGTATGATAAGCGTGGTTTTGTATGCGCGCAGGAGTGACCGCGATCGCGCGTCCTACTTTTCGAAAATCCGCAAACAGAACGCCAATCCGACCCGACTTCTGATCATCGACGAGGAAACAGATGAGAAAATCCGACGACAATCCGGCTTTACCGGTCGATAACGGGGAAACCAAGAGAGTTCCGGTTGAAGAAATTCATAGTGCGATCCCGCATAATGCTCCGGTTCCCGATCCTATTTCGAAGGCGAATGCACCGATGAATCCGCAAGGAGATCCCCGCCGTTCGGCTTCGACGGCCGGAGCTCAAGTCCGCCAACGCTCCACCCGCCCCGTTTTGCCGGAACATTCGGCAATCGCGGATGAATTTCGAACCAGACTGCACGGCAAGCCGACCCGTGCCGGGCACCGAAGAACGTGGTACGGCGAAATGATCGGCGCGATATTGGGTATTTTGAAAATCGTTCTGGTGTTGCTCCTGTGTGTTACCTTTGTCGTCGGCGGGTTCGGTGCAGGCATGCTGGTCGGTTATGTGACCACAACGACGCCCGTCGAAATAGCCGACGTCATTCAATCCGACAGCAAGAAAACCTCTTTCGTTTATGACATCAACGGGGCGCCGATTGCGCGTCTCACCGGAAGTGAAAATGTCGACCGCGTCGAAATTTCTTTCGTCGAAATAAAGAACACGTACATCGACGAAGCGATTATCGCGATTGAGGACGAGCGCTTTATGGAGCACACGGGCATTGACGTCAAGAGGATCGCCAGTGCCGTTCTCTCGGCGTTATTCAGCACCGGCTCGCCCTCACACGGCGGATCGACCATCACTCAACAGACCGTAAAACTCATCTCAGGACAGGATGAACGGTCCGCTCAACGCAAAGTTCAGGAATGGTATCGGGCAATGTGGCTCGAAGAATCCTTCACGAAGGAAGAAATCCTCGACCTCTATATCAATTCGGCGCCGATGGGCAATAATTATATCGGTGTACAGGCCGCCGCCCAGAATTATTTCGGCAAGGATGCCAAAGAATTAACCCTTCCCGAATGCGCATTTCTGGCCGGCATTCCGAAAAGTCCTTCGTACTATAATCCGTTGCGTGAATCCGGAAAACGGAACGCCATGCGCAGAATGCGCATCGTCCTCGAAAAGATGCACGAGCTTCAAATGATTACGGACGAGCAGTACAACAACGCGTTGAACACCGAGTTGGTTTTCAAGTCCAGACGTCAGACCACGGCAACAACCATCAACTCGTATTTCGTCGAGTATGTCATCGCGCAGGTCATCTCCGATCTTCAGAAAGAGCGAAATATCAGCGACGCTATGGCCGAGAAGCTTGTCTTAAATCGCGGTTACCACATTTATACGACCTTAGAGCCCGATATTCAGGCGGTGATGGACGAGGCGTTCATGAATCAGGACCTTTTTCAGAAAGACCCGGCAGCGCTCGAAGATCTTCCTGATAAACCGCAGGGCTCGATGGTGATCATCAACGTTAAAACCGGAGCGATCGCCGGAATGTCAGGCGGTTACGGAGAAAAAGTGGGCAACATAACCTTTAACCGCGCGGTAAAAGGATATCGTGATCCGGGATCTTCCATCAAACCGTTGATTGACTATGCGCCGGCATTCCAGACCAAACTGATCACCGCGGCCACCATTTACGATGATAAGAAGTCTTATTTGGATCCCGATAATCCGAATAATGTTTGGCCCAAAAATGCGGACGGCGTCTATAACGGCCCGATGACGATTCGAAAAGCAATCACTGCGTCCAGAAACACGATCGCCGTTCAGGTATGGACGGATCTTTTTAAGCAAGACGAGAATATCGCGCTTTGGTACTTGAAGAGGGTCGGAATCGACCGCATGAACGAGAAATATCCGTCAACGGCGATCGGCAGTTTTCTGAACGGGGTCACTTCGCTCGAAATGGCCGCGGCTTACGCAACTTTTCCCAACAGCGGGACGTATCGCGAACCGTTCGCCTACACGAAAGTCCTCGACGCAGCCGGAAACATCGTTCTGGAAAAGCATCCGACCTCCTGGTCCGTCTATTCTCCGGAAACATCTTTCTTAATCTCGGACATTCTGAAGGGAGTAATTACCGGAGGAACCGCAAGCGGACATGTGCATACGATTTCCAATTCAGCCGGGGAATACATCGCCGTCGCAGGAAAGACGGGAACCACCGAGGTCGATACCAGCGACATTCGCGATAAATGGTTTTGCGGGTTTACGCCTTATTATTCGGCCGCGGTCTGGTACGGCTTTGACAACGGTTTGCGTCAAACCGCCGTCCTGAGAGCCGATCGCAACAACGCAATGGAAATCTGGGACTATGTCATGCAAAAAATTCACCAGGATCTACCGCCCGCGGATTTTGTTCGACCCGAGACCGTTGTTTATCGGACGATCTGTACTTCATCGGGGAAACTGGCAAATCAATATTGTAAGGAAGCCGGCACCGCCGTCACAGAATATTTTGTTACGGGCGATACTCTGACACCAACCGATACATGCACGTTCCATGTCGAACCGACGCCGACACCGGAACCTCCGACACCGCCGCCCGGGCCCCCCGGTTGACGGAAGGCTTGAAACCTTGATTATTTACCGTTCGAAAACTGTTCCGACGAGATATCGACCGTGCACGAAGGATCAAAAAAAGTTCCGATGTCCGCGCCTTCGAGGATATCTTCCAGAATCTGCGATTGAGAACCCTCGGCGATCACTCCGGCGATGCCCTGAGAAACGACAAGAGACATTGCCTTGATCTTTGTGTACATCCCGCCTGTCGCAAGCTTACTGCCGATGCCTCCGGCACGCTCAAGCATGTTCCGGTCAATACGGCAAACCACCGGAATCCGGTGAGCACCCGAATTGCCCTTGGGGTCACTGTCGTACAGTCCGTCAATATCGGACAGGATAATCAGAAGATCCGCATGCATCAGGCAGGCAACGTGGGCCGACAACGTATCGTTATCACCGAACGTTCCGTTATAGAGGATCTCGTTGGTGGAAACCGTGTCGTTCTCGTTGACAACCGGCAGAATACCCTTCTCCAGAAGAGCTTCCATCGTATTGGATATGTTCGTTCGGGTGTGCGTTTCCTCCAGGTCATCCTTGGTGAGAAGAATCTGACCGACCACATGGCTGTACTCGGCAAAACAGCGACTGTATACATTCATCAGTTCGCACTGCCCGACCGCCGCGACAGCTTGTTTGTCCCGCATTTCCGTCGGTTTTCTGTCGAGATCCAGGCAACCGACACCGACGCCGATCGCGCCGGAAGTCACCAATATAACTTGTTTGCCCCCGTTCATCAGGTTCGATATCGCGCGAGCCAACCGGTCGATATTTCGAAGATTCATCCGGCCGTTATCAAAGGTAATCGTCGAGGTGCCAACCTTGATCACGATCCTTTTCGCGCCGGCCATAACGCATCTTCTGCCGTTCAGATTCTCTGTCATATCTAAAGATCCCGCCCTCCGGTCATTCTGGAAACACAAAATAGAATAAGCCTAGTATCGGAAAAAAGCAACATCTTTGTAATAAAACCAAAAATCCGCCCCCGAAATGTTTCGGGGGCGGACTCCTGCTCGTCCGGTTTATATTCGTCCGACCATACGGACATTTTCAGAGAAGTTTTCTTGCATCCGAATCAATCGATTCGGCTACAGATGTCTGCCGGTATCGTTGATCCCTCATGATACAACACAAATTGGTCATCGGATACGGTGAAGTCGTAGTGAGAATCATCATCCCAGTCAAAACTTCCTTCTCCGGAGAAAAAGTTGTATTCGTATTCAACGGTTCTTTGCAGATCATCGCCTTTAAAAAGCATAACATAACCGTTATCCAAAAACTGATAAAGCCAATCGGATGCTTCACTATCCCACTGTCCGACGACCGGTGTCCCTACGATATACATAGTAGGAAATGTTTGAAATGATAATTCAAATGACGGGAAAGTCCCCGGCGTTGTTTCGGTCGGAGCTGCCGTTGTCGTGGTGGTCGGTGGCTCAGCCGTGGTGGTTGCGGCAGTCTCCGGAACGGTGGTAGCGGCCGCGGTAGTGGCGGCGGCAGTCGTCTCGGGAACCGTAGTAGCAGCGGCGGTGGTTTCTGTCGTTATGACGGCCGGCGTCGTCTCGGGCATCGTCGTCATCTCGATTTCTTCACTGCTTTCCTGAGGAGGGACGGTTATACGGATCACATTGATTTTCCCTCTGGTCAAGATGCCTGCGTTGCCGAGGATCACTTTGTCTTTCTCAAAGGTGAAATCCATCGTCGCGCCCTCCATCGTAATGATCCCTTTACGCGTCGCTTTGTCGTAGACGTATTGTCCGATATAGTCGCCGTACGGCGTGCCGATGATCATTTTGTTATCTCCGTAAAAAGTGTATTGAACCACTTCATCCTCGTCATGCCAGTCATCGACCAAGGATCCTGTTCGGAAGAAAACAAAGTAAATAACTAATGCGGCTGCGATAATCAATACTGCTCCGCCTGAAATGATCCCAGTCAGAGCGGCCGGAGAGAGTTTCTTTTTAGGAACGGTAAAATCCTCTTCCATAACACTTCCTCCAATAAATAGCTTACGCATTTGGCAATATATATTGTATCACTTTTTATGCATTGTGTAATATATTTTACTTTTTCGACTTCCCTTTCGCGGTCTCAAGCATATTGCGTAAAAAAACGGCGGGGTTTCCCGCCGCCGTTTATGATCAATACCCATATCCGACTTACTTGATACCCGCGTGGTACTCCTGAAGCGATTTGACCGCCGATTCCGCGTACCCGTTCTCGATGAACGCGCGGATTCCTTTCGCGCTCGCGAGAGCCGCCGTCATGGTGGTGATATACGGGATCTTGTTCTTGATGGCAATCTTTCGGATATACGAATCATCAAATTCGCTCATCTTGGAACGCGGCGTATTGATGATCAGTTGGATCTCCCGATTCGCGATCGCATCCGCGATATTCGGGCGCCCCTCAAAGAGCTTCTTGATCTCCTCGGCCTCCACGCCGTTTTCGCGCAGGAATACGCAGGTCCCGTGCGTCGCCCTGATCGAAAAGCCGATTGCCTTCAATTCGCGCGCCGCCTTAAGGCCGGCCTCCTTGTCTTTGTCGTTCAGGCTGATCAGGACACAGCCGGAAGAAGGAAGCGGAGACTGTGTGGCTTCCTGGGCTTTATAATACGCGAGCTCATAGGAGTTATCCAATCCCAGCACCTCGCCGGTCGAACGCATCTCCGGACCGAGCAGCGGATCGACCTCCGGGAACATATTGAACGGCAGGACGGCCTCCTTAACCCCAAAGTGCGGAATGTGGCGGTGCACGAGTTGACTCATATCGTATTTTCTGCCTTCGCTCACGGCCATGACAATCTCCGTGGCTACTCTGGCCATGGCGATATTACAGACCTTGGACACGAGAGGAACCGTACGTGACGCGCGTGGATTGGCTTCAAGCACATAAACGACACCGTCCGCGATCGCGTATTGCATATTCATGAGACCGACGACCTTCATTTCACTCGCGATCCGTCGCGTATAATCGGCGATCGTCTCCACAAGTGCCGGCGGGATACTGACCGGCGGAATCACACATGCGGAATCTCCCGAATGAACACCCGCATATTCGATATGCTCCATCACAGTCGGAACAAAGGCGTCCGTCCCGTCCGCGATTGCGTCCGCCTCGGCCTCGGTCGCGTTATTGAGGAACCGGTCGACCAGGATCGGGCGCTCCGGTGTCACTCCGACAGCCGCCCCCATGTATTTGATGAGCATTTCCTCATCGCGGACAATCTCCATGCCGCGACCCCCGAGAACATAAGAAGGCCGGACCATCAGGGGATATCCAATGCGATTCGCAATTTCAACGGCTTCCGTCGTATTGACCGCCATACCGGATTCGGGCATCGGAATATCAAGGCGCTCCATCATCTTACGGAACTGATCGCGATCCTCGGCAAAATCAATCGTCTGTTGTGACGTCCCTAAAATCCGGACGCCGGCCTGTTCCAACTCCGCCGCGATATTCAGGGGCGTCTGACCGCCGAACTGCACGATCACGCCCAAAGGCTTTTCCTTTTGATAAATGCTCAGGACATCCTCGACGGTCAACGGCTCGAAATAGAGTTTGTCTGAAGTGTCGTAGTCCGTTGAGACCGTCTCGGGGTTACAGTTCACGATGACGGTCTCATAGCCCATGTCGCGCAGTGCAAAAGCGGCGTGGACGCAACAGTAGTCAAATTCAATGCCCTGGCCGATCCGGTTCGGCCCGCCGCCCAGAATCATGACCTTCGGCTTATCGCTCGCCGTCGTATGATCGGGCGCGTTGTAGGTCGAATAATAATATGCCGCGTTCTCCACTCCGCTGACCGGAACGGCCTCCCATGCCTCGACGACGCCCAGAGCGGTTCTCTGCTCACGGATCTGCTTTTCGCTTGTTCCGAGAAGAAGCGAAAGATAACGATCGGAAAAACCGTCCTTCTTTGCGCGGACGAGCAGTTCGTCCGGAAGGACTTTCCCCTTATATCCGAGGATTTCTTCCTCCAGCATGACCAATTCTTTCATCTGCTCGATGAAATAGGTCTTGATATGTGTAAGCTCGAAAAGTTTCTCGACATCCGCGCCCTTTCGAAGCGCCTCATAAAGAATAAACTGACGCTCGCTGGTCGGTTCAATCATCATCGCCATCAGTTCTTCGAGTGATTTTCGATTAAAATCCTTGGCAAAGCCCAAGCCGTACCGACCGATCTCCAAAGACCGTATCGCCTTCTGGAGAGCCTCCTTATAGTTTTTTCCGATGCTCATGACCTCGCCGACCGCGCGCATCTGCGTGCCGAGCTTATCAATCGAACCGGGGAATTTCTCGAATGCCCATCGGGCGAACTTGACGACGACATAGTCACCGTATGGTGTGTATTTGTCGAGCGTGCCTTCGCGCCAGTACGGAATCTCATCCAGAGTCAATCCTGCCGCGAGCATCGCGGAAATAAGGGCGATCGGAAAACCGGTCGCTTTGGATGCCAGGGCTGAGGAACGGGACGTTCTCGGGTTGATCTCAATGATGACAACGCGTCCGGTCTTCGGATCATGTGCGAATTGAACGTTCGTGCCGCCGATCACTTCGATCGCCTCGACCACACGATAAGAGTATTCCTGAAGGCGTGCCTGGAGTTCGGGACTTATCGTCAGCATCGGCGCGGAGCAAAATGAGTCGCCCGTATGAACGCCGACTGCATCGATATTTTCAATGAAGCAAACGGTGATCATTTGGTTCTTGCTGTCGCGGACAACCTCGAGTTCCAGTTCTTCCCACCCGAGCACGGATTCCTCGACCAGGATCTGGCCAACCATGCTGGCCGCAATTCCGCGGTTTGCAATGACATTGAGTTCCTCGAGATTATAAACGAGGCCGCCGCCGGTTCCGCCCATCGTGTACGCCGGGCGGATGACGACCGGATATCCGAGTTCCGAAGCGATCGTCTCCGCTTCCTCAACACTGTATGCCGCCTTACTCCGGGGCATTTCGATGCCCAGACGATTCATGGTCTCTTTAAAAGCGATCCGGTCTTCGCCCCGCTCAATCGCGTCGATCTGAACACCGATCACGCGGACACCGTATTTTTCGAAAACGCCCGTCTTACTGAGCTCCGAACAGAGATTCAGCGCGGTTTGTCCGCCGAGATTCGGCAGTACGGCATCCGGGCGCTCTTTGGCAATAATTTCCGTGAGGCTTCTGGCGTTGAGCGGCTCGACATATGTGGTATCCGCAATTCCGGGATCGGTCATAATGGTCGCCGGGTTGGAGTTTACCAAGACAATTTGGTAACCCAATTGCCGGAGGGCTTTACAGGCCTGTGTTCCTGAGTAATCAAACTCGCACGCCTGTCCGATGATGATCGGTCCGGAACCAATGATCAGAACCTTATGAATATCGGGTAATTTGGGCATAACGTCTCCTCTTGAAACGTGGTCGGTCACCGATCTTCCGGCTTCCTCCCGTCCGGTCATTATCCTCGCCGCGCCATCTTCGGCGGGCAACTTATCGAAAGAATTGTAGCCTATTACCGGTAAAAATGCAAAGCAAAATTGCTTGTTTTTACCTGTTTTCGAAAACAACGCGGCGACATAAAAAAACGTCCCGGATCTGCATCCGGGACGTTTATACGATTGTAGCAACCGTTATTACTCGATGATCGTCGAAACCGTTCCGGCTCCTACTGTACGGCCACCCTCACGGATAGCAAACTTCAGACCGGGCTCCATGGCGATCGGGGTAATGAGTTCAACGGAGATGGTGATGTGGTCGCCGGGCATGCACATCTCGGTGCCTTCCGGAAGGTGAGCCACACCGGTAACGTCCGTCGTACGGAAATAGAACTGAGGACGGTATCCGTTGAAGAAGGGCTTGTGACGTCCGCCTTCTTCGTTCGTCAGGACGTACACTTGGCCGGTGAACTTCGTATGCGGGGTGATCGAACCGGGCTTGGCGATAACCTGTCCGCGCTCGACCTGCTTGCGGTCGATACCGCGAAGAAGAATACCGATGTTGTCTCCGGCTTCCGCCTGATCCAAGAGCTTACGGAACATTTCAACGCCCGTAACAACCGTGTTCTTGGGCTCTTCCATAAGTCCGACGATCTGAGCGGCGTCTCCGACCTTGATGATACCGCGCTCGAGACGGCCGGTGGCAACCGTTCCGCGACCCGTGATGGTAAAGACATCTTCAACGGGAAGAAGGAAAGGAAGATCGGTCGGACGGGCAGGGGTAGCGATAAAGGAGTCGACGGCGTCCATCAGTTCGAGGATGCACTTGTACTCCGGAGCGTTGGGATCCGTCGAGGTGGACTCGATGGCGTTGAGCGCGGAGCCCTTCACAATCGGCGTGTCGTCGCCGGGGAACTCGTACTGATTCAAGAGGTCACGAATGTCCATCTCGACCAGCTCGATGAGTTCATCGTCGTCGACCATGTCGCACTTGTTCATGAACACTACGATATACGGAACACCAACCTGACGGGCGAGCAGGATGTGCTCGCGGGTCTGAGGCATCGGGCCGTCGGAAGCGGAAACCACGAGGATCGCTCCGTCCATCTGCGCGGCTCCGGTGATCATGTTCTTGATGTAGTCGGCGTGGCCGGGGCAGTCGACGTGCGCATAGTGGCGAGCATCTGTCTGATACTCGACGTGGGCGGTGTTGATCGTGATACCGCGGCTTCTTTCCTCCGGCGCGCTGTCAATGGAACCATATTCCTTGTATGTCGCTTTGCCGGTAAACGCCAAGACCTTGGTGATCGCAGCCGTAAGAGTCGTCTTGCCGTGGTCGACGTGACCGATGGTGCCGATGTTGACATGCGGCTTATTTCTTTCAAATTTTGCCTTTCCCATTTGTATATTCCTCCTTATTCAGCTTTTGCTGATGTTAACTAATTTTTCCGCTCGGACGCCAGATGCATCTATTTTACTATATTTATCGATAATCGCAAGATGCAAAAATGTGAAGCGGAGTATTGGCGGATCGTTCTTTATTTCTTGAGAATCGTTTCCATGATGCTTTTCGGTAGTTCGGCAAAGTGTCCGATCTGCATGACAAAAGTTCCACGGCCTTGAGTCGATGAACGAATCACGGTCGCGTACCCGAACATATTGGAGAGCGGAACATCGGCCTGAACGGATTGAATTCCGTCCTCACCGTTAATCCCCTTGATGATGCCGCGGCGGGCGTTCAATCCGCCGATCACATCCCCCATGTACTCCTCGGGCACTTCGATGTCTACGCGCATGATCGGTTCCAGAAGAACCGGATCCGCTTTCTTCATTCCTTCTTTAAAGCCCATCGATCCGGCGATCTTGAACGCCATTTCGGATGAGTCGACTTCATGGAAGGATCCGTCAACTACGGTCACCTTGACATCCACGACAGGGTACCCGCCGAGTATGCCGCTGGTCATCGCGTCCTGAACACCGGCATCGATCGGAGCGATAAACTCCTTGGGGATCGATCCGCCGATCGTCGCATTGACGAATTGGTAACCGGATCCCGGTTCAAGCGGTTCCAGGTCGAGAATGCAATGTCCGTACTGTCCGTGTCCGCCGGACTGACGAACAAACCGGCCTTCGGCTCGAACAGGCTTACGGATGGTCTCTTTGTACGAGACCTGCGGAGCTCCGACGTTCGCCTCGACCTTAAACTCACGAAGCATACGGTCAACGATAATGTCCAGATGGAGCTCGCCCATTCCGGCAATGATGGTCTGGCCGGTCTCTTGGTTCGTAAAGGTCCGAAAGGTCGGATCTTCTTCGGCCAACTTCTGAAGCGCCAGAATCATCTTCTCCTGAGAGGCTCTCGATTTCGGCTCGATTGCGACTTCGATAACCGGCTCGGGGAAATCCATAGACTCCAGAATGATGGGGCTTTTCTCGTCGCAGAGCGTGTCACCGGTTGTGGTGTCTTTGAGACCGACGGCCGCCGCGATATCCCCGGAATAAACCTTCTCGATCTCCTCACGGTGATTGGCGTGCATCTGCAAAATGCGGCCGATGCGTTCTTTCTTGCCCTTGGTCGCGTTGTACACGTAGGATCCGGAATCCAAAATTCCGGAATAGACACGAAAGAAGCAGAGTTTACCGACAAACGGATCCGTCATGATTTTAAACGCCAGTGCAGAGAAGGCTTCACTGTCCGAAGACGGACGGGTGTCCTCCTGTTCCGTCAGGGGATTGATTCCGGTGATTGCCGGAACATCCGTCGGTGCGGGCATGTAATCGACAACGGCATCCAGCATCATCTGTACGCCTTTGTTCTTATAGGCGGAGCCGCATATAACCGGAGTCAGTTTGCAGGCGATGACGGCGCGACGCAATGCGGCCTTCAGTTCCGGGACCGAGATCTCCTCGCCCTCCAGAAACTTCATCGTCAATTCCTCATCCGACTCGGCAATCGCCTCGACCATCTCGGCGCGCTTTGTTTGTGCAAGATCCAGCATATCGGCAGGGACATCCCGCTCTTCGAAAAGCGATCCGTCGTCGCTGATATAAACCTCAGCCTTCATCGTCATTAAATCGACGATGCCCTTGAAGTTCTCCTCTGCTCCGATCGGGATCTGTAAAGCAATCGGCGTGGCTCTCAGGCGATCCCGGATCATCTGAACGACGCGGAAAAAGTCCGCGCCCATGATGTCCATCTTGTTGACGAACGCCATGCGCGGAACCCCGTAATGGTCCGCTTGTCTCCAAACGGTTTCCGTCTGAGGCTCGACGCCGCCTTTGGCCGAGAGAAGCGTAACGGCACCATCCAACACGCGCAACGAACGCTCGACTTCAACGGTGAAATCAACGTGTCCGGGGGTGTCGATGATGTTGATACGGTGTCCCTTCCATTGGGCGGTGGTCGCGGCGGAGGTAATCGTGATTCCCCGCTCCTGCTCCTGCTCCATCCAGTCCATCGTTGCGGCGCCCTCGTGTACTTCGCCGACTTTTCTGATCTTGCCGGTGAAGAACAGGATACGTTCGGTCGTCGTGGTTTTACCCGCGTCGATGTGCGCCATGATACCGATGTTTCTGGTGTTCTCCAAAGAAAATTCTCTGGCCATTGGTTCTTTTGCTCCTTACTGTCCTAAACTACCATCTGTAATGGGCAAACGCGCGGTTGGCGTCCGCCATCTTGTGTATGTCTTCCTTCTTCTTGTATGCGCCGCCGTTGTTGTTCGTGGCGTCCAGCAGTTCGTTAGCGAGTCGCTCACTCATCGTGCGCTCGTTGCGCTTTCTCGAATACAGAACAATCCACCGAAGGCCTAATGTCAGGCGTCTTGCGGGACGAACCTCAATCGGCACCTGATAGTTGGCTCCGCCGACGCGTCTGGCCTTCACTTCCAAAACGGGCATAACATTTTCCAGAGCCTGCAGAAAAACTTCCAGCGGCTCCTTGCCCGAACGCTCTTTGATGATATCGAAGGCGTCGTAGCAAATTTTCTGGGCCACTCCCTTTTTTCCGTCCAGCATGATGTTGTTGATGAGCTTCGTCACGCGTACATCATTATAAAGCGGATCGGGGAGCACTTCTCTTTGTGGGACATTGCCTCTTCTTGGCACTTGTCTTCCCTCCTCTCATGATTATCAGATCTTTCTGAAATCACAGGTACTCACGTTTGGACCGTGTCGCGCCAGTCGCAATGTCCGATTCCGGGAATCCGGTATTGAGACAGTGTACTGACAACTAGTGTGTCCAACCACAGGAATGCTCTTACTTCTTGACCTTTCCGGCCTTCGGTCTCTTGGCACCGTATTTGGAACGGCCCTGAAGACGATTGGCAACACCTGCAGTATCCAGAGTTCCTCTGATGACGTGATAGCGAACACCCGGGAGATCCCGAACACGTCCGCCGCGGATCAAAACAACCGAGTGTTCCTGCAGGTTATGTCCGATTCCCGGAATATACGCATACACTTCATACATGTTTGTGAGTCGTACTCTGGCGACCTTGCGCAAAGCCGAATTCGGCTTCTTGGGGGTCACCGTCTTTACGACCGTACACACGCCGCGCTTCTGCGGAGAGCTTTTATCGGTCTCCTGCTTGTGCAGTGTATTCATTCCGGTCTGGAGTGCCGGGGCCTTGGACTTAAAAGTCTTCGAAGCTCTTCCGGAATTAACCAACTGGTTGAACGTAGGCATCAATACACCTCCTTTCAAAAAATAATCCTTCTTCGGGGTCGCTCGCCTCCTTGTTTATCGCGAAAAAACCGCGACAGCAAGGCAAGACGCCCGTTCCCGAAGTTCGGGCAACTTAGTATATCACCGGATTTAGCATATGTAAACGATGAAAAGAAGAAAATAATACTGGACAAATGACGAAGATCAGCCTTGATCCGCGTCGTGATTGATGCTTATTTACTCCTGAGCCTGAGCGCTTTCGTTACGGAGCTGGTTCAGGATCTCGGGAATCTTCGTCGGGGTGACCCGGCTGTATACCTTTCCGTTAATCGTCATGACGGGCGCCAACGCACACACTCCGAGGCATCGGGACTGCTCCAGCGTGAAGAAGCCGTCTCCGGTCGTTTCGCCGATCTCGATACCGAGCTGGGACTGGATCGCCTCCAGAATTTTATCCGCGCCTTTTACAAAACAGGCGGTTCCCATACAAACGGATATCGTGTATTTGCCCTTCGGTGTCAGGCGGAAAAAGTGATAAAACGAAGCCACGCCGCTCACGACGGAGGTCGGTACCTGTAGGCGCTGCGCCACGTCGTCGAGGATCGGACGGGGAAGATAACCGTAATGCAGCTGGACCTTATGTAAAACGGCAATCAACTGGCTTTCGGGCTTCTCGCCGTTTTTGCATTTTTCGATGAAATCGGTGATTTCCAAAGGCAGGGGCGCAACCTCCTGCATCCCGCAACTCGAGCATGAGCAATTCTCGTTGTTTCCCATTTACTTGATCCCCCTTGGTTCTTGAGGCTGATACGACGTATGCAGGAGCTCGTGCGCGATCCCGCTTCCCGGATGCTGCAGGAACTGCTGATACAGTTGCTGAATATACGGATTTTCGTGTGATTTCCGGATTTTTTTCTCGGCGTCAATCTTGTACAGCGATGCGGCACGTTTCTCCAGGACCTCATGATTGAGCACGTAACGTCCATCGGCCGGATACGGCTGGCCGCCGCCGCCGATGCAGCCGCCGGGGCACGCCATCAGTTCGATGAGGTGATATTGTTTTTCGCCGGACTTCACCTTTTCGAGAATCTTCTTGGCGTTATTGAGTCCGTTCACGACCGCGATATTGACCTCGACGCCGGCGATTTCAATCGAAGCCTCCTTGTATCCGGTCACGGCGCGCACATTGTAGAAGTTGAGATCATCCAGGGGCTTCCCGGTGATCTTTTCCGCCGCGGTGCGGAGAGCGGCTTCCATGACGCCTCCGGTCGTTCCGAAGATGTCGGCGGCACCGGTGGAGCTTCCGAGCGGATTATCAAAATCCTCTTCATGCAGTTGCATGAAGTCGATACCGTACGCCTTGATCATCCAAACGAGCTCACGGGTGGTCAGGACCGCGTCCGTGTGCGGATTTCCGTCCGCGTCGCAAAGCTCGGGGCGGCGTCTTTGGACCCGCTCGGGAGAATTCCGTTAGCTTTCAACCTGCCGATAAATTCTTCCGACTCCTCGACGATCGTCAGGTCCGCACCGAAGTTCGTGTCAAATACCGCGTCAAAGCCGAGGCGGCGCAACGCGGTAACGATGCGTCCGGTCTGTGCGGTACCCGGCTCCTGGCCGAAACCTTCTCCGATGGTCGCGCGAATGGACGGGGCAATCTGTGCGACGACATGTTTCTTCGGGTCGGCAAGAGCCGACCAGACCTCGTCGGTCGCGCTTTTTTCGAGAAAAGCCGCCGTCGGGCAGACATTGATACACTGTCCGCAGTTGATGCAAACCGAATCTTTCATTGCGACCAGGTGCGCCGGACCGACGACCGTTTTCACGCCCCGGCTCATCTGACCGAGATTCGTGACGCCCTGAACTTCAGCGCAAACGCGGATGCAACGGTGACACAAAATGCACTTGTCAGAATTTCGAACCACCGAAAAGCTTGAATTATCCAATTCAAAGTGTTTTCTTTCCCCGGCGAAAAGGCGTTCGCGCACGCCGAGGGAGTACGCAAGATCCTGAAGCTCGCAATTTCCGTCGCGCTCGCAGGTCTGGCAGTCCATCGGGTGATTGTCGAGAATTAATTCGGTCAGATCGCGGCGGGCCTGACGGATCGCCGGTGAATTTGTCTTGACCTTCATTCCTTCCGCGACCTTCGTGGAGCAGGCGGTCTGGTAATTTTTGAATCCGTCCACCTCAACGATGCAAATACGGCAGGCGCCCTCAATTCCGAGGTCCGGAACGTAACAAAGTCGCGGTATGTAAACGCCGATGGTCTCGGCCGCTTTCATGATCGTCGTTCCCTCCGGAACGGACAGCGGATTATCATCGATGGTCAGGTTAATGTTTTTCATGTTGTTTCCTCGCTTTTCTGCCGTTATATCTTGGTCACGGCGCCAAACTTACATGCGTTGAAGCACTCTCCGCAACGCACGCACTTCTCCTGATCGATGACATGCGCGTTACGCGGACTTCCGGCGATACAAACGACGGGGCAACGGCGGGCGCAAAGCGTACAACCGGTGCACTTGTCCGTATCGATGCTGTATCGAATGAGTTGGGCACACTTGTGGCTGGGACAACGCTTTTCCACGATATGGGCCATGACTTCCTCGCGGAAATTCTTAAGGACGCTCAGGATCGGATTCGGAGCGGATTGCCCGAGTCCGCAAAGCGATGTTTTCTTGATGAGGTTGCCTAACCGCTCCAGCTTGTCAATATCTTCCGGAACTCCGTTGCCCGAAGTGATCCGCTTCATGATCTCAAGCATCCGGAGCGTTCCTTCGCGGCAGGGAACGCATTTGCCGCAGGACTCGGACTGGGTGAACTCCAGAAAGAATTGTGCGGTGGCAACCATGCAGTCCGTCTCGTCCAGAACGATCATACCGCCGGAACCCATGATCGAGCCGATCTTGGCGAGCGATTCGTAATCGACCGGCAGGTCGAGATCCTTTTCGGAAATGAATCCGCCGGACGGGCCTCCGGTCTGAACTGCCTTCAGCGCATGTCCGCCGGGGATCCCGCCGCCGATATCAAAAACGATATCGCGAAGGGAAGTGCCCATCGGGACTTCGACAAGACCGGTGTTCCGGACCTTTCCGGCCAACGCGAACACCTTGGTTCCCTTGCTCACATCGGTTCCGATACAACTGAAAAACTCCGGCCCGTACAAGAGAATGACCGGGACGTTCGCCCACGTCTCAACATTATTGATCACCGTGGGATGTCCCCACAAACCGGCGGTCGTCGGATACGGCGGACGGAGGACCGGCTGGCCGCGCTCGCCCTCGATCGATTTCAGGAGTGCGGTCTCTTCGCCGCAGACAAATGCCCCGGCGCCCAAACGGATCTCAATGTCGAAATCATGTCCGGAACCGAGGATGTTCTTTCCGAGAAGTCCGGCCTCACGTGCCTTTTCGATCGCGATACGGCAACGCTCGATCGCCAGAGGATATTCGGCACGGATATAGATGAAGCCTTGGGTCGCGCCGATGGCGTAGGAGCCGATCGTCATGCCCTCGACGACACTGAAGGGATCCCCCTCCAATGCGCTTCTGTCCATGAAGGCGCCCGGGTCTCCCTCGTCGGCGTTACAAATGACATAGCGGATCGGATCGTTATTCCCCGTGACGGCGTTCTGCCATTTACGGCCGGTCGGATATCCGCCGCCGCCGCGTCCGCGCAGTCCGGAGGCCAGGACCTGATCGATGACCTCGCCGGAGGAATTACCGTCCAGGGCTTTCGCCAGGGATTCGTACCCTTGATGCAGGAGGTAGTCCGAAAGATCCTCGGGATCGATGATCCCGCTGTGACGCAAGGTTAAGCGCGTCTGCTTATTGAAGAAAGAAACGTCTCCGTATACCGAAAGATAGCTCTTGGTCATCGGGTCCAGATCGATCTGCATGTCGGCGAGTGTCTCTCCCTTGACGATATGCGACTGAATGATTTTCTTGAGCTCGTCCCGGTAGGTGAATCCATAGGTGGTATTACCCGGCATAATCATCATGCGCGCGGTCTTGCAGTCCGAAAGTTCGGGCGTAAAGCCCATATGATCCGCCTCGTACACCTTGATGGAGTTCTCGGGCACCCCGCACTCATCCAGAAGTTCACCGAAAACCTCCGGCCAGTTCGTGTCGGCGGCACAAAAGTTATTCCCGCAGAACACAACGACGTGCGAATAAATCGTGGTGGTCTTTTTGTCCAATATCAGGGACGGAACCAATTCTCCGCCCAATACATGATCGTGAAAAATTTGCTGAACCTTTTCGGCGTCCACCTTCTCATACTTGAAAGGAATCTGACCTTTTACGAAAACGCCGACGATCGGTTCCCTGGCGCACCGTCCGGTGCAACCGGTCTGTTTGATCATGATGTCGTTTCTGCCGGACGCGCGGATGAGCTTCTCGAATTCCTTCCGGACGCTCTCCGCACCGGCGGCATTCTCGCATGTCGCCGATCCGATGTGAATCACACAATGAACGTCCTTGTTCTTCGCGGTTAATTCCTGAATTTGCTGATCGCGCAAAAGGAGAAATTGATCATAAATCTTACCCATAAAGCCCCATTCTCTTTCCGGCCGATCCCGACCTTGTCCGTGTTGGTTCGCTCTTTTTCTGTACGCATTCAAACGCCGTAAGAATTTTACATTGTAAGACGGCATGCGTCAACTCGTTGAATGTCTGTTTTTACGAACGAAAATATGCCCTTTTGTTGTTTTTTTTTATGTAATCGTACGATTCGTATCCTTTTTCCGAAATAACCGGCGCACTTCGTCAACGCACGGGGCCGGTCGATTCGCGAACGATCAGCTCGGGAGCAAGAAGCAACCGGCTGATGGCCATACCCTCCATCACTTGCTCCAGGGCGACACAGGCGCTCTTTCCGATGCTCAGGCGATCCTGCCGGATTGTCGTCAGCGGAGGCGTGGAATATCTCGCGATCGGGATATCGTCAAATCCGGTCACACTGATGTCCTGAGGGACCCGCAAGTCCAATTTGGCCAATTCGCTCAAAACTCCGACAGCGATGTAATCACTCGCGCAAACGATCGCCGTCGCCCCGTTTTCGATAAATTGCCGCACATAAGGCCCCGTGTTAATGGACGTGAAGTCCCCATAGGCCGCAAGATCCTTACGGACCGGCAGGTTGCATTTGTTCATACCGACCTTGAAGCCCTGGTAACGCTCTTGCGATACCCGGCTGTTTCCTTCTCCGTTCATCAACGCGATCGACGTGTGCCCGAGAGAAGCCAGATGTTCGACGGCGTATGTGACGCCCTGATAGTTGTCGGTGCCGACACAGACGATTCTGGGATTGAGGATCAGATTATCCAGAACTACGGTCGGGATTACGGTGTTTCCGAGCTGGCGGTGAAAATCGGAATGGAGAAAAAAACCGAGAAGAAATCCGCCGGAGTATTTGTTTTGGGTCATATAATCGTCATATACATAATCGATTTTATCCTGCATCGAAATCGGAACAATATCCACCGTCCAATCCCGCTCGGCGGCGGCGAGCCGGAATCCGACAATAATTTCGTAGCCGAAATGCTCGATTTTTTCGAATCCCATGTTTTCGATGAAAACGCAGATCCGGTTTGCGGACCGGGGCTTATCCTTACGACTGCCGTATCCCAACGCGAGCGCCGTATCGAGAACAAGCTGCCGCGTTTTTTCGCTCGTGTTATCGGATCCGTTCAGCGCCTTGGATACCGTGCTGACCGACAGTCCCAGTTTATCGGCAATGTCCTTGATCGTTGACATATCGTCCTCCTAACCGATGACAAAACGCCGGCCGTTTCATTCATTGCAAACGCTCGTCCGGGTCCCGTTAAACTACTTGTACCCGATGGCCTTAAATCCGAGAACCTGGACCAGGTCACAATCGACGACATACGCCGAACCGCTTCCGTCTCCCCACGGATCGGCCAGATATTGCTCCCACTCTTCCGCAGTAAAATAGGTGATCAGCGAATTCATCTCTTCCTCGCTTCCGTAAAACGGCAACTGCGTGGTCTCAACCAGAAAATACTCGCCGGATCCCGCTCCGGTCTCGACAGCCACCTGAGCGTGCCCGGGCAAGAATATAATCATCGCGTGCATCTCCGCGGATTGGATTGCGGACGCGAATAGGATTGCGGTCTCGATGCAGATCCCCGATCCGCTCGACAGGACCTTATCCGGAAGTAAAACTCTCTGGTTGATGCCCTCGGACATCGAATACGCGCCCATATTGTAGCGTACTCCGGAGTCGCTGATCGCGCCCTGGATTGCCATGATTTGCACGTATGTATTTAATGCGGGATCGTCGTAAAGTCCGTAATCCTGATAACCGATCAACGAATTGATCGCACCGCTTGACCATGTATCGATCCATGTGATGGCGGTCCTTCTGAGGTTCAGTATCGATTCGGATTCCGGGGTCAGCCATGCAAGCACATTGTCACGACTGGCAATGCCGAACTCGTCATCGTGCAGCATGAAATCATAAACACTCATCAGTTCGACGGATTTTGTGTCTTCCAGGACCGACCGGTCATTGTCCAGATCCTCAATGGTGACGCGAAGCTGAGCGTCCTTTGCGCTCTCCAGATCGAGACCCTCGGTAAGCAGCGGCGGCTTGATCAGAAGCTTTGTGACCTGCTCGTTGATTGCGATCTTCTGTTGAAATTTTTGCGTCAGTCCGGAAATCTCAACGGTCAACATCGCGTTCACCGTACCGTGATCCGTTGTAGCCGTCAGGTTGACGATCGAATCCATCGATGAATAGAGGTTGGGGTAAATGGTCTTTGCGTAATCATATGCGACTTCGACCTCCGGCAGATCGGTCAGATAAGAGAATGTGACCTCCGGAATATTTTTCGTTGTCTTGCCCAGTGCTTCGCAATTTTCGAAAATTTCTTTCTTCAGGGTGAATATGTTTCCCTCCAAGCGCTCTCCGACTTTGATGTATTGAAGATCGAAAAGCTCGAAAAGTTCCACCTCGAACTGAACCACGTCGACATTCTGACGCATGAGCAGTTGATTTCCGGACGCGATCCGAAGCGGGTCGTAAAGATATAGCCCGTCATACCAGGCCTCAAGAACCTTGGAGTATACCCCCATTTTGCGAATGTAGATATCCATAGTCTCCTGAATATAGGGCGGGCAAGATTCGAGCGCCTTGAAGTTCACGATGGTCTGGTCGATCGCCGCGTACAGATCCTCAAGCATCAGGTAAATATCGTCCCCGTAGGCGCTGTCGTCAAATGCATAAATCGGGCTTGTCGCTTCGATTTGATCGAGATAAAGGGTCACCACGCTTAAAAGATCCGACAGGCAGGCGTCGAGTTTTTCGAGATAAACGCCGACGGCTTCATATACCAGAACGGCTTCCTCCGCTTTCGGCTTTTTAATGTCCGAATAATCGCCGGACAGCGCCTCGACCTTTTCGATCAGATCATTAATCGTAGTCTGATTATTGAGGATCGTCGTATTAAAATCGGTCGAATCGTAAACATATCCCTCCTCGACCGATTTGGCGTATTCATCAACAAATATGCCGGAGGCTTCGATTTGGTGCTCGATCAAATCCAGCAAATCATCGCTGATTCCTTCCGACTCGATGACGATATCTTCGGCATCGGAGATTGCGACTTTGTCGCGATCCGATAAGGTCGCTTTCGGTTCAGCTGTCTCTGTCCCGACATCAATCAAGCCGCAACCGCTCATGATCGACACGGCAAAAATAACGGTCAGCAATAATGCTCGCACTCTTTTCATATGTGTCTCCGTTTCATACATGGTGTATGCAATACAGCCGGAAATCTTGATTTCCCTTCTATATTATACAGCGAAAGCGGGATTTCTTTTCGAAAAGATGTGAACTCCTTTCGTCGAATCATATTTTTTTGCGTTTGCACCCCTGCATAAAAAACCAATAAAAATTTCTACGTGAATGTTTGCATATTTTTCTTGACATGTGTTATCTATTCCCACATTAATGGAGGAGATAAAACACTTAAGGAGGCCACCTGCATGCACATTGATGAACTGGTTCAGAAGCA